>Ga0209373_10003884_pt1 | contig 13363 bp, 9 predicted proteins | sample Higcelweek5metaG_FD_187173 | JGI IMG/M metagenome (GOLD analysis project Ga0209373, IMG submission 187173) | Freshwater pond sediment microbial communities from the University of Edinburgh, under environmental carbon perturbations - High... | ecosystem: Environmental > Aquatic > Freshwater >...
TTGAAGATACTCAAGTTCTGTTTTCTCCTGCTTGGATAAGGCGAGTTTTACTATTTTCATGATGCATCTCCCGTTAACATACAGATAATGTATCACGCCTTTTCTATTTGTCAAATATTTATGGAGATGTGCTTATTGTAATGTCTGTTTCTGCAACTTACAAACGTTTTCTCTATTTCTTCAGCCGCCGGTACAACCCTGGCGAAATCTTATGTGTCATCCGGAAAGAATGGATAAAATGGGACGTGGATTGAAAACCGCAGCTCCAGGCGATTTCCTCCACGGTGAGGGAGGTTTCTTCCAGCATTTTGAGGGCTTTGTTCATCCGGCAGTTCAGAAGATACTCCTTGAACGTCATTCCCGAGCAGGAGGAAAACAGACGGGAAACATAGGTTTCGGTGATCTGGAAGTGAGCTGCCAGGTCCTTCCGTGTGATCGTTTCCGGTGAGACGGCAATGAAATCCACCATCCGTGTCCAGAGCGAACGCGCTTTGCCGAACCGCGGGAGCGAAGAGTTTTTCACGTCCGCCAGCAACAGCCGGAAAGCGTCCCGGAGCATGGATGGCCCCACTTCGTCGGCCTCCGGACCTTCCGAAAGGGAGCAGACAGCATTGAGCGCATAGGTCGTTGTCCGGCGGAAGGAATCCGTAAGATGATAAAAATGATCCGGCCCTTGAAGAGGGGGCGCCGGATACGTGTAGACGGAATGGACGAGCCGGAGATATTCCGGCACCAGCACCACGCCGAGAACCTCGTTGGAACTTTCGTGACGGACGCCGACAATGCTGTGCGGCTTCATCACCAGAGCCTCGCCCGCATGAAATTTCATTTCCCGGATTTCTTTTCCGCTCCCGATGTTCATGGACAGTTCGCCGTCCAGAACGCAGGAAATCCGGGGACAGGGGAAAGAACTTCCGATGGAAGTCCGTTCCTTTCCGGCAAACATATCCGTATAATGGAGGTGCCGGAAATGGGCTAGGGAAAGTTCATTTCCCTCCGTTTCTCCCAACGGAGCACCAGTATACATTTCCGCGAAACAGAGTTTCCGGAAAAACGGTTCCGCCAGCATTTTTTCCAGAAACCCAATGATTTTTTCCCGTGAGAATTCCATTTTTTCCTTCTTTGTTCACGTTTCCGCTATAAATGTCATTTTTACATCATTGCAAACAGTCGGAAAATCAATTATAATATAATCTAGAACAAGAATTTAAGTTTGTCAATGAATGAAAGAAAAAACGTTCCGAAAAAGTGTGCACACTATGAAATCGTTCAACGGAGAAAATCTCATGATTACACGCGGCAAAATCCTTCTTCTGTTCCTCGGCTCCATGAGTTTTGCGGCGGGAGCGAAAAACATTTCGAACTTCGAAGAGGAGTCATATCCGGTGATTGTCCCGGAAGTCCGACATTTCATTCCCTTGAAAGAAACGTTCCCCCTCCCCCGTGTCGTTACGGTCCGCTTCCCGGAGGAGGCAGCCTTCGCCGTGGATCAGCTCCGACATGACTTCGCAAAACGCCCGCCCGGACGGAAGGTCGAACCCAGCCGCACCGACAATGCCGCAATCGAACTCGTCCTTCAAACAAAAGACGTTCCGAAGTCTCCAGAGGGCTACCGTCTGAGAATCGACGCAAGGCGCGTCCGGATCGCTTCACGGTCTCCGGCGGGTCTGTTCTACGGGATGCAGACGCTCCGGGCCATCCTCCGGAATTCGTCTCCGGACCAGTGGAAAGGTTGCGAAATCATCGATGAACCGACGTTCCCGATCCGCTGTGTCGCCTACTACAATCTCCGGGAAATGGAATCGGCCGACATGCCCTGCTTCAAGGATGCCGTCGATCTCCTTTCCGGGTTGAAGTTCAATATGCTGTTTCTGGAATTCGCCGACAACTTTCCTATGAGGGATTCCCCGTTCACCCTCCGGAAAAGCACCCTGACGAAAGCAGAATTCGACGAGCTCGTTTCCTATTCGAAAACCCGTCACATGGAAATCATCCCCGCGGTTCAGGCGATTTCCCATGTCCGCTGGATGGATTCCCATCCCGCCTATAAAACACAGATTCTGGAAAATCCGAAAAGTGCCTCATGGAACAACTGCTACTGTCTTTCCAAGCCTCTCGGGGGACAGCTGACGCTCCGCGTGATCCGCGAACAACTGGCATTTTTCAAGCCTCGTTTCTATTCGCCGTATCTGGATGAAATCGCGTCGGGCGGGATGCCATCGTGTCCGGAATGCAGGAAAAATGACCCGGTAAAGCTGGTTGGAAATCATATCCGCGAAATTGAAAAGGCCATTCTGGAGGGCGGCGCCATCCCTCTGGTCTTCCACGACGCCTTCACCCCCGGACGCGACGGCGGATACGGCGCGAAAATTCTCAAAACCATGCATCCGTCCACTCATATTGCCATATGGGACTACAATGTGAGACCCGATGAGGAAGAATTCAAGTATTTTGCAAAACTGGGCTTCCCTCTGCTCGGAAGTTCCTGGTGCGCTTATACTGAAAATAACATGACGATCCCGCGTCTTGTGAAAAAATACAACGGGGTCGGATGCATCCTGTATAACGGAGGCTGGGTCAGCCGCTTTTATTCCCGTCCGGAAAAAATCTCCGCAAACATCTATGCGGCGACGGTTCTCGCGGCCAATTATTACTGGAATCCGGACGCGTGCGACCTCCGGAAACTTTCCTACGATCCCGGTTACGAATTCCGTCTTCGTTATCCGGAAAATCCCCCGCCCGAACGCCGGAAAGGAATTCAGGCGCTTCCCGTTTCCATCCGGCACGCGATGAATATTCAGCTCGGGGATGACGATGAATTCCCGATGTTTCACAACTCCCGGACAACCGACCGTTTCCGGAAGGAACTGGAAAATGCACCGGAGAAATTCCGCCTGATCGCCGGTCCGCGCGGGACCTATTACGGGATCGCTCTTTCCGCAGCTCCGGCGGACGGCTATCCCGCCGGTAAAGCCGTCATTCCAGTCGACTTCAAGGCATCGAAGCTTTCCTGTCTTCTCATGACCTCCCGGCCAAACTCCATGAGCTTTTTCGTCCGGAAGGAAAACCTGTTTCCGCTTGTGGCGGAACTTCGTCTGAAGTATGCGGACGGCACGGAAAATACATTGCCGCTGCAATACCGCTGGAATCTGAACCACTGGAATACGGATTGCTCCGGTTACGCCGCCCGCTATGTTTTGAGCGGAGCCGACGACCGGAACTCCCTGTTCTATTTTCTGAGCGCCGATTGGGACAATCTGCCCTCCAAACGGGTTGTTTCCATGGAATTTTCCGCACCGGGCAATCCGTATGGCGTCGTGCCGGTACTGCTGGCGGTTTCCGCCTTCGACGGAGAGAATTATGCGCAGGAAAGACCTATTCTCTCCGGCATTTCGAAAAAGAAAACCGTAGAGGACAAGCAGAAGGATTTCATCCTCGCGGACTTTCGGAACGGACTCGGGAAAGCACGCGTCTCCTTCGAAGGAAAATTCACCGGGGCAGTCCGATATTTCGTCGACAAGGGAGAACTCCTGTTTGAAATTCCTCCGAAACAGAAGGGTGAACGCCAGACCCGCCTCCTTGTCAATGTCCCGGTTGAACCGATGAAAAATCTGAAGTCTCTGATTTTCTCCATGAGCTGCGACCGTCCGGAACAGATTCTCCGCTCCGGCGTATATGTCGGAACCGAACATTACGAAAAACATCTTTACCGGTTCCGTGTGGAGGATCCCACGATTCGGGATATTCAGGAAGTGCGGGTTCCCTTCTCCTCCATGAAAAATCTCGGCAATCTCCGCCCGAACGAAATCACGACGGTCTGCGTCAGCTTCTGGCTCAACAACGAACTGCCGATGACTCTCCGCCTCGACAATATCGGAGTTTCCGAAAAGGAGGTTTTCGACAGAACTCCCTTGAGAACCCTGAATGATTCTTTCCATATAGAAACGAAAGGACGCGCTCAATGAAAAAGGCAAATTTCACATTAATCGAACGCCTGGTCGTCGTGGCGATCATAGCAATTCTTGCCGGAATGCTCCTGCCCGCGCTGAATGCCGCGAAGAAGAAGGCACAGGCCATCCAGTGCACCAGCAACCTGAAGCAATGCATTCAGGCCGCCATGATGTATATGTCGGATTACAACGAACACTTTCCGAACAGCGGCGGAACCAACGCCTGGGCCGGACCGGGAAGCGTCAACCATAAATCATGGGCGCAGATTTTTTCATTGGAAGGATATCTGCCGCCGCTGGTGAACTATTATGCGCCCGCGGTGACCCGATGTCCCGTGATGAAGCGCGCGGCGGAAGTCGGAGGCGGCAGCAGCCGCGCGGACAGCTATGGCGCAATTTACAATGGGGTTTCCGACACTTCGAACTCCTATTATCAGAAACGGGTGGTTCCTCTCAAGGAGAAGAACACATATATCTATAATGATCAGGCCATCCCCTTTTCCAAAATCGTCATCATGGGAGACGACACCAGTTACGCGGAAGGCGCCAACCATTACCTGCTGAACGCGTCTTCCGATTCCTGGCAGACAACCGGTGTTTCCACCGGCAACGGACGGCTTTATCTGGCCCATAGCCGCCGTGCAAATCTGGCCATGCGGGATGGTCATGTCGAATCCTTTTCCCCCGCCGGACTGGCCGACGCCTATGTTACACGCTATAAAGAATTCAATCTCCAGAAGGTCAAAGGCTTTGCGCTCACGCCCGCCGGGGCCACGATCTTTCTGTATTGATTTTAAGGAGAGTCCAATGGCATTCAAAGTCGAAAAGCTGTATTCGGGAATTATTGAAAACGATCCTTCCTATCAGGCATGGGGAACCGTAACCGTCGGACGGGACGGAGAACTGCTGGCCGTCTGTTCCGGCAATCGGCAGGGACACATCTGTCCTTACGGGCGCGTCTTTTTTTACCGTTCCGGGGACGGCGGCCACACATGGGTCGGCCCGGAACGTCTGTCCTCGGGTCCGCTCGACGATCGCGACGCGGGAATCTGCCACACCCGGAAAGGAACGCTTCTGGTCAACTATTTCACCAGCGTCCTCGCTTTCTGCGGCAATGTCGACGCCTGGAACGATTCCTGGATTCCCGCCGCGGAAGCGGTGAATCTGAGGACGCTTGCACGGGAACACGGATTCTGGATGCGCCGTTCCACGGACAACGGGAAAAGCTGGTCGGAAAAGTATCTCGTTCCGTTGAACAGTCCGCACGGTCCCTCCTGCGCAAAGGACGGATCGCTTCTGTTTGCCGGACGCTGTCTTTCCGAATCCCCGGCCAATATTTCCCGCGGCACCCGGATGGGCGAGGACATGGTGTTCGCCCGCTCCGAAGATGATGGACTGACTTGGAAAATCATCTCGAAAATCCCGCCGCCGGAAGGACATTCTTCCTATCACTGCGTCGAACTATACGCCCTCGAAACGAACGACGGACGCATCCTCGTTCATATCCGCGACCAGAACAGGGAACCTCTGATCCAGACATGGCAGACGGAATCCTCCGACGGCGGGAAAAACTGGGCTTCCACCGTTCCGGTTACGGACGGGCATCCGTCGCACCTGCTGTCCCTTTCGGACGGAACGCTTCTGATGTCCTGCGGCTGGCGCAATTCCCCCTATGGAATCCGGCTCCGCCTTTCCTCCGATCAGGGAAGAAGCTGGCCGGATGAACTCGTTCTGGTCGACGACGGGTTGAATTTCGATCTGGGGTATCCCTCCTCGGCGGAGTTGCCGGACGGTTCCATTTTCACGCTCTGGTATCAGAATACGGGAAAAAAATCCGTGCTCAAATACTGCCGGTGGCGTCTGCGTCGCTGATTTCATCCAGCGGATAGATCGGACGGCGCGTCCGGACCAGTTTCACATCCCTGATTTTCTGCGGCGACATTCCGGGCCCCGCCACGGAATAGATTTTCCGGACCAGAGGTTCGAACGCGTGCCGGAAATGCACGGTCGATTTAACCACCGTAACGGCGCTTCTCGCAACCTCCAGTCCGCAGGCGTCGATTCCTTCGGGCGTCCATGTCTGGCCGTTCCCCGATTGAATCAGCACATGAATTCCTCCGCCCCGGAGAGCCGCCACCTTCCCCTGTCGGGGAATCTCTCCGGCAAGCGCCGTCACTTCCGCCTTGCAGGCCAGCGGTTCGCCATCGGTTTCCGGGGAAAAATGTCCCCCGATGGATGCCTCGATTTCCGCGCCGACTCCCGCTTTTTCCGCCTTCTCCACCAATTCCGGGTCGTGTATGAACGCAATGATGACGTTCTGAAAACCGCGTTTCAGAAGCGCCCGGAGGATGTGCGTGCTTTCCCCGGTGGCGCCGCCGCCGGGATTGTCACAGCAGTCCGCAATGACACAGGGGGTGTTTTCCGGGTGGGCCGCCAATTCGTCGAGGACCTCACCGATGGCCGAAAAGGGACGGAGCAGCCGGGCTCTGTTTTCCCAGATTGTTTTCCCGAATTCATCGGCGATTTTCCGCGCTTTTTCGCAGTCGGAATCCGTGACCACGACCACGCACATTCCGCTCTCCCGGATATCGGCGCAGAAGAACCCGTAGGCGAGCGAAACGGTCAATACGCCGGGCTGTTTTTCATATTCCAGAGCCTGTTCCATGAACTGTTTGGCAATGCCCTCGGTGGTGGGCAGAAATTCCGAAAGAAGCGGCAGTTTCCGCGCAACCATGACCGGATGGACTTTCCCATCCAGAGTGCCGAGCATCAGGCGCGCCGACTCTTCGGCCCGCTCCTCGATGTCGATGTGCGGATACGTGTCGAAGTGAATCAGGACGGACGCGTTCCGCAGCATTTTTTCCGTGATGTTGGCATGAAGGTCCAGTTCAACAAAAACAGGAATTCCGGCTCCGATTTCCAGGCGGATAAATTCCAGAAGATCGCCTTCTCCGTCGTCGTCATTTTCCAGAACCATGGCTCCGTGAAGGGTCAAGAGAACGCCGTCGATTTTTCCGTTTTCACGGATTTTCCGCCAGATCACCTCTTTGACATATTCATGCGCTTCCCGGGAAACCCTTCCCCACGGGTTCGCCCACGCATTGACCGTTTCCACCGGGAGAATATCGGGCCGTGTCTCCAGCACCTTTCGATAGACGCGGATCATGGACCCCAGATCGCAGAACGGATTGCCCTTGACGACTCCCTCCTTTCCGCCGAACCGTTCCAATGTGGTCGGAGAGGGATTGAATGTATTGGTTTCGTGTCCGTATTGAACCAGCAGAACTTTCTTGAGGGGAGACATGATACTCCTTTTTTCGATGATGTGCCAGATCGCGCATTCGGCCTTTGCGCTGTAATGATTCCGATTCAGGATCGGGGCCAACAGCGTTTCGCATAATATATCCCTTCCGACAGCCGATTGCAACCAATGAAACGGGCTTCGTCTGGAGTCTGAATTCAGGCGAAACGCTTTGTCTGTCTCATTGCTGTGAAATTTCCGTATACTCTTTGACTTGAAGCCGCAGTCTCTACCGTTCAAACACGGCTTGTAAAAAAGGACGACAAGATGTAGGCTAACTGGATAAGATCATCAACCTGCGGGAGAATGAAACCATGTTCGCCGCCTTCGATTATCACATAGCATGTCGAATTACCGTAACGCCCAACAGCAGCAAGCTGACAGGAAACTCATCCCAGGACGTTTTGGCCCTGATCCATCGCGGGGATGCGTTGAACACTTGTTTTTGGATGTTGCGTTTACTAAGAAATGAACCCGTGTCCAGCATGATTACGATGATCGCTATTCTCGCGGGAATGTTGTCTTCGGTGCTTTGACTCTGTGATAATTGGATCGCCTTCAACTCACTCATACTATTCGGTACGAAAGTCTATTTCTCCTGCGCCCGGATCAGCCGGGGGACTCCGAACGTCGGCTTGTCTCCGCTGTCGGTTCGGCCCTGACTGACCTCCAGCACCACCAGAATGTCTTTCCCGGCATATCCGGCCAGTGGAACGGTCCATTGCTGCAACTGTCCGTTGGTCTTCCTCTCCTGAAAACCGGGCTCTTCTTTCAGACGGGCCTTGACATCAAGCAGGGAATCGAACTTCCGGATTTCTTCACCGTTGATGAGGAGACGGCAGATCACGCCGTCATGCCGGAGCGCACCGGGATTGCCGGCATCGCGGAACGTAAAACTGAGCGAAGCATTCCCATCGGCCACATGTATCGGCAAAACCAGAGTCGGCCCCGCTTTTTTATACATGAGATACAACCCGTTCAACGTTCCGAAACTTTTCAGAGGAGCCGCTTTTCCCAGCTGCGTTCCGGCTTCCGAGAGAGAGATCACCGAGGTCGATTCCATGTCCGGATTTGTCTTTGGAGCCGTCTTGAAACAGACCAGGCGCAACGGCAGTTCCGACTGGAAACGAGCGGGATCGACCTCCTTTCCATTGGCGTAACAGACATAAAACTTTTCCGCCATCTTAAATTCGAATGTCTTCATCCCCGGCTTCTTTTCCGTGGAGTGGAGTTCCAGATAAATGGCATCAGGCGTCTCGAAATATCGATCGGCAAAGCTCCCACGCGGCAGCGACTCGGCGCTCAGCACGGTTTTTACGGCGTCGTGAGGAGCCGGAAACAACGGATAGCGGGCCTGTTTGTTCAACCCGAAAATGACGCCGTGACTGCGGAACGGCCAGTTCTCCAGCCAGAGGGAGGTCCGTACCGAATCCGCATTGTCAACGCGTCCATAAAGCGCATTGCCCTTCGGACCGCGCATTTCCTGCAGCGCCCCATCGTCGTAGTAGGAATAGAGCCCATCGTCGCCGCGATACATGCAGAGGATGCCGTCGGGATAATCATCCTGCGGAAAATATGGAAGAAGATGCCGGCGTGAAAACAGCAGTGCGCGACGGTGGATATGCCCCTGAAAGGAATAATCCTCGTCGATTTGGGCAATAGTCAGGCTCCGATAGTAGTCATCCAGTTGGAATCCGAATCCGCCAAGGGCATCGGACATGGCGGACTGGGTATGTCTGTGAAGCGCATTATATCCGCGTTTGCCGCTGCTCCAGTGCCGGACTCCGTATACATAGGCGGAAATGGGACGGCAGTCATGGATCAGAGTCTCGCGGACCTGATCATTGAACAGCCAGCAATAGGAACTTTTGAGCGGCCAGGAGACCGCGCCGGCAACGGACAGGGTCAGGAATTCGCTGGACATCGGAACTTCCGGCTGGCCCTGCTGGAGCTGCCGCATCTGTTCCCATTCCCCTTGTGCGCCGGATAGCCCGTCGACCACGCCGTTTCCGGCATCCTGTCCACAGCCTGCCGTGTCCTCATAGTTGGCATCTGTTCCCGTGACGTCATGCCATTCCTTCATGAGCCAGACATGAAAATCCCGCCACCCGCCGGAGAGCAGATCTCCATAATACAGGCGCCCCTTCCGAAAGCCTTCGAAGACCTTGAAATTCATCATGTTGTCTTTTTCTTCCCGGGAAAGGCTATTATCCATATAATTGCAGAGGGAGACCCTCTGCGGCAGAAAGAACTTGCCCAGATGATACTTCTCCCATGCGGGAGATTGATAGTTGGCACAGCAGATATTGACATACGCCATCGTCTTGTATCCCTGTTCGTGCGCCAATTCAACGCCTTTCACGTAACCTTCGCCCGGTGTCCAGTCGGGAAGCTCCTGATCCCATCCCGGTTTTCGGGCATTCCAGGTCATGAACATCAGACTTCCTTCCGGGAAATAATGCTTCAGCTTGGAAAAATCCTTCTCAGTATACGACTTCAGGTCGTCGCTGAGAATAGTGCCTATCTGTTCCGTCCATTTCACCCCGTCGCGGATCGCCAACTCCTTCTGATACGATTTGCGGAACCATTCCCGGAAAGGAGCGGCAGCGGTTTTCCAGTCGCCGCGGAACACATTGATGCAGACGTCCGGTGAGGAGACGCTCTTTTTATCTTGGAAGTACATGAGATTCAGATGTTCGTAAATCAGCGAAAAACTTTTGTCCGTCCGGTTGAAATACGTCTGATAGTTGCGGATCTCGGGGTCCTCAATCCAGAAACCGAGGGCATGCTTCTGGCGATCTGTCAAGATCATCAGCGGCGCTTCCATATCCTCGTTTTTATTGATCAAGCTCATCATTCCCGCGCTGCCGTCCCGGATGATCCTGCCGCCGTAGAGCGGTAGATACGGCGCCGAAGAACGGTCCAGATTGGCGATAGGGGTCAGGATGCCGAACACATTGCCGCCGGGCCAGGAGCCGTGGGACCGAAGCCGCAATTCACCGTTTTCCCCTTCGGAAAAAGTCATAGTCAAAACAGCGTCCGGAAGAAAATTTTTTCCGTTGGAAAGCCCCTCCCAGCACAAGACCGCCGAATTCGTGGCTTTGCGAAAAGAAAAAAGGGACTGCCCGCACGGACGGTAATAATTGGAGAGAGGAAAGCCGGGCTTCAGCTCCCGTCCGTTGGAAAACCAGCCGTTGCGGACATGGAACAGCTGAAACTCCGACAGTTCGGAGAGAATTCCCAGACCGGAAGGAATATGCAGATCGGCCTTCTGATCGTCCGCCCACACTTTCGTGATGCCGCATCCGCGCAAATCGACGATAATGCCGTTTCTGACACTTGCGGTCAGGGTCGAGGTCTTGATGTCGGCGCCGCTGTCCGTCCGGATGGCCTCGAAGCCGCAGAGAGTGACAGCCAGCAAGAAACAGCCGCCGGTAATGATCTTCTTCATTTTTTCCCTTTCACGCAAGTCAGTATTCGGTGTTGATATAGTCGGGACAGTAGAAGGCTCCTGAACTTTTCCAGCGCCGGGAATCCATGAAGGCCACGTGCATATCGCAGAAGAGATAATTTTCCCCTCTAATATGATGAAGCAGGGTATTTTCGGAACTTTTTGCATAAATATTTGCGGTTCCGGCATGGAGGACTCTGGTATAATTGTCGCCGATATCGGAGTAGTCCACCGCCAGGACCAGTCCGCCAGGTTTGTTTTTGGCATTTCTCAACAAACCGAAAATCAGCTGAGGATAATATACCCCTCCCGGCTGAAATTTGGCGCTCGAGGGATTGGACTCTTCCATGACAAAGGTGTTGACGGCGTATCCTCTGGGATAATTTTTATTTTTATATGGACAAGTGCTGCTGCATGCCTGTCGGGTGTCCTCCGTTTTTGCGGGACAGACGTAGGTTTTCAAGTTGGCGCAATATTGGTTGACCACCAGCAGGCTGTCCCATTTGGACTGGTGCGCGACATAAGGCCCCGACTGACCGGCGGGCAGACGCTTCAGATCGCTGCTGTACATGCTGAACGCCAATCCAAGTTGTTTGAGCTGGTTGACGCACGATATCCTGACAGCGGTCTGGCGTGCGCGGTTTAGAGCCGGCAGGAGCATCCCCGCTAAAACAGCAATAACCGAAACAACAACCAGAAGTTCGATCAATGTAAATCTGCGGAACGATTTTATGTCCTTCATTGTCTTTGTCCCCTTGTTTCTATTGGTTTGCAATGGATAATGCGTCATTTGTATGGCTTCAGGTTGGTTAAAATGCCGGAGGTATGGAGAACGAAACTGATTTTTCTGGATTTCAGGGGAGTGCCGCGGCATAGCTTGTCCAGAAGCATTTTCCCGGCTTCCAGAAACATGGAGGAGGCGGTTTTGACAAAAAACGTATTTTCCCCGCCTCGAAAAACATACCCATTGGTCAAATTGAGTTCTTCATCCGTAAGCGGCATCAGAGCCATTGGGGTCGCGAAGGACCGGTTCAGAATCCGACAGCTGCTCAGAAAGGCAAAATAAGCTCCCTGCTCCATCACGATCCCGTCATATTGCGGGATCTTATCCAGAAAATCATCCATAAAATTCTGAAGATTAAAACGTTTCGGAATGTGTATATCGGCTTCGCGTATCTTATACTGATGCAGGGCTTTTTTGAATCCGCTGATAATCCCCGGCTTCAGACAGTATTGGTTTCCGCCGGGAATGAGCGTCAGTTTCCGGCAGCCGCGTTTCAGCAGTTCGGTTGTAGCCAATATGGAGGCGTGTTCGATGTCAATGCTGACCTGCGGCACCCCGTGACCGGGATCGTTTCCAATCAGGATCATGGGTAGATTCAGGGTTTTCAACGTGTCGATCATTCCCTGATCCGGCAGACCGTAAATCAGAATGCCGACAGCACCCTCCGCGTTTTCCAACACGCTATTGGTGGTATTTGTGGCATGGATGTATTTGAAGTCAAGTCCGGATTCCCCGAAATAGTTTTCAAGCTGGCAGAATACGCTCATGGAGATCATTGCCTCGGACGATCCTGCGACATGAACAAACAAGACTTTTTCATGGCGGTCGGTGAATTCTATATTCCGCTTCAGGTAAGTTCCCTTTCCCACATACCGTTCCAGAAGACCTTCCGCAGTCAGTTCCGAAAGTGCTTTTCGCAATGTAATGCGGCTGCAGTCCATTCTGGTGAGTAGTTCCCGTTCGGGAGGCAGCTGTTCGTTTTGTTTCAAGTTGTCTTCTGTAATGATATTCAGAATGGACAGTCGGACTTGATCATATTTCAGCTGTCGGCTCATGTTTTCTTTACCTTATTGTTATAACAATATAACCAATCTATGGGTTAATATATTCTGAAAATTATCTTTGTCAAGTCCCAATTTTATAATTTTTTCTCCCCCTTACATGGCAAGATCGTCGCAAGCCACTGAATTATGCGCCTACTGATAAATACGCGCTTGAAGAATGGAGTAAAACGTCTGAACAGCCTACGGACTTGCCGAGAAAGGATTTTCTTCGGCAAATCATTTATCATAAAAAAGCTACAACATGGGCAAAAAAAGTTTTTTTGCAATACGCCTTATAACTAAAGAAATTCTCCATGACACACGGATTGCCTCCTTCCCTCAAGCGACTTGGCTCTGTTTGAATGCCTTGCGTCTCGGAGTCCAGAGTTACGTGAATTTTTATAACCATCGGCGAGGTCACACGGCTCTGCCCGGCTTCCAGACTCCGGACGAAGTCTATTTCAGTGGTTGCAATCTTCAATCGAAAGTAGTATAGTATCTCAAATGCGTTGACACCAATCTTGAATCAAAATCAGTCCAAGCTAAGGGCTAAGCGTATACTCCCCAATCCCACTCCCATCTGATTTATCTATTTCTCATTTTCTCAATAGTAATATAATCCACAGATGCTACTATTTTCTTTGCCTTTGAATCAAACACCATTTTTTGCCTGTAGCATTCAGATTCATCAAAGACAAACATCAACTTTGACGGGAAAATAATTTCGCGTACCGAAGAACGGCACCGCCATATTGAATGGCTGCGTTTTCTACGTCAGATTGAGCGAGAAACTCCACGCAAACAAGAGATACATATTGTGCTTGACAATTATGG
>Ga0209373_10003885_pt1 | contig 13360 bp, 11 predicted proteins | sample Higcelweek5metaG_FD_187173 | JGI IMG/M metagenome (GOLD analysis project Ga0209373, IMG submission 187173) | Freshwater pond sediment microbial communities from the University of Edinburgh, under environmental carbon perturbations - High... | ecosystem: Environmental > Aquatic > Freshwater >...
TCATCCTGCTGGCCGGAGGACTCTTCCTGCTTGCAAAAAGCACCCATGAAATTCACCAGAGCCTTGAAGGAAGCGAATCCGAAAGGAAACAATCTTCAGCGACCGGTTTTGCCGTCACCATGCTGCAGATAGCCATTATCGACATCGTCTTTTCTCTCGACTCGGTCATAACGGCCATAGGCCTTGCCGAAGATGTGGAAGTAATGATCATTGCCATCATGATCTCCGTCGGCATCATGATGCTTGCGGCAAAGGCCATCAGCGAATTCGTTGAACACCACCCCACCATCAAAATGCTGGCCCTGAGTTTTCTCATTCTCGTCGGCGTCACCCTGCTTGCCGAAGGGGCCGATTACGAAATCCCGAGAGGATACATCTATTTTGCCATGGCATTCTCCGTAACCGTTGAAATGCTCAATATCCGACTCCGCACCAAAAACCCGGAACCGGTAGTCCTGCACAAAACCATGAATATCGAAGAATAACGGACGAGCATCGGCCATCGTCTCCTGACCCCCGTAAAAAGAGCTTTTTTTACGGGGGTTTCGTACATTCCTTTTATTGGTTATAAAACCCGCATCATCCGGTCAACCTGAAAAGAGCGATCGATATGTCCACACCTTCCGCACTGCATCCCGACAAACTCTACAGGAAATGCGATCCGCTGGAGTTTACGTTCACTACTACCGAAGAACTTGACGGACCGCTTGAAATAACCGGTCAGGAGCGCGCACTTGACGCTATCAGGTTCAGCATGGGCATCCTGCATGACGGCTTCAACCTGTTTGCGCTCGGCCCGAACGGAACGGGTAAACAGACCGCAGTCATGCACTACCTCTCGGGAATCGCCCCCCGGGCGGGAATCCCTGACGACTGGTGCTATGTCTATAACGTCGAAAAGCCCCGGCATCCCTCGGCGCTCAGGCTTCCGGCCGGCAAAGCCTGCGAGCTCTCCCGCGATATGGAACGCCTTGTCGAAGCGCTCTTTACCGTTCTTCCTGCGGCGTTCAGCAGCGAAGAGTACCAGGCACAGGAAAAAGCTGTCGGAGAACAATTTCAGGAACGGCAGACCGAGGCGATAGAAAAACTCGAAAAAAAAGCTGCCGAAAACAATATCGCACTTATCCGGACTCCCGCGGGGTTCGCTTTCGCTCCCGTAAAAAACGGCGAAGTGATCAAACCCGAGGAGTTCATACTGCTGAAGGAGGGCGAACGTGAAACGATCGAAAAGGAAATCGCCTCCCTGAAAAACGCCATGCAATCCATCATGGCCCAGATACCCAAATGGCAGCGTGAAGCACAGGAAAAAATCAAGGAACTGAACCGACAGGTAGCCGATTTTGCTGTCAAACCGCTTTTTGCGGAGCTGAAAAACAGTTACAGTTCTCTCGACCAGGTGATGGCTTATCTGGAAACAACGGAAAACGACATTATCGAACATTTCGACCGCTTTCTCGAAAAAGAGGGCGCCCCGCACGAAATATTTGCCGGCCTCTCGGCCGCGAAAGGAAGCTTTTTCAACCGCTACAAAATCAATGTGCTTGTCGACAACAGCCGCTCGACCGGAGCGCCTCTCGTCTTCGAAGACAAACCCGCATGCCAGAACCTTGTAGGCGATATCGAGCACCTCTCGCAAATGGGCACCCTCGTTACGGACTTCACGCTCATCAAGGCCGGAGCCCTGCACCGCGCAAACGGCGGATATCTGCTTATCGACGCACGCAGGCTGCTGATCGAACCGCTTGCATGGGAAGCCCTGAAAAAAGCCCTGCGAACCCGGCAGATCCGCATTGAATCGCTTGCGCAGCTCTACAGCCTCGTCAGCACCGTCTCGCTCGACCCCGAACCCATACCGCTCGAGGTCAAAGTCATTCTGATGGGAGAGCGTTACCTCTACTATCTCCTTTCGAGCTACGACCCTGACTTCAGCGAACTTTTCAAGGTTGCGGCTGATTTCGAAGACGATCTGCACAATAACCATGAAGGCAGATTCGCCTATGCCCGCACCATCGGAGCCATCGTGGAAAAAGACAGGCTTCGCCACTTTGACAGGACAGCTGTAGCGAGAATCGTCGAACACGGGTGCAGGCTCGCGGGTGATGCGACGAAACTCACAGCTCACATGCAGAGCATCGCCGATATTGTACGGGAAAGCGAATACTACGCCCGTGAAAACGACCGCGCCCTCGTCGTTGCCGAAGATGTGCAGCATGCAATCGACGCAAGAACCGTCCGGGCCTCCAGAATCCGCGAGAAGCTCCGGGAAGCGACCCTGAGAAACACCATTCTCATCGACACGACATCGGAAAAAACCGGACAGATCAACGGCCTTGCCGTTTACTCGCCGGGAAACCAGAGCTTCGGCCATCCCGGAAGAATAACCGCACGGGTGAGCCTCGGAAAAGGAGAGGTGATCGATATCGAGCGTGAAGTCGAAATGGGCGGCCCGATCCACTCCAAAGGGGTGCTGATTCTCTCCGGCTTTCTGGCAGCACGCTTCGGCATGCAGCAGCCCCTCTCGCTCTCTGCTTCGCTGGTGTTCGAACAATCCTACAGCGGAGTCGAGGGAGACAGCGCCTCATCGGCCGAACTTTACGCGCTGCTCTCCGCGCTCTCGGAAACCCCCATCCGGCAATGGTTTGCCGTGACAGGATCGGTCAACCAGCATGGTGAGGTCCAGGCGATTGGCGGTGTCAACGAAAAAATCGAAGGCTTTTTCGACCTGTGCGCAGCCCGGGGCCTCGACGGGAAACACGGCGTTCTCATACCGGTCTCCAACATTGACAATATCATGCTCAGAAACGATGTCGTCGAAGCCGTAAAAGCCGGCCTCTTTTCGATCTACCCGGTCAGCCATATTGACGAAGGCATTGAAATACTCACCGGCATACCGGCCGGCGAAGCAGATGCCGACGGACTCTACCCTCTGGAGAGTGTCAACGGGAAAGTACTGGCAAGACTTCAGGATATGGCCCTGAAACTGAAAAAATTCAATGCGGAATCAAACGGAAACGACGATTAACCATGCAGCAGACCGAACACGGCAACCGGAAACCCCCTGAAAAATCAGGTTCTTATGCCATACGAAGCATTGCTGTCGGCATCGACTGCTCGCCGCACAGTATGGCCTCGCTTAAAACAGCCGCCGAGCTTGCCGCAAGAATGCATGCCGAACTGCTCGGTATTTTCGTTGAAGACATTAACCTTCTGCGAATGGCCGAACTCCCCTTCAGCCAGGAAATCCGCATCTACAGCCCGAAACCGGAAAACCTGGATACCGCAGAACTGGAACGCCTGCTCCGCATGCAGGCCAAACAGGCCGAAGCATCGCTGCAACGCGAAGCGCAACTGTTCAGGGTTCACCACTCTTTCAGTGTCCGCAGGGGAATGGTGCCGAAAGAGGTCATAGCCGCCGCCCTCGGAGCCGACCTGCTGGTTCTCGGCCGCAGCGGACGCTCTCCGACCTGCAGAAAAGGACTCGGATCTACGGCAAGAACCGCACTGTCCGGAAGCGCGAAAAACGTACTGCTCATGCGCACGGGATTTTCGACAGAGGACGAATCCGTGCTCGTACTCTATGACGACTCGGAAGCGTCGAAATCCGCCATCGCCATTGCCATCGATCTCCTGAGACCAGGCAATACGCTCCACATCCTCATGCTCCCGCAGCTCGAAGGTGACGACAAGGCGATGGCGCATGAACTCTCGATGCTGATTCCCCCGGACATGCTGAGAGTGGAATACCACACGCTCCCCGCCATAACGGACAGCAGAATCCTTGCCCGCTACATACGCATGGCCGATTCCGGTCTTCTGGTACTCGGCGACCGAATGAACCTGCCCTCTGAAACCATATACAACCTGATCGACGAAATCGATTATCCCGTACTGCTGGTAAGAGATGGCGGAATGAATCGTTAGCTGAAAAAACAGGCAACAGGGTTTGTCAGAGAGCGAGGCGCTCCATCAGTATCGCCGCGGAAACCGATGCGTTGAGCGATTCGACGCGAGGTTTCGGCCCGATATGCGGGATTCGCACAAGCCTCCGGGCAAGCGCCTGAACCGGCCGGCTCACGCCATTGGCCTCGTTGCCGATCACGAGCACCTGCTTTTCAGGCCATGAGGTGAACTCCCGAAAATCCTGCCCGGCAAGCGAAGAGGCGATAACGGCATATCCCTGCCCGGCAAGCCGAAGAAGTTCCGTTTCAAGCGAATCCACGCCATAATGCGGTAACGCATAAATGCTCCCTGCGGAAGAACGCACCGCTTTCGCGTTGTACCGGTCGGCTGTACCGGCGCTGCAGATCATGGCATCGGCGCCGAACCATGCCGCGGTTCTCAGAATGGTACCTGCGTTTCCGGGATCCTGCACATCGTCAAGCGCAACAATCAGGGAACTTCCATCTGCCTGTTCCGGTTCGAAAGGAAGCGCAGATTGCTGGCGGAACACACCGAAAATTCCCGACGGTGTCGCAGTCTGGCTCAACCGGGCACACTCCTTTTCCGTAAGCGTAAACACCCTGCCGGGATAATTGCCATAAAAACCCTCTGCGGCCTGCTCTCCCTCCCTGAACAGCAATGCATCGAGCAGACCGGGTTCAGGAAGAGCTTCAAGAAGTTCGCTTACCGTGCGAAACCCTTCGGTAAAAAAGAGACCCTCGCTGTCACGGTATTTTTTCTGGTGCAGTTTGCCGTACAGCTTCAGTTTCGCCTTGCTTACTGGCGGTACATCATGCATTTTCACGGCTTTGCCCCCGGCTTCTTCAGCTTCGCCATGACAGATTTCGGATCGTGCGACCAGTCGGAAGGCGGAGCGCTGCTGCCCTGAGAGAGCCTGGTAATATCGAGATCGACGGAAAAGCCTTCGTCTCCCGAATCATCGGAACGCTCCGTAGTGGTCATGCACCTGCGGATATAGTCGTCAAAACCGGCACGGTCATTCGAAAGCGACCGCATGGTCTCTTCGAGAGAACGGCTTATAGTCTCCCTGATCTCCGTTTTTTCGGCGCAAGCCATACCCTTTATTTTCTCCATAACCTCGTTTTTTGACACATCTCCGATACCGGCCTTCCGGGCAAGATCGGCATAAGCCGACTCGTCTAACCGCTCGAGAGCGTCAAAGAGCCGGGAAAGTCCGCCGAACAGCTCGGCATGCGTCCTGATGGCCTCTTCAAGAGAACCCGCCCCTGAATCCTGCGGAGGCTCCTTTGCCGGCTTCGGCTTTCCAGCGGCCTTAACCGCTCCCTTATGCAGAAACTCATCGTCAACATCATATCCGTCGAGCATATCCTTCATATGCTCATCCTGAAAAGCCCGAGCCCGCCGCATCGACACCGTTTCAATCCCGGAACCTCCGTTCTCCTGCATCATGCCGAAAGAGAACAGCATGCCTGAAAGCGCGACATAGATGACGAAAATAAAAAGCATCCAGCCGGGAGACATATCCCCGAAAGCTGCAACGGCAAATTCTGCGACAAGCAACGCAGCCGAAAGAGCAAAAAAAAGTTTCCCTGTAAGGCGTTCGTTCATAAACTGTTTTCCTTGTTTTCGGTTCTCCGTAATGCAAACAATGTACATGTTATACCGGAAAATATCACAACCGGCGCTTAATGGCCGCTACGAATTGCGTCTGTGCGAGGAGCGCACGCGGGACTGGCGCTCGGTAAACACGCCCCCGGGTTCAAACGATTGCGCAAGCGAGTGAATCTGCCGGTCAGGAAGAGCGCAGGCCATCGCAATGAGCGAGAGCGCAGCCATTGCAATTTCCTGAAGAGTGGACGAGGAGGACTTCTTCCTCTCGGAAATTAAAAATAACCCCGATCATTTTCTTATTATCCCTGAATCAAATTCCACAACCCAAAGCATGCAGAACATCGCCATTGAACTCATCTCCCCGGCAGGCGACTGGACCGGCCTTCGCACCGCTCTGAACGCCGGAGCCGATGCCGTCTATTTCGGCGCGGAAGGCTATAACATGCGCGCGGGCAGCCGCAATTTCAAGCTGGAGGAGTTTCCCTCCGTCATGGCTCTCTGCAGAGAGTTCAGCGCCAAAGGGTATCTGGCGCTGAACACCATCGTCTATGACGGGGAGCTGAAAAAGATGCATCGAACGGTTTCCGCTGCCAGAGCGGCTGGTATCGACGCCATCATATGCTCGGACATGGCCGTCATCGAGAGCTGCCGGAAAATCGGCATGCCGTTTCATATTTCGACCCAGGCTTCGGTCAGCAACTACAGCGCGGTAAAGTTCTATGCCGCCCTCGGTGCCAAAATGGTGGTACTGGCAAGAGAGCTGACCATCGAACAGGTGCGCCATATCACCTCTAAAATAAAAGCGGACAATCTCGACCTGCGCATCGAATGCTTTGTTCACGGAGCGATGTGCGTCGCCGTTTCAGGCCGCTGCTTCATGTCACAGGAGTTGTTCGGGCGATCAGCCAACCGGGGGCAATGCGTTCAACCCTGCAGGAGGCAGTATATCGTTACCGATCCCGAAGAGAACCGCGAACTTGAGCTTGGTTCCGACTACGTCATGAGTCCGCAAGACCTGTGCGCCATAGAATTTCTCGACGTTCTCATGGACGCAGGAATCGGCGCATTCAAAATCGAAGGAAGAAGCCGCAGTCCCGAATATGTCCATACCGCAACTTCCGCTTACCGGAACGCCATCGACTTTTGTACAACCAACCGGAACACTCCGGCTTTCGGCGATGGATATAATGCTTTATCACAAAAACTTAAAGAAAAACTCGCCCTGGTTTACAACCGGGGATTTTCGGAAGGATTTTATTTCGGAAAACCCATGGATGCATGGACCCGGGAGTATGGCTCTCTGGCAGGGGAGAAAAAAATCTACATAGGGGATGTGAAAAAATATTATCCGAAGGCGGGAGTTGCCGAAATTATCATCTTTGCCAGAGGACTCCGCAGCGGCGACAAGCTTTCGGTTCTCGGGCCTAAAACAGGGGTAGCAACCATCATGGCAGACAGCTTTTTCACCAATGACATCCCCTCCGAAGAGGCCGGCAAGGGAGACAGCGTCACCATTAAATGTGCGCAGGTAAGAAAAAACGACAAGGTTTACGTGCTTGAAAAAAGGAGATGAACCGAACGGTTTTACGTATCTTCCCTTAAGAGCATTCGCATCCCGTATGCAGATATATCCCTTCCGCATTTCTTTAACCTGGACATGAGAGATGATCTACAAAGTCATTTCCAAACCGGAGTTCAGAAGGTTCATCGACGCTCTGGTCAAAGCCAATAACTCGTTCGGCCCTCAACTTGCCGACCGTACCGCCGACGGCAAGCCGGTTTACCGGTTCATGCCGGTATCCTCGGTCGAGGAGATCGATTTCGATTACACGGCGACAGCCTCATCGGCCAAGCATTTCTTTCTGCCGTTTTCCGAAGAGCTCTCACGCTTCCGCTTTCACGGCAGCGACTGGGAACAGCATTCCGCCTACGAAGCCGACCCGGTTGTGCTCATAGGGCTGAGAGCCTGCGACATCAGCGCATTGAACATCCTCGACGACGTGCTGCTCAACGGCAACTACCCGTCGCCCTACTATCTGGCAAAGCGCAAGAACACCTTCGTGATCGGCCTGGACCATCTGCCGCTTCCGGACTGTTTCTGCAAATCGCTCGCCCACCATACGGTTTCGACCGGATTCAACCTCTTCTGTTCGGACATCGGAGAGAAATACTACCTCTCGATCAACTCATCGAAAGCCTTCACCTACCTCAAGGAGTTTCAGACCGAAGATCCATCCTACAAAGACAACTGCCTTCTGACCGAACGGCGCAAGCTCATCAGCGACAGTTTCAAAACCGAAATTGACGTCACCAGCCTGCCGAGCATTCTCGACATCGAGTTCGACTCTCCCGTCTGGGAAAAATGGGGCTCAAAATGCCTGAACTGCGGCACCTGCGCCATGGTCTGTCCAACCTGCTACTGTTATTCGCTCGAGGAGCGCTTCGACATCGATCTGAAAGGAGCATCGCGTAACCGGAAACTCTACTCCTGCAACCTGGTCGATTTTGCCATTGTAGCCGGCGGACACAACTTCCGCCCCAAAAACGGCGACCGGCTGAAATACCGCTACTACCACCAGCACCGGGGATTCGCCGAAAACGGCAATCAGCAGATCTGCGTTGGCTGTAACCGGTGCGGCAGGGCTTGCCTTGCAGGCATCAATCCGAAAGACGTCATCAACGACCTGAAAATGGAGAAGGATTCATGCATGATATGCGTTTCACCATCCCCCGGCAGGAGCTGAACCGCGAGGCCTTTGCCTCGTCGGTTCCGGATTTCAACCGCAGATCGGAAATCATGAAAACCGATACCGGCTACAAGTGCCGTATCACCAACATCATCAGCCTGACGGAACAGGAAAAACTGTTTCAGCTCCGTATTGCCGACCCCCGTGAACGCGGCATTTTCCGCTTCAAACCCGGCCAGTTCCTGATGCTCGAACTGCCGGGATACGGCGACGTGCCGATCTCCATATCGAGCGCCAGCAGCAATCACGAGTTCATCGAGCTCTGTATCCGCAAGGCGGGGCACGTCACCTCGGCGCTCTTCAGAACCGAACCCGGCATGCATGTAGCCATCAGAGGCCCGTTCGGGTCGTCGTTTCCCATGGACGAGATGACGGGCCACCATGTACTGCTCATTGCCGGAGGACTCGGCATTGCCCCGCTACGGGCGCCGCTCTTCTGGATCAACGAGCACCGCGACCGCTTCAGGGACGTACACCTGCTCTACGGAGCCAAAGAGCCCTCGCAGCTCCTTTTCTCCTACCAGTTCGAGGAGTGGAAGACCGTCAGCCACATCCGGCTGCACACGATTGTCGAGCATGCCGACGCGGAATGGAAAGGCGCTACCGGCATGATCACCGAACTGTTCAGGAATATCGGCATCGAAGCGCAGAACACCTATGCCATCGTGTGCGGCCCGCCGGTCATGTTCAAATTCGTCTGCAGCCATCTCGACCGGCTCGGCATCCCCATGAACCGGATGTTCGTTTCGCTTGAACGGCGGATGCACTGCGGCATGGGCAAGTGCTGCCGCTGCATGGTGGGATCGACCTTTACCTGTATCGACGGACCGGTCTTCGACTACTGGTCGGTCATGAACCTGAAAGAGGCCATTTAAGCCTGTCGCCGTATGAAGAATCCCGTTTACACATTTGAAAAACTGAAATTCGCCTCGTTCGAATTCACCTGCTGCGAAGGGTGCCAGCTGCAGCTCGCCAACCGGGAAGCCTCGCTTGCAGAGTTCTTCGGCCTGCTCGATGTCAGAACGTTCAGGGAGATATCTTCGGAAAAACATGACGACTACGATGTGGCCTTCGTGGAGGGCAGCATCAGCCGCAGCGACGAAATCGAACGGCTTCTGGCTATCCGCCGTCAGGCGAAAACGCTGGTCGCATTCGGAACGTGCGCCTGCTTCGGCGGAGTCAACAGCCTGAAAAACCGTTACCCTATAGAAGAGTGCATTGCGGAGGTATACGACGGCCAGCCGGTCGAGACCCTCCCGGTGCGCAAAATCAGCGACATCGTCAAGGTCGATCTCTCCATTCCCGGCTGTCCGGTCGCCAAAAAGGAGGTTGAACGGATCGTGGTGAGCCTTGTCACCGGCTCTCTCGTCACCCTGCCGAAATATCCGGTCTGCGTGGAGTGCAAGGAGCAGCTGAATACCTGTCTTTTCGACCTCGGAGAAATCTGCCTCGGCCCGATCACCAGAGCGGGATGCGATGCGGTCTGCACGACGGGAAAAACTCCCTGTCTCGGCTGCAGGGGTCCTGCCGACGACATCAACTTTCCGGCATTCCTCGAACTGGTTGAAAAACGAGGACTCAGCCGGAGGGATCTTAAGGAAAAGCTCGGTTTCTATAACGCATTCGAAGCATACCCGTGCCCATGAAACGTGACTGCTCGATCGATATTCGCCATCTGACAAGGGTTGAAGGCCATGGAAATATCCGGATTACGGTAAGCGGAGGAAAACTTCTGGAAGCCGGCTGGGCGGTTGTTGAAACCCCGAGGTTTTTCGAGGTGTTGGTCAAAGGCATGAGCGCCGAACGGGTACCGTTTCTCACCTCGCGCATCTGCGGCATCTGTTCGATCAGCCATGCCCTGGCAAGCATCAGGGCGCTCGAACGGGCCATGCTGATCGCCCCGCCTCCAGCTGCGGAAACAACCAGGCTGCTTGCCATGCACGGAGAAACCCTGCAGAGCCACGCGCTGCACCTGTTTTTTCTTGCCGCACCTGATTTCGCCGGCACATCGGGCGTACTGCCTCTGCTGGAGTCGCAACCGGAACTGGTCAGGGCCGGTCTCGGGCTCAAGGAACTCGGCAACGAAATCAGCGCCGTAACAACGGGACGGTGCACCCATCCGGTCAGCCTCGTGGTGGGAGGGCTCAGCAAGGTGCCAGACAAAATTCGGCTGCAGCAGCTCCTCGACATGATCGGTGAACGGAAGTCCGCGCTCGGCATTGCCTGCGATTTCTTCGGTACCCTCGATATTCCCCGGTTCGAGCGTGAAACCGAATTCATCTCGCTCCACAACGGCGCAACCTACCCCTTCATCGGAGGCGACCTGCTCTCCACCGACGGCGTCAGGAAAGAAGAGAACGACTACCTCCCGATGACGAACGAGTACGTCGCAGAATTCTCCACATCGAAGTTCACCCGGTGCAGCCGCGAGTCATCGGCGGCGGGAGCGCTCGCACGCTTCAACAACAACAGCGGATTCCTGCACCCCGAAGCAAAAAAAGCCGCCGAAAAACTGGGACTCAGGCCGATCTGCCACAACCCCTTCATGTGCAACATCGCGCAGCTCGTCGAGTGCGTGCACATCCTCTACGACGCGGAAACGCTCATCCAGAAATTGCTCGACACCGACCTTTCCGATATCCGCACCCCGTTCGCCCCGAAGGCAGGCATCGCAACGGGAGCCGTCGAGGCGCCCCGCGGCATCCTCTACCACCACATGGAAACCGATGAGGAGGGCAAGGTAGTGAAAGCCGACTGCATCATTCCCACCACGCAGAACAACGCCAATATCCACAACGACCTGCAGGCCCTTGCCAGGCAGGCGCTCCAGGAGGGAAAAAGCGACCGGAATATCGAAAAACTCGCCGAAATGCTGGTGCGCTCTTACGACCCCTGCATTTCATGCTCGGTGCACTGAGGATCCTGATCAGTCCGATCAGTCGGATCCATCGGATCCGACTGATCTTTTACACCTTCACCACCCCACGGCACTCGGGATAGCCTGTACAGCCCCGGAACTGCTGCCCCTCGTTTTTGCCGGCCCTGGCCGTTCGCAACACCATGGGGCTGCCGCATTGCGGACACGAGGGAATGGCCCCGGCAGGCGTCGGATGCCGGGAGGTCCCGTTGCGCTTGCGTTCCCGCTCGGCGAGACGGGCTGCAGCAAGTTGCTCGCTGTACCCGCCCTCTTCAACGAAGGCTGCCTCCAGCGAGGCAATCTGCCGGTCGAGCAGGTCTGAACCGCTGCGGAACTTCGCGAACAGCACTCGCTTCAGCGCTCGACGGCGCCCACTGCCTCAGATGCCGATGGCGCAGGAATATATGGAATGACCAGTGGCAATATGTTCAGCTTCTGACTTTTTCAGATCAGCATAGATAGCCCGCAAGCCATAGCCAAATTTGGCTGCGTGACGCCGAACCTTTTCCCCGTCTGCATCACTTTCAGAGGTACTCTCTTTTTTTGCCGCTTACACCCGGAGAAACAAAAAAAACCGTGAGGCACGGTTCCTTGTGAATAGTATGTGTATTGTAATTCGTATATTCCGTTAAATTGCCGTACAAAACAAGGGCCATCATGAAAACGGACGTAAACGAACAGAGCAAAAATGCCAGGTCTGCTGCACGGAAAGATGCAAAGCAAAGCAGTGAGAGCAAAGCCCGTCTTGAAGCGAGAATCTCCAGGGCAACCCATACCCGGATAAAACTTGCCGCAGATATTCAGGGGAGAACAGTAACCGATTTTGTCGTTCATGCAGCACTCAATGCTGCCACAAAGGCAATCGAAGAAAATTTTGTCGTTCAGTTGTCAATGGAGGGACAAGAGGCTTTTGCCGAAGCCCTGCTGAATCCACCGGAACCAAATGACGCTCTTCGACGTGCTTTCGAAAGGCATTCGGCACTTACAGGAAAGAACGACTGACCGGTCATCACTGCACATGAATGTCCCACGATTCTCGATCATCCCCTTCAACCGCGAACATCAGAAATCCGGATTCTGCTGCGGTTCAAGCCTGCTCGACCGATATTTTTCCGAACGTGTCGGCCAGGATGTGAGAAGGAATCTCACGAAGTGCTTTGTGGCGATCGATAACAGTCACGAACGAATTGCAGGTTTCTACACGCTTTCAGCAGCCCAGATCCCGTTGCTGCAACTGCCTGAAAAACTGGCCGACAAGATGCCCCATTATCATGCAGTACCGGCATCGAGACTGGGACGACTCGCCATCGATAAAAACTATCAGGGAGAGGGACTTGGGTGCACGCTCATTGCAGACGCACTGATGCGCTCATCAAGTTCTTCAATGGCTGTCTATGCATTGCTGGTCGATGCAAAAGACGAGAGCGCAGCGACGTTTTACCTGCACCATGGATTCATTCCCTGTGTCGGTGCACCTCATACATTATTTCTGCCAATAGGCACACTCAGGAAACTCTGACAGCTCATCAGCAGCAACCGTCAACTACGGGCCGAACCGTTTCGCCACCGGCATCAGTCTCAAAGGTTGCATCTTGTTTTCGGCTATTTTTATACTCGATGATAAAATCAGCCGAACTTGGCCGTACACAACAATCTTCCGTCATGCTGCTGACAGGGCCTCGCCAAACCGAAAAACGACAAAGACGCAAAAGAGGTTGATCTGCTCATTCATCAGGACGGGACACTCTACCCCGTCGAAATAAAAAAATCGGCAAACCCGGAAAAAGATGCCATTCGCCATTTCGAGGTGCTTCAAACACTGAAACAACCGATCGGGCAGGGATGCATCACCTCGCTTGCCCCCATGTATCTCCCGATCACATCAACCATCGATAACGTACCTGCAGGAATGGTGTAAACCGGGATCAGGAATACAGGTCATGATTGCTATGTGAACCGTGCCAGCATGCAGTACCTGTTATTGGTATGGAACAGGAAAAGCGAGAGATGTGTGGCAAGGAACGGTGACAGCGTGCCCTTCGTCATTCTTCCGGAGATTTTCATGGATCAGTCGGATCCATCGGATCCGACTGATCTTTTACACCTTCACCACCCCACGGCACTCGGGATAGCCTGTACAGCCCCGGAACTGCTGCCCCTCGTT
>Ga0209373_10003888_pt1 | contig 13351 bp, 4 predicted proteins | sample Higcelweek5metaG_FD_187173 | JGI IMG/M metagenome (GOLD analysis project Ga0209373, IMG submission 187173) | Freshwater pond sediment microbial communities from the University of Edinburgh, under environmental carbon perturbations - High... | ecosystem: Environmental > Aquatic > Freshwater >...
TCCCTTTTTGAATTTTGTGCTAGTCCAATTTTATTTCATTTACCGTGAAAAAACCGACATTTTGACTTAAACTACCGTCTGTTCACTTTGAAAAACCCATTCTTTGATTTTATATAATACGGAAGTAATGCTTTCAATCGATTTTGCGTTGGCAATTCTCAAAGTTAGTTTATCGTTTTGCTCTTTAAGTTGAAGATTTCCGGGATGATTTTGAATGTATCCAAGGATGGAGGCAAATTTTTTCGATGAATAGTAGTTTGATTGTTGATTTAGAGGAAAGAATCCAATAAATGCACTGTTTTTAATTACGATTTTCTGAAAGCCGAGTTCTATCGCAGTCCATCGCAGATGAACAATTTCAAAGAGTTTTTCGGTTTCTTCTGGAATTTCACCAAATCGGTCTAGAAGATTGTCGCGGAAAATAGTTAGCTCCTGTGGTGTTTTTAATTCATCAAGTTCTCGATAAAGTCTTATTCTTTCAGAAGTACTGGAAATATAGTAATCTGGAATCATAATGTCGAGATCTGTTTCGATCTGACAATCAGATGCTGCAGCGCTGCGCACTAAAGTGTCGGTGTTTTGAGTGTTTTCTGAGAATAATTCTCTGAATTCACCGTCTTTAAGTTCGTCGAGTGCTTCGTTTAGAATTTTGTTGTAAGTCTCGAAACCTATATCCGCAATAAATCCAGACTGTTCGCTGCCTAAAATATTTCCAGCTCCACGAATATCAAGATCCTGCATTGCGATATTCATTCCGCTTCCTAGTTCACTGAATTCCTCAATTGCTTTAAGTCTACGTCTGGCTTCATTTGTAAGCACATTAAGTGGCGGAGCTAAAAGATAACAGAATGCTTTTTTGTTACTACGGCCAACACGCCCACGCAACTGGTGTAAGTCACTAAGGCCGAAATTATTTGCATTATTGATTATCATCGTGTTGGCATTTGGAATATCAACACCGTTTTCGATAATTGATGTACTTATTAGTACATCATAATCACCGCGCATGAATTCGAGAATTATCTTTTCGAGTTTTTCACCTTCCATTTGCCCGTGAGCTACTACAGTCTTTACATCTGGACATAATTTGTTAACCAGATTTTCGATTTCGTGAATGTTCTGAATGCGATTATTGATGAAAAAAACTTGTCCGTTTCGTCCTACTTCGTAGTAAATGGCTTCCTTAATAATTTCGTTGTTGAACGAATGAAGTTCCGTGATAATTGGCTGCCTGTTTGGTGGAGGAGTGTTAATGGTTGACAAATCTCTTGCTCCCATAAGCGAAAACTGTAAAGTCCTAGGAATTGGAGTTGCTGTCAAGGTCAAAGTGTCAACATTAACTTTTAACTGTTTTAATCTTTCTTTCATTGCCACACCAAACTTCTGCTCCTCGTCAATTATAAGTAAGCCAAGATCTTTAAATTCTACATCTTTATTTATCAGACGATGAGTCCCGATGATGATATCAACTTTGCCAGCTTTAAGCTTTGTCAGGGTGTCTTTTATCTCTTTTGAGGTTTTTAGACGGCTGATATATGACACATTTACTGGCATGCCGGCTAGTCTTTCTTTGAAAGTCTGATAATGTTGCAAAGCCAGAATTGTTGTGGGAACAAGTACAGCAACCTGTTTGCTGTCACATGCTGCTTTGAAAGCAGCTCTTATGGCAAGTTCTGTCTTGCCAAAACCAACATCACCACAAACCAATCTGTCCATCGGGACATCCGATTCCATATCAGATTTGATGATATCGTTTGTTTTACTTTGATCGGGAGTGTCTTCGTACATAAATGAGGATTCTAGCTCATGTTGCATGTATGAATCTGGGGCAAAAGAATAACCTTTCTGTTCGCGACGTTGTGCATAAAGAACAATCAAATCGCGGGCAATATCCTGAATATTCTTTTTGGTTTTTTCCTTTAATCTCTTCCAATGCCCCGAACCAAGTCTGTGAATTTTTGGGGTTTCGCCTTCTTTGTCACGATATTTTGAAACCCGGTGAAGTGAGTGTATATTTACAAAAAGAATGTCATTATTGTCATAAATAATACTGACTACCTCCTGAATTTTGCCATCGTTGTTAATTTTTTGCAAACCTCCAAAACGGCCTATCCCATTATCAACATGAACAACAAAATCACCAGGACGTAATGCCGTTAAATCCTGAATCGTAAGAGATTCTTTGTGAGCGACATTTTTTGTGGTAAAGCGGTGATATCTTTCGAAAATTTGATGGTCGGTATAAATACAAGTGCGACTTTCATTATCAACAAATCCCTGATTTATTGTTTTAAGAATTGCAAAAAAAGAAACCTGCCTACGTTTATCAGTAAAAATGTCTCTTAATCGTTGCAACTGCTTTTCGTTATTACTGAGAATGTACGTCTCATAATAATTTTCCTCGTTATGTTTAAGGTTGTCGGCAATTAGGTCAAACTGCTTGTTGAATGCCGGCTGTGGCTCAATATTAAATTTGAAGTCGCTAGTAGATCCGTATAATGAGCGGGGAGCGATTTCGATAATCTGAAAATCCTTTACATGATCAGAAAAACTACGAGCTGAAAGAAGATTGGTTTTGGGATTTATTACAAATATCTCCTCTTCATCAATTTTGGTAATATCAACCTCTGCGTAACGAATTTCTGCTGCCTTGTAAGTTTTGTCAATTTTGTCAAGTATCATCTCCGGTTGATCGAGCCAGAACTTACAATTTTTGTTTATAAATTCAAAAAACGAGACTTTTTCTTCCTGTACAAGGTGTTCGTGAATATTTGGAATTATTTGAATTTTCTTATGTTTGGCAACCGAAAGCTGAGTCTCTGGGTCAAAACTTCTTATGGTTTCAACTTCATCACCAAAAAAGTCAATTCTGTAAGGTTTTTCGTTACTGAATGAAAAAACATCGATAATGCTTCCTCTTATCGAAAAGGTTCCTGGCTCGTAAACAAAATCGTCGCGGCGAAATTCGTATTCGTTTAGCATTTCAATTACAAAATCCATTGATAGCTTTTCTCCGGCATTAATTTCCAGAGTGTTTTTAATAAGCTCACGGGTTTTAATAACCTTTTCGATGACAGCTCCGGGGTATGTAACTATAAGGTATGGCTTTTTGCCCGAACTTAACTTATTTAGCACCTCAGTTTTGAGGACAATATTTGTTCTGTCGGTTTTAAGATATTCGACCGAGCGTTTGTAGGCACTTGGAAAAAACAAAATATACTCAGTTCCCAGAATACTTACAATGTCGTCATAAAAATAGGATGCAGATTCCTTGTCGGGTAGAACAACACATGTTAGCATTTTTTCGCGGTTGAAAAGCGAAGCAATAAGAAATGCTTTGGAGGATCCCGATAATCCATGAACGATAATATTCGGAGGACTGTCTTTCTCTTTTAGCTGATCGAAAATTTGAGCAGCGGCTTTACTATTTCCGAATATTTTGTCAACAAGGTTTTTCACGACGCAAAATTATAAAATTCGGGGGAATAATAAAACCTCGGTTTTATCTTTACATTTAGATTTTGTTTGAGAAATCGATACGTTATTTGCACTGTGAATAAATAGTGTATAAAATTTTAAATTCTTGCACATTAAACATTTGTTTAGGGCAGTGGAATTATTATCTTTCCAAAATTGAATTGAGGTGTATTATTATTTTAAAAGTACTGATTATGACTATTTTGCGTGGATTTATTCTGATTCTTTTTTCTTTGTTTATTTCTGTAGGCGTATTTGCCGGCGAACTGTACGAAAAACTTAAAGCTTTACCAGGTGTGGTTTCAGTTGAAGAACTTAAAACTTCTGATTTCTTTGTTGAGAAATATCTTGTGATTTTTGAACAGCCTATTGAACCAACAGTTCCAGAAGCGGGTACCTTCAGACAACGAGTTTATGTAAGTCACAAAGATTTTAAGGCACCTGTAGTTTTTATTACTGAGGGGTATAATGCCGATTATGCTTCGGAGGAGGGTTACGTAAATGAATTGAGCGATATTTTACAGGCAAATCAGATTTGTGTTGAACATAGGTATTTTGCCGAATCAGCACCAGCCGAACCGATTGATTGGACATATCTTACAACCAAAGCAGCAGCCGATGATCAACATGCTGTCCGGATTGCCTTTGCAGATTTGTATAAAAATGATTGGGTAAGTACCGGAATTAGCAAAGGCGGCCAGACCTGCTTATTGTATCAGATGTATTATCCAAAAGATGTTACGGCTACGGTAGCTTATGTTGCTCCAGTTGCTAAGGCATTAGAAGATGGTCGTCACGAACCGTTTATTAATAATAATGCAACCGGAAAAGACAGAAAAAAAATAGTTAACTTTCAGAAAGAAGTTCTGAAAAGAAAAGCTACAATTTTCCCTATTTTCGAAAGTTATTGCAAATCGGCAAAACTAACCTTCCGTATTCCATTGGAGGAAGTTTATGAATATTGTGTTTTGGAATATTCTTTTGCTTTTTGGCAGTGGGTTGGCAATACAAGTAGGATTCCTTCAAAAAAAGAAACCGACTCTAAACTTTTTCAACATCTTTTAGCTGTCTCTGGACCTGAATATTTCTCAATAGAGGGCTCGGCATCAACCTTGCCATTCTTTTATCAAGCAGCCAAAGAACTTGGATATTATGGGTACGAAACCGAAACCTTGAAGAAGTATCTGACTATCGATTCTGCAGAAGGGTATTTTAAAAAGATATTTCTTCCAGCTGATATGAAAGTTGATTTTTACAGTCAGACTTCAATGGATTTGGAAACCTTTTTGCAAACCAAAGCAAAAAATACCTTTATAATTTATGGTGAATATGATCCTTGGACTGCGGCAGCTCCTGAAATAAAAGGAAACCCAGGAGTTACGGTCATAATTAACCCTAAGGGCACACATGCTACACGAATAAAATCATTACCACAAGCTCAGCATGAGATGGTAATTAAAACTTTGCAAGGCTGGATTAATTAGAGGCAATCAAATTTTGATCGATTGCGTTGCAGATTTGTGACATTTCATTTCAATCTATAATGTCAATAATTTAGTAAGTATATAATTGTTTCTCTGTCTTAGCGCTTTTTCTATCTTTGTAAAAATAATAAACAGATTTCATGGATTCATTTCGTGATTATACCTTAAAAAATCATCAGAAAACTGCAATCATTCTGTTTTGTGTTTTAGTTTCATTTGTTGCAGGTCAAATTATTAATAATGCAATTTCTCAGAGTTTTGCACCAGGGCTGCTCAAAGAAATTGATACGCTTACTCCTGCAGACAAGGGTGAAATTAGTATTTTGAAGATTATGCAGGCAATATCTGCAATCTTCAGTTTTGTCGTACCTTCTTTATTAGCAGCAAAAATTGTCGGCAAACAATGTTTCAGTTATCTGAAAGTTAATACAAGTCCAAAATTATGGTTCTATCTTTTGATTCCGGTATTCTTGCTGGCTATCATGCCTTTGATGAACATAATAATTCAATTGAATGAATCTGTAGTTTTTCCTGAAAGGTTCGCAGCTTTTGAGCAACAGATGAGAAGTATGGAAGAGTCGTCGAAGGATATGATAAATCTTATGATTTCGGGCACATCAGGATTTGATTTGGCAATTAATATTCTTCTCGTTGGATTATTGCCTGCAATTGGAGAAGAATTCTTATTTAGAGGAGTAATACAAAAACATCTTGGTGATTATTTCAAAAACCCTCATTTGGCAATATTTATATCAGCATTTATTTTTTCTGCTATTCATTTTCAGTTTTATGGTTTTATTCCTCGCTTATTATTAGGTATGATTTTCGGCTACATGGTTTATTTTTCTGGGTCTCTGTGGCCAGCAATATTTGCTCATTTTACAAACAATACTCTGGCAGTTATTGCAACATTTTACATTAATAGTGGTAAACTTAGTGATGAAGCAAATACCTTAGGAACTAAACCTGCACATTTTGTATTTGTTATTTCAGGTATAGTTGTCGCTATTACTTTAGTTATTTTAATTTTGAAGAAAAAAAAATCACTTTCCGCTTAGCTTGATTTGCATAGAATTGCAACAAATTCTCAACTTTCTTCTTTTTTTACGGGACGTAAAACCGGCAACCGATTAGGTTTTTTTTCGTTCATTTCCCAGACTGATTGAGATTGTATTAAAACTATGAACTATGAGAAAGTGTATTTTGGTAATTACTTTATTGTTTGCAATTGGCACAATAAGTAAGGTGTTTGCTCAGCCTGTGAGCTATGATGATGCAATGTTGATTGCAACAAAATCATTTGGAGAAATGTTTTCGCTAAGCACAAAATCGGTTGTTGTTGCGGAAGAGTATTATGTTAAAACTCTGAATTCTGAACCGGTTTATTATGTTTTTAATAAATCTGATGGAGGATATGTAATTGTATCGGGCGAACTTAAAACTGTTCCGATTTTGGCATATTCATATGATGGATTTGCAGATGTGTCAAATCCAGAGTCAAATCCAGAGTTTATGTGGTGGATGCAAATCTACGAAGATCAGATAAACTATATTAGGGAAAATAATATTTCTGCTGTCCCTGAAGCAGGCATTCTGAGAGCAAAACTCGAAAATGGTGAAGATATTGGTCTGCGTCCAGCTAAGGATGTGGCTCCATTAATGGCTACAACTTGGAATCAGGGCTGCGGATATAATGCTCAATGCCCAGTTGATGCTGCCGGTCCATGCAGCAGAGTTTATACAGGTTGTGTAGCAACTGCTATGGCTCAAGTAATTAGGTATATGGAATATCCGGTAAACGGCACAGGTGACAAATGTTACTATCATTATGTTTATGGTGATCAATGTGCTGACTTTGCTGCAGCTACCTATGATTATTCAATTATGCCAAATGGTAGTGGCAATGCTGAAGTTGCAGAATTGATGTATCATTGTGGTGTGTCGGTAAGTATGAGCTATTCGCCTACGGGTTCTGGTGCATATTCTCATAATGTTGTGACAGCATTGAAAGATTATTTTGGGTACAAAAATGTTGTAATTCTAAATAAGGGTTCATATACTGACGATAACTGGAACAGTATTTTGAGACATGAGATAGACAATAACAGGCCGATGTATTATTCTGGTAGCGGGGGATCAGGAGGTCATGCTTTTGTCTTTGATGGTTATCAGGGACTTGATTTTTTTCATATTAATTGGGGATGGGGCGGTTCTTATAACGGTTACTTTTATTGCAATGACCTAACTCCTGGATCATACAGTTTTACAAATGGTCAGAATGCAATTATAGGAACTATTCCTGCTCCATTATTTACTAACCTCGACGTGTCTTCGGCTGTTGAGTTAAGTTGTGCAACTCCAATAAATCAGGATTTGTTGACTGGTAATGATTATATTAATTATTATAAAAATACTTATCCTGTGACTCCAGGAAAAGAGCTAGTTTATCATTTTACCACAACACTGCCTGGTCGAATCAGGGTTAAAATTACAAATAGTACAGAAGGAAATCTAAATGCATTTTTACTTAGTTATCCACATCAAGATTCATTAATTACATATGGCACAAATGGTTTTATTCTCGATGATACCGAGCCCGGAACATACTGGCTAGCTGTTGAGAGTAGCGAAGCTGCTGAACCACAATTTGATATAGAAGTAATTTGCCCAACAATTGATGCTGAAATAATTATTACGGATGGAAATATAACCCCACAGTTTATAGAATCAGATCAAACTAATGTGAGTTTTAATTGTTCTGTTAAAAACATAGGAAACACAGCAGCCGGAACAAGTGATATAGAGTATTTTCTTTCTGACGACATGGTCTTTGACTTTGGTACCGACATTTATCTGGGAACAGATATTGTTCCGGCATTAAACCCGGGTGCAAGTGGTAATATCCATACTGTCCTTACTATGCCTTCAGGTCTAATTCCTGGCAGTAAAAATATAGTGTTTGTGGTTGACAGAGTTGATGTTGTTCCGGAAGCAGACGAGCAAAACGAGTACTTTTCGTGGGTTACAGTTCCCAACCCAGGTTTAATAGATTGTTCAACATCAGTTAGTCTAACAGACAATGTTTGGTATTGGGATAACACTCAAACCAGCGGAGTTAACAATGTCGAGGATTATTGGTCGGCAACTGATTTGACAGCACCAGAAATTGTTCATAGTTTTATTGCCCCTTATAGCGGACAGGCAAAATTATGGTTTTCAGAAAAAATTCCTGGTCAGATGAATTGCATGGCTTATCCTGTGTGTAATGAGAATACATGGTTGTCATCCGTTTGGTTTAGTAATATTACAGATACAATTGCCTTTACAAACTTTTATGTTAATGCCGGCACAGAATATTTTGTTGTTGTTGACTCAAAATTGCCAATACAAGGAGACTATGGAGTGAAAATTGAGCTGCCTAGCGAATGCCCCGAACTCGACCTTGAGTATTGGGGAGACACTACTCTTTGCGATGGTGATTCATATCCTGGATTTTGGACAGATTGGGGCTACTCAAATTACCAATGGTTTAAAGATGGTGTGATAATTCCTGATCAGACATGGAGTAGCTATTCTTCAACTGAACCAGGCACCTATCATGTTGAAGTTAATGAAAATGGATGTGTTGGGGTATCCGAAGCAATAACTGTAAGTATGAGCTTCCCACCAGACACAGCGATAATTATTAATGCTGGCGCTCTTGAGTTCTGCGACGGCGGATCTGTATTACTTCAACTTGACAATACGATTGCATATCCACTTCAATGGACTTTAAATAGTGAAATTATTCCTGGAGAAATTTCCGATACCTATACAGCAACTGAAACTGGCATGTATAAATTGTTGACCACCAACGGTAGTTGCAGCATCGAATCTAATGCGCTAAATGTTGATGTGAACGGTTTACCAGTGGATATTGGTGAATCAACTCCATATCCTTCGGACACAGCAGAGTTTTTCTATAGTTTTACAGAAGATAATTATGATGATATTAATAATTATCAATTCAATTGTTGGGATTTTCTTCCAACTGATGATAGAAATAGTAATTTCTGGCAAGCTAGGGATTTCTCGGATTTGGATATTTTTGGATACTCATCTCATTATTACGCACTCCCTGATGATTTTACCCTTGCATTTTGGTTTAAAACTACGACTACCGAGGGCGGAGTTATGGCTTCATTTGTAAACAGCCCGTGGGGAGTAACATCTCAGGATCTTGTTGCATATATGTCGAATGACGGAAAAGTACATTTCTGGGTTAGCAATGGTGGCACTCCGGCAGAACTTACATCGGTTGATTCATATAATGACGGTAACTGGCATAGTGTTTTAATTACACATGAAGTCGGCATGTTGATGGAAATTGACAATGGAGACGAGTTTTTGCAAATTGGAACTCCATTAACGCATCTTAATTTTAGTGGATATTGGGTTTTCGCAGGACCAGCAGTGCCTGCAACCGTATCTTCAGTCCCAACTTCACCGTATTTTAATGGTTCTATAGATGATTTACTTTGTATTAACGAGTCAAATTATTTACTAAGGAATTATATTGACGAGGTGCCAAAATTAAATATTTCTGTAATTGGCGATACTGTTCTTTGTGACTCAGGCCTTGCTTATTTCGAAATTGAAAATTCTCAAAATAATATAGAATACAAAGTTTGGAATAATACTTTATTAGCATGGCATCCTTTATCTGGAATCGGAACAGGAGCGGAAATTTCTGTTGGTGGCACATTGATTAATCAAACCACTGAATTTTTATTCTACGCTGTAGATCCAGTTACTTTATGCGAAACCTTGCTCGATACTTCAATAACAATAAGTGTTTATCCAAGTTTAGCTCCATCAATTACAGTTACCTCGGACGGAGTTAATCCTTTGTGTGCAGGAGATGAAGTTAATTTTACTGCTCATGTAACCGATGCCGGAGCAAATCCATCATTTGAATGGTATGTAAATGGTGTTCAGCAGTTTGTTGATTCGGAGTATTTTACTTACAACTATTTTGTATCTACTGATTCGATTGAGGCAATAGTTTATTCAAATTATTATTGCCCTGCAGCATTGTCAGCATTGTCAGATAAAACAGGTTTTGATGTTCTACCGGTCTTGACACCTACAGTAAGTCTATCGGGTTCTCCATCTGGGACAATCTGTTCTTATACAAATGTTAATTTTACTGCGACACCCGTTGATTGTGGTACAAGTCCGACATACGAATGGTTTATTAACGGGTCTTCGATAGGTTTTGGATCGGATACTTTTATAGGAATGGATTGGATTGATTCCGACGAAGTGCATGTCGTTGTAACCCCATCTTACCTTTGTCCTGCTACGGCAACTGCAGTTTCGAATGTTATTACAATAAGTGTGTCAGCCACTCCACAAGCAAGTATGTCTGTAGCCGGTGGCAACTGCATTGGTCAGGAAGTTTGTTTGATTTATAACGGTGAAACTGCTGGATTGGTAAGCACCGAATGGGAAATATGGGATGGTTCTATGCTATATTTCTCTGGTCCCGGCCCACATTGTTTTATTCCAGTAACAGCAAATCCACAGATTGCAGTTTTCTCCCAAGGTGTTGACGGATGTCTCGATTCTGTTACAGTAATTCTTGCGATAACAGAATCTCTGCCAGACATAAATATTTATGATACAATTTATAGGTGTCCAGGATCGGTGGCTTCTTATACTGCTCCAGGTGGTTACGATTTTTATGAATGGTCAAATGGAATTTTTACTGATTTCTTCCAAACAACTGTGGCTGGTTTGTATTATCTTACTGTTAGCAACGCTGGTGGATGTTTCGATGTGGATTCTTTGCTTGTAGAGGATTATGAAGATAATGGATTTAATTGGCCTGAAGATTCGACAATTTGTATTGATGCAACATTATTGCTTAATACAGAATACTCATATAGTTCATATCATTGGTTTGTAGGAACATTGCACGAGTATTTCGTAGATGAAATATCTGTTGTATATGAAGGCGAAAATCCAATTGAAGTGGCATTATATGCAGAGGATGATCATTGTCAGTATATTGACACTATGAATGTTCATTTTGAAACATGTGGGTTTGTTGATAATCCAGAACTTAGTAATGTTAGAGTATATCCGAATCCATCATCCGAAACAGTATTCTTTGAGTCTACAGATCAGATACAGAGTCTTATCGTTTTTGATGTTACAGGAAAATTGATTTTTTATACAGACGAAATACACACAGTTGTTGAACTCGATATCAGCAAATGGGCATATGGCGAATATTATTACCAATTGACCACGCTGACTCAAAAAACCATGAAATCAAAATTTGTCAAAATAAAATAGAGGCATTTTGGCATTTTGTTCACGACAGCCGGAGTAATCCGGCTGTTTTGTTTTGTTAATCTTATGTTAATCACTAGCTTTTTTTAACAAGTAGTTATTTCTTTTTCTATTTTTATCATCTAAATCTAAACTTGTCTATATGAAAAAAATTCTGATTCTTTTTTTAGGGGTAGTTTTGCTGGCAGGCTGCGTTAATAACCAGAGCCGAACAAAAACAGCGACAGATAAAAACGGATACAAATACGAATATGTAGAAGGAGATCCGACAAATACAAGAATTTACACACTCGAAAACGGCTTGAAGATTTATCTGGCGGTCAACAAGGATCAGCCACGTATACAAACTTTTATCGCTGTTAAAGCTGGTGCAAAGAACGATCCTCGTGAAACAACAGGTCTTGCTCATTACTTTGAACATATGATGTTTAAAGGAACAGACAAAATTGCAACAATGGATTGGGAAAAAGAAAGTGCGATAATTGCTGAAATATCGGATGTGTTCGAACAGCGTTGTGCAACTAATGATCCAGCAGAAAAGGAAGTGCTTTATGCAAAGATTGACAGTTTGTCACAAGTTGCATCAACTTACGCAATTGCAAATGAATACGACAAAATTTGCTCATTAATCGGCGCAACAGGAACAAATGCATGGACTTCTTATGAGGAAACAGTATATGTAAATGAAATCCCTGCCAATGAGTTGGACAGATGGCTGATGACTGAACGCGAAAGATTCGAGAATCTTGTTCTCAGACTTTTCCACACTGAATTGGAGACCGTTTTTGAAGAATTTAATATGAGTCAGGATCGTGATAGTAGAAAGGCAAGCTTTAAAATCATGAGTACTCTCTTTCCTAATCATCCTTATGGAGTGTCAGTTCTTGGTAAAGCTGAGCATCTTAAAAATCCTTCCATGGTGAACATTCTCAAGTTTAAAGATAATTATTATGTTCCTAACAATATGGCTATTTGCTTATCTGGCGATCTTGATATGGAAGAAACTGTGAAACTGATTGATAAATACTGGGGTGACATGAAACCAAATCCTGAAATTCCAGACTTTACATTTGAAAAAGAAGCTCCGATAACTAAAGTTGAGAAGTTTGATGTAATGGGACCAGAAAGAGAATTTGTTTCCATTGCTTATCGTACACCAGATAATAAATCCAAAGAAGCCAAATATTTAACTCTTATTGGACAGATTTTGTCGAATGGTAAAGCTGGATTAATGGACCTAAATCTCGTTAAAAAACAAAAAACAATGTCTGCTTATGCTTATGCTTGGGCCATGAACGATTATGGAATGTTTCAGATGGGTGGAACTCCTCGCGAAGGTCAGACTTTGGAAGAAGTAGAAGGTCTTTTGATGAGCGAATTAGAAAAGATAAAGAAAGGTGAATTTGATGAATGGCTTCTTGAAGCAATTATTAACGAAATGAAATTGGGCAGAATCAGAGACATCGAAGGTAACGCAATTGCATACAGTTTTGTTGATAATTTCATTAGCGGAAAGCCATGGGAAGACTGGGTTTTCGAAATAGAAGAATACGAAAAAATCAAAAAACAGGATTTGGTTGATTTTGCCAATGAATTTTTTGCTGATAATTATGTTGTGGTGTACAAACGTATGGGCGTTGACGAAAATGTTTTCCATATCGAAAAACCTCAAATTACAGCATTAAATATTAATAGAAATACTGAATCTACTTTTGTGAAAGATCTTAAAAAGATTGAACCAAAACCAATTGCACCAGTATTTGTAGATTTTAAGGCAAAAATCAAAACAGAAGAAATTGCAAAAGGACTAGAGTATAATTATATCAAGAATGAATCAAACGAATTATTCAGTCTTTACTACATCTTCGATATGGGCAAAAATCACAATAAAAATCTACCTATTGCTGTAAACTATCTTAAGTATCTGGGAACTAAAGACAAAACTCTTGATGATTTGCAAAAAGAATGGTATCGTATGGGTATTGATTTTAACGTGTATGCTGGCGAAGATAAGTGTTATGTTTATATTAGCGGTCTTGACGAAAACTTTG
>Ga0209373_10003890_pt1 | contig 13346 bp, 9 predicted proteins | sample Higcelweek5metaG_FD_187173 | JGI IMG/M metagenome (GOLD analysis project Ga0209373, IMG submission 187173) | Freshwater pond sediment microbial communities from the University of Edinburgh, under environmental carbon perturbations - High... | ecosystem: Environmental > Aquatic > Freshwater >...
CTTTCATCAACGTCGAGCTCACCATTTTTTGCAGCCATTATCCATCCGTACAATGTGCTATATGGCACTCCTAGCTCGTTGCTTGCTTTCTTATTTCCGATTTCTTTCGCAAGCTTTATAGCTTGCTCTTTGTAGCTCTTATCATAATTTTTTGCTTCTGCCATTTCTCAACACTCCTTTTTCTTATTATATTTTTTTTGAGTATGAAGTGTCAAGTTTTATTATACTACATCATTAACAACCTCGCTATCTCCTTGTCCCGTTTTTCTTAAGCATATTAAATTTTCTTTACGCAAATCACTTACTAAAAAAGGAGAATGGGTTGATAAAATCAATTGAAAATTGTTCTCTTTAAATTTTTTCAAAAATTTAATTAAATTAAAAATTAGTTCTCTACACATTTCCGGATGCATTTCTCTTTCAATTTCATCAAATAATAAAATGTAGCTTTTTGTTTTATTATTTTTCATTAAATATTCTATTTGTTCATAAATCGAAGCATATAGTTCTAAATTTGTAAATTCTCCATCACTTAAAGTTTCAATCTTAGTTGAAACATATAATCCCATTAACGAATCTTCTCCATCTAAATACTTTTTTTGCACTTCATCAATACAGTTATCAAAAAAATCCTTACAATTATAAATAGTAGACTCCTTTTTAAATTTTATTTTTACCCCATCTTTTATAGCTTTAAATTCTATTTTGTTCTTATAACAATCCTTTAAAAAATCATAGAAGCTATAAACACTTTTTTTGAATTCACTTGTAATTTTTTCCTGTCTATCACCCTGCTTTTTTGATATTACGTCAATGACATCATAATAAAAACTTTTTATTTCTTCAAAATTATTTTTATTTTTATTTTTATTTTTAGTCTTAATTATTTCTATGATATCTTCAATATCTTTTTTTAATTTCTTACTTTGCTCAGGCGAATTCACAATATAATCCGTCATCGCAAATTCCTGTTTAAATGTAAAATCCTCGAATGCAAAATCTTTATACAATGTACATATAAATCCATAAATAAAATTTAATGTGCTTTTTTCATAATCATTCATACTTGATAAATCCAAATCTTTATATGTAGGAACTACCTCTAGAAAAGCACTAAAATAATCTTCATTCCTAGTGAATTCATTATAATAAAATTCAACAGTTAAATAATATTCTTCATTTTTGTAAAGTTCAGTATCTTTTGAATTCATTTGTTCAATCAAAAAATTAATTTGATCATATTTTAATATATTTTTATACCCTCTGTTTCTCCTTTGTATACATATTTTTGATTCGTTTTCAGCCATTGCTTCTTTATATCCAAATACATTTCTAAAATCATGCTTAAATAATATAATTGATGAATTATCTTGAATGCTAACTCCATTATTTAACTTATATGCATTAGTAGCCCCTTTATAAATAAAACGTTCATCTTTATCAATTAAAAATACAAACGAAGCCCAACCTTTACCATCAAAATACTCCTCTATACCTGTATTTATCTTCATTTCATTGTTTTCAAATAAAACTTTACAATCTTTTATATAATTTGTAGCTTCAAAAACAAACAAACTATTATGCTCTGAATCCTGTCCAAAGTAGTAAATAAAAAAATAACTAGAGGCAACTTCTGGTTTTTTTGGAATTTTAGGATTTAAAAACCTATTCATCGGATTTTCATGTGGATCATTGTCTTCAGGCGTCCAGATTTCATCATTCCTATTTCGGGAATAAATTCTTTCACCTAAGAGATCTAACAAGCAAGTTTTCCCACTTGAGTTTTTTCCAACTATAGCATTAATTCCAACAATATTATTAGGATAAATATTTATATAGTCTTTATTTTTTGAAATTTTCAAAGTCATATTACTTTTGTTGAATTCAACATTAAATTTATTTGAAAATATAATTTCCTGTTCTTTAAAGCACCTATATTTGTCTATGTAAACATATAATAATTCCATTATACTCCCCCCTAATTTTTTTTGATTAAAATAAATATATAAAAATATAAATAAAAAAATGCATAAATCTACATATTATATGAAGATTACTACATTATTAAAACTCACATATTGTAATTATGTAGTCATTATTTTTTATGTAAAATCAACGTTTTCAAATATATTACAATCAAATTATAACATGAATATGTTGATTTTACAATAAAAAAATCCGAACTTTCATTACGAAAATTCAGATTTTTTTGGTGCGGATGAAGTGACTTGAACACTCACGGGGTTACCCACTAGAGCCTAAATCTAGCGCGTCTGCCAATTCCGCCACATCCGCATATATAACTAACACAAAGTCAGCTTTATTATTATAGCAGTTTATTTTTAATTTGTCAATACTTTTTGAAATAATATTTTATTACAAATATTTACTTGACTTTTGGGATTTAAAGTGCTATAGTGTAATAGTAAAATATTTTTAATCAAAGGAGTAATTTAATAATGATAGTTATTTTAAAAAGCGATGCAAAGCAAGATAGGGTTGACGCATTTATAAAAGAGATGGAAGCAAAAGGCTTAATGGTGCATTGTAGCACTGGTATTCAATCAACTATAATTGGATTAATCGGTGATACTTCAAAAGTTGATGCCGAAAAAATAGAAGCATACGGAATAGCTGAAAAAGTTCAAAGAGTTTCCGAACCATATAAATTAGCAAACAAAAAATTCCACAACGACCCAACTATTATCACCATTGGCGATAGAACAATTGGTGGTCAAACTTTTAGTGTTATTGCCGGCCCTTGTTCAGTAGAATCTGAAGAACAAGTTGTAAGCTGTGCAAAAGCAATAAAACAATCCGGAGCAGCTTTTTTACGTGGAGGAGCATATAAACCAAGAACCTCACCATATGCTTTTAGAGGATTAAAAGATAAAGGAATCGAATTGTTACTTATAGCAAAAAAAGAAACTGGACTTCCTATTGTAACAGAATTAATGAGCCTTGAACATTTAAAATATTTCGATGAAGTTGATGTGATTCAAGTAGGCGCTAGAAACATGCAAAACTTTGAAATGCTTGATGAACTAGGTAAATGTGATAAACCTATATTGTTAAAAAGAGGTTTATCAAATACAATTGAAGAATGGTTAATGAGTGCTGAATATATTTTAGCTGGCGGAAACAAAAATGTAATTTTATGCGAACGTGGCATACGTACATTTGAAACAGCTACAAGAAACACACTTGACATTTCTGCTGTGCCACTTTTGAAAAAATTAACTCACTTACCTGTTATAGTTGACCCAAGTCATGCAACTGGGAAATCATTTTTGGTTAAACCTCTTGCAAAAACTTCTGTAGTTGCTGGTGCAGATGGTGTTATGATTGAAGTTCATCCTTGTCCAGAAGCTGCTTTATGTGATGGTGCTCAATCTTTAACACCTGAAATTTTTGACGATGTAATGAAAGACTTAAAAGCTTTATGTAAGTTTGAAAATAAATTAATTTAACGGAGGAAATGATGAATATTCTTGTTGTAGGACTCGGACTAATAGGAGGTTCAATTTGTAAAGCATTAAAAACATACACAGGACATAAAGTTTATGGCTATGATAAAAATGAAAATGTTGTAACAACTGCATTAGAAACTCAATCAATAGACATAAATGCACAAAAAGAAGATTTCAAAGACTGTGATGTTGCCTTTATATGCCTTCACCCTGGAATAGTTTTCGACTTTATAAAAGAAAACATGGAATTTTTTTATAAAGGAACTATTGTTGCAGATGTATGTGGAATAAAAGGTGAGCACGTAAATGAATTGACTGAATATGCGGATGATTTTTGTGTATACTATGTAGGTACACATCCTATGGCTGGTAAAGAAAAAGGCGGTTTTGAAAACTCAACCGCCGAGTTATTTACCAAAGCTCACTTTATTATCACTCCAACCAAAAATACAAACCCCCACGCTGTAAGTGAGATGATAAAGCTTGCAAAAGAAATAGGATTTAACAAAACTACTATTACTTCCCCACTTGAACATGATAAGATTATTGCATATACATCTCAACTTGCACACATAGTATCAAGTGCATATGTAAAAAGCCCTACAATAGAATCAGAGGCTGGCTTTAGTGCTGGTAGTTTTAAAGACATGACTAGAACAGCCACATTAAACGAGCATATGTGGGCCGATCTTTTTTTGCTTAATAAAGAGCCTTTGTTGTATGAAATCGAAACATTAATAAAAAATCTTCAAGACTATCATGATGTTATACAATCCGGTCAAAAAGACGAACTAATTGAAATGCTTAAAACAGGTAGAATTATAAAAGAAAATAATCTTGAAAAAAATAAATAAGAAAAGGTTACTATTCAGCCGTTAAAGGGAAGGTTTACGATTTTACAGGAGTTTCGACTCTGCGAAGTCGACCGGGCTTTCCGGTCGCCCTGGACCCTCGGCAAAACATCTCTGCCCTAAACATTATGGCTGAATATAAATAAGAAAAGACTCCATAAATATGGAGTCTTTTCTTATTTATAGGGTGGATAATGGGACTCGAACCCACGGTCTTCAGTGCCACAAACTGACGCGTTAACCAACTACGCTATACCCACCATATGAAATGCAAAACGCGCCTTGCTGGACTCGAACCAGCGACTTACTGCTTAGAAGGCAGTTACTCTATCCAGCTGAGTTAAAGGCGCAACTAAAAAATAACTCCCGAGATTAACAGGAGTGCTTGCATAACTATACAGCTTCTTATTTTTTAAGAGCGGGTGATGGGAATCGAACCCACGTGTCCAGCTTGGAAGGCTGGCATTCTACCATTGAACTACACCCGCATCTATTATTAAGTTTTTTGTTTGTCGCTCATCGACTTAATCATTTTATCATATTTTTTTTAAACTGTCAAGCATTTTTTTAAAATTTTTTCGATTTTTTTATAGCTATTTTTCATTCTATTCACAACCGACGCATTTATGTGGATTTTCAAAAATCAAACACTTTAAATCATATTTCTTGTTAATATTCAGCCATTAGAAAGTAAAGTTTATGATTTTACAGGAGTTTCGACTCTGCGGAGTAGACCGGGCTTTCCGGTCGCCCTGAGCCTTCGGTAAAACATCTCCTCCCTATACATATGGCTGAATAATAACATATAAAAGCATACGAAATAGCTTAGAAATCAATTAAAAATATTTAAAATAAAGCACTATATGACTGAATAGCAAATATTTTTTTACTAGTTTGAAATGACGCCCTGAAAATTTACAGTCCTAAAGCATCCTTAGCAAGTCTATCTGCCAAATCGTTATATTTATCCCCCGAATGTGCCATGACTTTTATGAAATTTACTTTTACCTTGTTTTTTATAGAATCATAAAAACTCTTATATGCTTTTGTCCCTTCTTTATTGGTTTTCCAGTCACCATTACACCATCTAGCAACACCTTCATAATCATAATATATGTCTACACTTTTTATTCCGTTTTCAACACAATAAGTCATTGCCTTTTCTGCACCTTTTATTTCACCAGCTACATTTCTCATTTCCGCCAAATCTTTATCGTCAAATTTTTCGTTAAAATGTTTCTCTTCATCGTTATAGAAGAATACAACACCATAAGAAAAGCAAGCTGTTCTTTTGTCATAACTTCCGTCAACATAGGCTACCGCATCTGATTTTAACACTACATCATTGTTTGTATTTTTAACAATGCTTTTTTCACCTAAATATTCTAAAGCTTCGTTTAAAACTTCAAAACTTTTATAAATTGCACCAGAATATCCTATAACCTGTTTTTTGCATTCATCCCAGCTTTCAAATATACCCGTCTTATATCCTTTTTTTACTGCATAATATTTTTTCTTCATTTGATACTCCTAAACTTTTTATAATAATTAGTTACCATCCAGTAATCACTCATACTTTAATAATTTTGTAAAGACTTGGACTACAGGGAGTCGACCCTGCTTTCCGGCCACCCAATGCCGTCAACTCAAACAAATTGCTAGACAATTTATGAGGCTCTGCCTCAAACTCCGCTTCTTTTTCTATCGCAAAAGAAGCAAAAAAGCTCTTAAAGCATAAGGCTTTCGCTTTCTGCGGAAAGCGACCAAGGGCGTTGCCCTTTGGAAACCTACGATTTTTTGAAAAAAATCGAGTAAAACTTTAATTGCTTTTTACTAAGTTGACGACATTGTCCAATTGCCATGAACCTTCAGTAAAATAATTATATCATAACCAGATTATTTTGTCTAATCATATATATTTTTTTTGTATTTTATGATATAATTATTAATGCTTAATTTTATTTAAGATGAATTTTACTTATGCATTAATGAGAGAGGAATTTATTTTGGAACATTTTATGAACCACGCTTTATCCTTGGCAAAAAAAGCATTTGATATCGGAGAAGTTCCTGTTGGTGCTATTGTAGTTAAGCGTTCGACTGGCGAAATAGTTGGTGAGGGATATAATTTAAGAGAGTCACAAAAAAATCCTTTGGCACATGCCGAAATCATTGCTATAGAACAAGCATCAAAAAAACTTGGTGGTTGGAGATTGATAGGCTGTGATCTTTATGTAACTTTAGAACCTTGTCCTATGTGCTGTGGAGCAATAATAAATTCAAGAGTTGAAAAAGTTATTTTTGGAGCTTATGATAAAAAATCAGGTTCAGTATGTTCTATTCAAAAAATGTTTGACCTACCATATAATCATAAACCTGAATATTATGGTGGCGTTATGTGTGATGAGTCATCTGAGTTATTATCAAATTTCTTTTTAAAAATGCGTAAAATTTCGGATTATTTTAGGAGGAGTAAAATGGTTTCTATCGGAAACGATTGGGATAGCTTATTATCTCTTGAGTTTGAAAAAGATTATTATATCAAGCTAAGAAACTTTTTAATAAATGAATATAAGACAAAAGTTATTTACCCAAATATGTATGATATTTTTAATGCTATAAAATACACATCATATGAAAATGTAAAAGTTGTAATTATAGGCCAAGATCCTTACCATGGACCAAATCAGGCACATGGGCTATGCTTTTCTGTTCAAAAAAGCGTGAAACCACCTCCATCACTTGTAAATATATTTAAAGAAATAAAATCTGATTTAGGAATAGATAATTTAAACAAGCATGGTGAACTTACAAGTTGGGCAAAACAAGGTGTTTTACTTTTAAACAACGTATTGACTGTAGTTTCTGCAATGCCTAACAGCCATAAAGGGGTGGGGTGGGAAACTTTTACTGATAAAATAATAGAAACGCTTAACCAGCGTGAAACTCCACTTGTATTTATGCTTTGGGGGTCAAATGCAAAAGCAAAAGAGAAGCTTATAACCAATAAAAAGCACTTGATTTTGACTTCTGTTCATCCAAGTCCACTTTCTGCTTATAATGGATTTTTTGGATGTAAACATTTTTCTAAAGCTAATGAATTTTTAAAAGAAAATGACATACCAGAAATAAATTGGGATATAGATTATTGTATTTAAATGGAGAAAGAGTCTCGACTCTGCGGAGTCGACCGGGCTTTCTGGTCGCCCTGGACCTTCGGGGCATAGATTTCGACTCTGTGAAGTTGACTCGGCTTTCTAATCGCTAAATGTAGTCAACTTAGGAAAAAATTAAAGTTTTACTCGATTTTTTTCAAAAAATCGTAGGTTTCCAAAGGGCAACGCTCTTGGTCGCTTTCCGAAGAAAGCGAAATCCTTATGCTTTAAGAGCTTTTTTGCTTCTTTTTGCGATAGAAAAAGAAGCAGAGTTTGAGGCGGAGCCTCATAAATTGCAAAATAACAACAAACAACAACTTATGGGGGTATTTTTATTTTAAAACTAGAAAGTATAAATCAAAAAGAAGCCTTAAAATATATGCGATATGGTAAAAATAAACCAGATGATCAAATTCAAGAAATAATAGACAATTGTGAAAAGGAACTTCTAAACTCTATAACACCCGCCTATTATTATTCTATTTTTAATATAAATCATGAGCCTAATAAAGTTACTCTTGAGAACTGCGATTTATCACTAATTGGCGAGGATATTTCAAATCACTTAAAAGACTGTAATAAAGCAATTCTTTTTTGTGCTACATTATCTCACGGCCCTGATAAATTGATACGAATCAATCAAGTTCGAGACATGACTAAATCAATCATTATAGATGCCCTTGCAAGTGCAGCAATTGAGCAAATTTGTGATTTAATTCAAGAAGAAATAAAAGAACGCTTTCCTTCACTTTATCAAACGTGGAGATTTAGCCCTGGTTATGGCGACCTTCCTTTAGATATACAAAAAGAATTTATAAATGTATTATCCGCAACTAAGCGTGCAGGAATTTCCTCAACAAATACAAATATGCTTATTCCATCAAAATCGGTTACAGCGATAATAGGGCTATCAGAAAATATAATACCAAAACAAAAACGAGGTTGCCAAGTTTGTTCACTAAGGGAAACTTGTGTTTATAGACTGAAAGGAGAACATTGTGGATTTTAATCAACTTTTAAAAAATAAATTTGTTTTTTTAGATGGTGCAATGGGCACTGAACTTCAAGCAAGAGGTTTAAAACTGGGTGGTTTACCTGAAATTTTAAACTTTACTCATCCAGAATGGATAGAAGACATTCATAAAACATACATTTCTTCCGGTGCAAATATAATATATACAAACACATTTGGTTCAAATAGATACAAGCTAGAAGAGACCGATAAAACTACCGAAGAAGTAATCACCGAAGCTATTAAAATAGCAAAATCCGCTTGCAAAGGAACAGATACGCTTGTGGCTCTTGATATCGGTCCTATCGGTCAACTTTTAGAGCCTACTGGTTCGCTGTCATTTGAAGAAGCATATGATATTTTCAAAGAACAAATTATTGCCGGAAAAGATGCCGATGTAATTGTTTTTGAAACTATGACTGATTTATATGAAATTAAAGCTGCAGTATTGGCCGCAAAAGAAAATTCATCTAAACCCGTATTATGTACTATGACTTTTGAGCAAAACTTAAGAACATTTACCGGATGTAGTATTTCTTCCATGGCAATGACTTTACAGGGACTCGGTGTAGATGCTTTGGGGTTAAACTGTTCTTTGGGTCCAAAGGAATTACTACCAGTAGTAAAGGAACTTGTAAAATGGACATCTATCCCCGTAATCGTAAAACCAAATGCAGGCCTACCTAATCCGGAAACAAACACTTACGATATTTCACCACAAGAATTTAGTGATTATATGATAGAGCTATCTAAACTTGGTGTTAAAATATTTGGTGGTTGTTGTGGTACTACTCCAAAATTTATAAAAAGTCTCACTGATACATTTAAAAATATAGAATACACACCAAACACTTCTTTTGAAGAAGTTTCAGCCATTTGCTCACCTTCAAATACTGTAATTATAGATCAACCTAGAATTATTGGAGAAAGAATAAACCCCACGGGCAAAAAGGTATTTAAAGAAGCCTTAAAAAACAATGATATAGACTATATTTTAGGTCAAGCTATAGAACAAATTCATGCTGGTGCAGATATTTTAGATGTAAATGTAGGTTTACCAGATATAGATGAAAAAAACATGATGATAACAGTTGTAAAAAAACTGCAAAGTATCGTTGATGTGCCCTTGCAAATAGACAGCACCATTCCGGAAGTCCTAGAATCAGCTTTACGTATTTACAACGGAAAACCAATTGTAAACTCAGTAAACGGAGAAGAAGAATCTTTAAATTCTGTATTGCCTCTTGTTAAAAAATACGGTGCAAGCGTTGTAGGATTAACTCTTGATAAAAATGGTATACCTGCAAAAGCCGAAGACAGGGTAAATATAGCTGAGAAAATCATTAACAAGGCCATGTCTTTAGGTATAAAAAAATCAGATATTTACATAGATTGCTTGACTTTGACTGCTTCCGCTGAACAGTCTGGAGTTATGGAAACTTTAAAAGCTTTAAAAATGGTACGTGAAAATTTTGGTGTGCAAACTGTGCTTGGAGTTTCAAATATTTCTTTTGGACTACCAAACCGCGAACTTGTAAACCATAACTTTTTAACCATGGCATTAACCTACGGTTTAACTTTACCAATAATAAATCCAAACGTCGAATCAATGACTGGTGCTATAAGAGCTTATAAGCTTCTAAAAGGAATAGACAAAAATTCTGTTGAGTTCATTAAATCATATGGAAATCAACAAAACACAAAAACCACAGCTGAAAAAAGTTCAACTATAGATATTTTTTACGCTATTGAAAATGGTCTAAAAAATGATGGAGCAAAAATAACAGAAGAACTATTGAAAACCCTTTCCCCAATGCAAATTATAAATGAAATGTTAATACCCGCACTAGATAAGTCTGGCAATTTATTTGAAAAGGGAATTATATTTTTACCACAACTTATTTTATCGGCCGAAGTTGCACAAGCTGCTTTTGAAATCATAAAAAAACATATGATAAAGGAAAACAACACACCTATAAGCAAGGGTAATATAGTTTTGGCAACTGTAAAAGGTGATGTTCACGATATAGGCAAAAATATAGTAAAGGTTCTTCTTGAAAATTACGGCTACACAGTTATAGACTTAGGAAAAGACGTTGAGTATCAAGCTGTTGTGGATGCAGTTATAGAGCACAAATCAAAATTAGTAGGCTTATCTGCACTTATGACAACAACCTTAAAATCCATGGAAGAAACCATAAATTTAATTAAGTTAAATAATTTAGATTGCAAAATAGTTGTTGGCGGTGCAGTTTTAACCCCTGATTATGCTATTAAAATCGGAGCAGATTTTTATGCAAAAGATGCAAAGGAATCTGTAGACGTTGCAAAAAAAATATTGGGATAAATCAATAATTTAGGAGCTAAGTTAATGAAATATATTTTTTTATGTGTAGTTTTTACTATTACGATGGCTTTATTGCCATCTTGCAATAAAATTGAAGACAACGCCGAAATAATTCAAACAACTACTACAGAAACAACAACTACTAAAACTACTACGGCAACAACAAAAAAAATCACTACCACAAAAGCTACAACTACCGAAATAACAACAACCAGTATAACTTCAGACACAACTACTGTATCAACTAACATAGACGAACTAAATAAATTAAGTGCAATAGATACAGTAAACTATCAAATACAAGCTGTTCCGTATGTTGCTTGGACTGAAATAAATTTAGATAAAACTATGTACACAAAACAATTGACCCTTGGATATACATATGCCTTAACTACGTCTAGTGCAAATATGGTTTATGATTTAGGTTCAGCTTTAAACGTAATTGCTCGAACCAGTACCGGATATTACAGAATAAAAGGTGATATATACATACCTTGTGAGTTTTTAAGCGATACTATTCCTGAAAATGTAAACAACCCAACTAGTCAAGCTATATACCAACCCGCTGTAACAACTACCGTAACTTACGCATACACCGAAGCTTATACCTATGATTATAGTTATGATTCCACCTATAATTATAATGAAACTTATTACTATGATGATTACAGCAATGAAACATATAATGATTATGCTTCAAATAATTATTGGTAAAAAACACTCATGTATAAAAGAGAAACCCCAGCCATGTTTTACGGCTGGGGTTGATGTTATTTAATTAAATTTATATTGTACTCTTCTTCAGTAATTTCTTTGTATTCTTTTGGCGAATATATAATAAAATATTTAGGTTTTATATTTTGATTGTCCAATTTTTCCGTTATCTTTATATATATTTCCTTATCATTTTTTATATCAATATTAGTTTCAGTAGTTGAAATAATCGAGCTCAAATTAACATTTAATATTCTTGAAGAAATAAAGAAATTATAACTATACCTTATTTCAATATCGGAACTGAATTCAAATAGTGTACTAAAATTCTCTTTAACCACTATAGAATCACCATTTTCTAATTTATATTCCTTATATTTTGTTGGTTTATATACAAACCCAACATATACAAATAGATTCAATAATATTATCGTAGAAACTATGAATGTAATATTTTTCTTTTTATTCTTTGATGAAATTATCCACATAAATATGTTTATAATTAAACCCAATAGAATTGTATCTGTATTTAAAATTTTAACCTTGAATTTTAAATCAGTAAAAAAATAAAACAAGACTAATATTATAAAAAGCAAAATCAAAACAAATTTACTTTTAATTCTCATATCTTAATTTCCCCTGAATTACATACTCAAAGTATAGCCTGTTACTAATCCTATCTGATTGGGCGGATGGTCTTTTGGGGAACCAAAAACTATCCACCAATTTTTTATCTAAAATTCCATCAAATATTAATGTTTCTAAATCTATATCAAATCTTTTATGTTTCTGCAACACTGGATATCTTGCCCCCTTTTCCCAAACCACATCTGTTGTGTACTCTCCATATGAAATATATGGGCAAGCAAGCCCTAATCTCTCCAATTCAGCTATCTCCTCCGAATCAAAATTATAAGTATCAAATAAATAATATTTTATCTGAGCTTTATATTTCGTTATCCCGTTTTCTTCAAAACATTCAATATTAGAAACCATACTGTTTTCTGCTTGAGAAACTGCAAACAACCAATCTATCTCAAAAAAATTATTAAATGCTAATATATCCGCATAACCACTTCTTGAACCTGAATCCATTCCTGAAAAACAAACACCATTTATCTCATTTATAGCATTTAAATTAATTGTTTCTCCTTTTTTTACCGTTTCTTCTGCTGTATTCATTAATAAATTCAAGTTTTCATAATATGACCATCTTTGTGGTCTCGTAGACGTAATTGCTTCTTCATAATTAGATAATTCATAAAGCTTTAGTTGAGGATTGTTTGATAAGTAAGTATAAAAACATTCAGATAACACCGAAAAATCTGAAAGCATTCCTGCTGGTACTAATCCTAAATAAATTTTATGTATCAATTTATCTTTTACAGAAGGTTCAATAGTGTTATAATTGTTCATACTTTCAGTATAGCTTTCTATGCAAGTCTTTGGAATTAATCTTTCCAAATTAACATTCATTTTATCATCTAAATCAAATCTATTATCAAATGGTTTATTAGGCAAAGCATCTTTTGAGTCTATAAGTCCATCCTCATCACTATCCACTTTATTTGGATGAGAAGTAAGAAGTAATACTTCTAAATCTTTTACAGCGTTATATAAAGTCACATTGTTGTTGTATTTTTTAAACAATACATCATAACCCAATTTGACTCTTATTTTTATCGCACATATTTCATTGTATTTTGGTAAAATAAGATTTCCTGCCTCATCAAATTTTATCAATCCACTTTTAAAGTTAATCTCTTGGAAATCGTAAACGCCATCTTTATCACTATC
>Ga0209373_10003891_pt1 | contig 13343 bp, 9 predicted proteins | sample Higcelweek5metaG_FD_187173 | JGI IMG/M metagenome (GOLD analysis project Ga0209373, IMG submission 187173) | Freshwater pond sediment microbial communities from the University of Edinburgh, under environmental carbon perturbations - High... | ecosystem: Environmental > Aquatic > Freshwater >...
TCAGGTTTTGCCCGCTCTACTTGCCCTTCGGCATTTCTACGTGCCGGAAGGACTCTTGAACAGGCGCTACTGGCGCAGGGACCGGCAGACCCGGAAGCCGAGGTAGTGCAAGCTACATGACGGATCTACGAAGTCCCGGTAGGACACCACGCAACTGCACGCGTAGTAGCACCAGGCGCCGCCCCGGGAGACGCGGGTTCGTCCCGATGCGGTGCCGTAGGGGTCGGTGACCCTTTCGCCTGCGGGGATGTCGCCCCATTTGTCCCAGCACCATTCCCACACGTTTCCGGACATATCGTAGAGTCCGAGCGCGTTCGGCAGCTTGAGTCCCGTTTCATGCGTTTTTCGAGCGGTCTTGTCACTGTTGCTGTTGTAGTAGTACCAGCCGACCATCGCCAGGTTCGTGTCCACCAAGTTCTCGCCATCGTCATTGATTTTTTTGCCGCCAGCTGACCCAAGACCCGCGAAAGCATCGCTCCACGCCGCCTGTTTCGGGTCTCCGCCGCGCGCCGCGAATTCCCATTCGGCTTCCGTCGGCAGTCGGAAACCTTTCTTTTTCATGTTCATTTTCACGTCCGCGTTCGTGATGCGCCTGGTGGCAGGATCACGCACGATGTTACTGATTGCGTACACGCAGTCGGATTTCGACATGGCCTTTCGTGTCAGCGCGTTGCAGAAATACACCGCGTCGTACCACGTCACACTCTCCACTGGCCTCTTCCCCTGGTCCTCTCCGCTGGGCGGATTTTCCACAAAGGCGCTCGGGCTGTTGTTCGACTCCGCGTCGCTCGAAAGCACTGCCGCGTAGAGTTCCTGCGTCACTTCGTACTGACTCATCACGAACGGATTGAGCGTTACCGTGCGGCCGTTCAGGAACACCCCCTTGAAGTAATCCTTGTTTCCGCTGTAGAAGGAGTTCCAGTGTGTGTCACTGGTCATTGAAACGATCGCCTGCGTGCCCTGCGGGACTATCACGATTTCTTTTGCATATTCGTTCGTGTCTATTTGTATCGAGCCGTTCACCGTGCCTGGGGTAAGCGGCGGGTTCTTCGCCGAGCTGCATCCGGTCATCAGGATTGCTATGCTCAGGAAGGATGCCGTCCCAGTAAGGATCGCCGTCGCGAGATGTCTCATATTGTATGCTCCTTCCGATTCATTCAGCGCAGATAGTATAGACGTTGTTCCGGATTATCCACAAGCGGAAATGCAGCAAGCGGGCGTAGTCGTCCTCTGGCGCGACATGTACGCGTACTTCACCGAAACGAAAGGCCTCCATAATCTTTTGTAGGTGTTTTCACCGGCGATGGAGCAAAACTATCTCTTCAGCTGGCTCTACCCGGGCGACGCCTACGGAAGTAGAAGAAATACAATTGAGGCAGGGGGCGCAACGAGGGGCGGGGGTCAACGCGCGGAGCCCCCGCGAAGAAAGTCGTTGCGGGGGCGAGGTCGACCTGCAGCAATAATTCATTTGCGCAAGCGTCGATGCATTGAAAGCGTGCCGCACATCACTTGAAAGCGGCGTTTTTATCTACTTGAAAAAGCGTCGCGAATAACTTGAAAGTGTCGGGTTTTCCACTTGATAACGCGCCAAAAACAACTTGAAAACGATTAATTATTCACTTGAAAATTGTTTATTTCACGGACAGCAAGTATGGTGCGGGTTTGTCTTTGTCGTATTGGCACGAATCAATGATTGACAACAGAAACGGACAGGTATTATGCTTCCCCATATTTTCATTGTCGAAAAAAAAATCGATCGTCAAATCAAGGAGTCTTCAAATGCATCTCGTGTCAAAGCGTCTTTTATCTATCTTCATGTTGACCGCCGTCGCCTTCGCAGCCATTATAGCGGTTTCATGCCATTCCGCTTCCGCGGCGCCCGGAAAATGGGAGCAAACCGCGTTCGTTATCATCGATATTCAGAATGATTATTTCAAAGGCGGCGCGATGGCGCTGGAAAATAGCGACAAGGCCGGAAAAAACGCGGGAAAGCTGCTCGCGTACTTCAGGAAGAATAGAGTTCCCGTTATTCATGTTCGCCATGAGAATACGAATGCCTCCCTCGGCTTTTTCCTTCCCGGCACGGACGGCGCCCGTATTCATGCATGCGTAGAACCCGTAGCGGGGGAAACGGTACTACTCAAGCATTATCCCAACAGTTTCCAGGAAACCGATCTGGGTACCGTACTCGAGAAGATGAACATCAAGCATCTAGTGATAAGCGGAATGCAGAGCAACGTCTGCGTCAGGGCTACGACGCTCGAAGCGCTCAAAAAAGCATACACCGTGACTATCGCGGAAGATACGCTTGCCGCGGTTAATCAGTCGACTCACAAAGCGGCCGTCGATGAATTATCGAAAGCCGGGGCGAAAATGGTATCGTCAACCTCGTTGATGAAGCGCTGACAAATCAAATGGCAGGAGGCCTGTGTTTTCCTTCTTCCTGCCGCAATCCGCTCGTGAGCGACGGACATGGAATGGCTTGGATCCATTAGCTCCAGAGTAAACAGTGAAAAACAAGACAGCCTTTATTCAAAAAAAGTGGTATAATTTTCTCCATTATGGCTAAAGCGAAAGATACGACATCAAAAGAAGAACCTATTGAAAAACAGCTGTGGAAATCGGCCGACAAACTCAGAAAAAACATCGATGCGGCGGAATACAAGCACGTCGTCCTCGGGCTTATCTTCCTCAAATACATATCTGATGCCTTCGAGGAACTCCATTCCAAGCTGATAAGCGGTGCAGGTGAATACGCGGGCGCGGACCCGGAAGACAAGGACGAGTATAAGGCTGAAAATGTCTTCTTTGTGCCTGAAATAGCCCGCTGGTCATACCTTCAATCCAAGGCAAAGCTTCCCACCATTGGAAAGGAAGTCGACAATGCCATGGATTCCATCGAAAAGGACAATCCTTCCCTCAAGGACGTACTTCCCAAGGTATACGCCCGCGGTAATCTTGATCCCACAAGCCTTGGCGGACTTATCGATCTTATCGCCAACATTGCCCTCGGGGACGCGAAAGCCCGGAGCGCCGATATTCTCGGCCACGTATTCGAGTACTTTCTCGGCGAGTTTGCCCTCGCCGAAGGCAAGCAAGGCGGGCAATTCTATACGCCGCGCAGTATCGTTGAGTTGCTTGTCGAGATTCTGGAGCCCTATAAAGGCCGTGTTTTTGACCCCTGCTGCGGTTCTGGCGGTATGTTCGTACAGTCGGAAAAGTTCGTTGGAAGCCATCAGGGAAAGGTGAACGACATCTCCATCTACGGGCAGGAGAGCAACCAAACCACCTGGCGCCTCTGCAAGATGAATCTCGCTATCCGGGGTATCGACAGTTCGCAGGTTAAATGGAACAACGAGGGCTCTTTCCTCAACGACGCGCACAAGGACCTCAAGGCAGACTTCATCATCGCGAATCCGCCATTCAATGTAAGCGATTGGTCGGGCGAGCTTCTCCGAACCGATGGCCGCTGGAAGTTCGGCACTCCTCCAACAGGCAACGCCAACTACGCCTGGATTCAGCACTTCCTCTATCACTTGAGTCCTTCGGGTAGCGCAGGCTTCGTGCTTGCCAAGGGTTCGCTCACCTCGAAAAGCTCAGGCGAAGGCGATATCCGCAAGGCTCTTATCGAGGCGCGTCTCGTGGACTGCATCGTCAATCTTCCCGCCAAGCTCTTCCTCAACACGCAGATCCCGGCCTCTCTCTGGTTTCTCTCGCGCAATAAAGCGAACGGCGGCCACCGCAATCGCGTCGACGAGATCCTCTTCATCGACGCCCGAAACGAAGGCGTCCTCATCAACCGCCGCACAAAGGAACTCCGGCAAGAAGACATCCAGAGGATCGCCAACACCTACCACGAATGGCGCAAGATAGACGGTAAGTACGAAGACATCAAGGGCTTCTGCAATTCCGCCACCGTCGCTCGCGTGAAGGAACTAGATTACGTCCTAACCCCCGGTCGCTACGTCGGCCTTGCCGATGACGATGAAGACTTCGACTTCAACGACCGCTTCACCGCATTGAAGGCCGAGTTCGAATCACAACTTGAAGAAGAAGCGAAGCTCAATAAGGCGATACTGGAGAACCTCAAAAAAGTGAAGCTGGTATGAGCGAGTGGAGAGAGACATCATTTGAGAATGTAGTGTTCCTCGTCACCGGATACCCTTTTAATAGTTCTTCCTACACGAATATTATAGATGATGTGAAATTATTAAGAGGTGATAATATCATCCAGGGTGCTTTACGTTGGGAAGGGGTGAAGTATTGGCCTAAAGGTGACACAACTATTGAACAAAAATATAATCTATTATCAGGTGATGTTGTGCTTGCTATGGATCGTCCTTGGATAGAAGCTGGTCTTAAATATTCTGTTGTTAAGAAAAGTGATTTGCCATGCTATCTAGTTCAACGAGTTGCCTGTCTTCGAGCAAAAGATGAAGTAGATACAAATTTTCTTCGCTATGTTGTAGCTTCATCTGATTTTACCAGACACATTCTCTCTGTTGAAACAGGTACTGCTGTTCCACATATTAGTGGGTCACAGATTCTCGAGTATAGTTTCCTCATCCCTCCGCTCCCCGAACAGCGCGCGATTGCCTCGGTCCTTTCCAGTCTCGACGACAAGATCGACCTCCTGCACCGCCAGAACAAGACCCTTGAAGACATGGCCGAAACCCTGTTCCGCCAGTGGTTCGTGGAAGAAGCGGATGAGGGGTGGGAGGAAGGAAAGCTTAATCAATATGTTGATATTGGAATAGGTCGAACACCACCACGACAAGAACATGAATGGTTTTCGGAAAATAGAACTGATATAAAGTGGATATCTATTAAGGACTTAGGGAACGATGGAACATACATTTTCAACACAGCTGAGTACTTGACGCATAAAGCAGTTAATAGATTTAATATTCCTGTTATTCCTGCGAATACAGTAGTACTTAGTTTTAAAATGACCGTCGGTAGAGTTGCCATAACCACAGAAGAAATGCTCACAAACGAAGCAATCGCACATTTTAAGATTAAGAATGACACACCATTTTCTGTCGAGTATCTTTATTTTTTCCTAAAAATTTACCGATATGATTCTTTAGGAAGCACATCTTCAATTGTAACAGCTATTAATTCAGCTATGATAAAAAACATGAGTATTATCATCCCGGGCAAAAAGAAGATGAATCAGTTTAGTATAGTAGTAAAAATATTATTCGAAAAAATCAAAACAAACCAAATTCAAATCCGCACGCTCGAGAAACTTCGTGACACGCTCTTGCCCAAGCTGATGAGCGGAGAAGTGAGGGTAGATGTATGATAATAACCTCCCTTGAAGACCTTGCGGTTCTCGTTGAAACGACCGACGTTGAATGCAAGGCGGCGCAGGGTAAAACGGGAAATGGAGAAATCCCCGACTCGATTTGGGAAACGTATTCCGCCATGGCCAATACGAATGGCGGGCATATCTACCTGGGCATCGAAGAGACAAAGGGTCACGAGTTTATCCTTCGCGGCATACGGAAACCCGAACAGCTCCTGAAATCATTCTGGGATACGATCCATAATAAAAAGAAAACCAACAGGGATATCCTTCAGGATCATCACGCCCAAATCATCACGATAGACGGGGCAAAGATAATCGAGCTAACCATACCTCGCGCCGACCGCCATATCAAGCCGATCTACATCGGAGACAATCCGCTGACCGGCACCTATATCCGCAGGCACGAAGGCGACTACCGGGCGAATGACGAAACCGTTCGGCGAATGATGGCAGAGGCAGTCGAGGAATCGCGGGACGATAGCATCATAGACGGCTTTGACCTGGAAGACCTCGATATCAACACCGTCAACGCATATCGCAATCGCTTTTCCGCCAACAAACCGGAAAACCCCTGGAATGAATTATCCCAAGAAGCATTCCTGGTAAGAATCGGCGCAATGCGAAAAGATCGTACGACTGGCAAGATCGGGCTCACCCTTGCGGGGTTACTCATGTTCGGTCGCTATGAAACAATAACGGAAGTACTACCAAATTACATGGTCGATTATCAGGAACGCCCTGAACCGAAAAAAGAAGCGCGTTGGATCGATCGAGTCGTGCCTGACGGAACATGGTCGGGAAACCTCTACGATTTCTATCAAAAAGTAATTCGAAAGCTAACCGCTGATCTCAAGATTCCGTTTACCCTAAAGGGTGAAACGAGGATTGACGACACGCCGATACATCAGGCGCTTCGCGAAGCCCTGACCAACGCGCTCATACATGCCGACTATACGGGACGGGTATCCGTTCTGGTGGTTAAGCGCCCCGATATGTTCGGTTTCAGGAATCCGGGACTCATGCGGGTCAGTATCGATCAAGCCTTTCAAGGCGGAATAAGCGACTGCCGAAACCATCGCATTCAGGATATGTTCAGGTATATAGGGCTGGGAGACCATGCGGGATCGGGTTTGCCGAGCATACTCAAGTCCTGGAAAAACCAGCATTGGCGCACGCCCTTACTCTATGAGAATCGCGAATATGAGCAAACGCTTCTTGAACTCCGAACGATCAGTCTGTATCCCGACGAAAGCATTGCTCATCTTCGCGAATTGTTCGGCGAGCGCTTCACCGCCCTGAGCGAGTTGGGCAGGATTATACTTGCCACGGCGGAAACAGAAGATGTCGTAACCCATGCCCGTATCAAGGATCTAACGACCGAACATCCCAAGGACATCACCGCCGAGTTCATGCGTTTGGTACGGGAAGATATGCTGGTCAAACATGGAGAAACCCGTGGAGCCGAGTATACCTTACCCGGAAAATCATACAGGACTTTCACTGAAGCGATAGAAACAGTGCCGGTTCGTGGCAACTCCCCGGATTTGAAGTCGAGCTCCCCACTTTTGACGACGAGCTCCCCACTTTTGACGACGAGCTCCCCACATTTGACCACATTGCTTGCAGACAAGCTTTCGGAATGGAATATGCAAAAAATGCCACGAAAACTAGATGCAAGCAAGATGCAGGAGCTTATACTACACCTTTGCCAGTATGAATGGCTTACCCTCACGGAGCTAAGCGCTTTGTTGGGTCGGGATAGTAAAGCATTGCAGGATAAATATCTAACGCAGCTTGTTGCAACAGGAAAGCTACAACTAAAACACCCGGAAACGCCCAATCACCCGAAACAGGCGTACAGGATATCGATGAATGAACGTGAGGGTTGATCCATGAAACCAACTAACCACCCCGAAAAACTTAATAATTTCGTTCTTTTCAAAACCGCAGATGGCAAGGTCAATATTGATGTGTACTTTCACGATGACACCTTATGGCTTACGCAGAAACTCATTGCCGAACTGTTTCAGAAAGACAGGAGCGTAATAACTAAACACCTGAAAAAAGTCTTTGAAGAAGGTGAATTGAATGAGCGGGTGGTTAGTGCAAAATTTGCACAGACCACTCAGCACGGCGCCATGGAGGGTAGAACCCAGCAAAAAGACGTTCTGTACTACAACCTAAGGGCCATTATCGCGGTGGGATACCGGGTTAATTCTCACCGAGCCACGGAGTTTCGCAAATGGGCTACCGAGATCCTTCATGAATACATCATCAAGGGCTTTGCCATGGATGACGAGCGACTCAAGCAGAACAAACACTTTGGGCAAGATTACTTTGACGAGCTTCTGGAACGCATACGCGAAATCCGCCTTAGCGAACGACGACTGTACCAGAAAATCACCGACATATACGCCTTGTCCGCCGATTACGACCGTAACGACGAAACCACCCAGCAATTCTTTGCAACGGTGCAGAATAAAATGCACTGGGCCATACAGGGGAAAACCGCCGCCGAGATAGTATATACCGAAGCCGACGCGGAAAAGGTCTACATGGGATTAAAGACCTGGAAAAACGCCCCTAACGGCAAGGTACTGAAGTCCGACGTTACCATTGCCAAGAACTACCTTAACGAAGAACACCTGAAAGAACTGGAAAGAATCGTGTCCGCCTATCTGGACTTGGCGGAGAACCGGGCGCGTCGGGGCATTGTGACCAATATGAGTGACTGGGTTCGCTTTCTGGACAAATTTCTGGCGCTGTCGGATTATCCCATCCTGTTGGATAAAGGCAGGGTTACGGCATTGGAAGCAAAAATAAAAGCCGAGACGGAATACGATAAATTCAGAGTGACACAGGATAAACAGTACATATCGGATTTTGATGAAGAAGTCAGAAAACTGATCGATACCGATAGAGGCAGAAAAGATGACCAGCAATAAAATCACCGAATCAGAAATCGAAACCTTTGCTATAAATCTTCTTGAAAAGCAAGGCTATCAATACATCTACGGTCCATCCATCGCTCCTGATAGCGATACCCCGGAACGCGCGTCCTTCGAGGATGTCCTTCTGCTAGACCGTCTGAAAACTGCCGTCGGTCGTATCAACCCGACAGTACCCACTGATGCTCGCGAAGACGCCATCAAACAGATTCAACGCCTTGCCTCGCCCGATCTCATCGCCAATAACGAAGCCTTTCACCGACTGCTCAGCGAAGGCATCAAGGTAACCTATCAAAAAAACGGTACCACGCGCGGAGACCTCGTATGGCTGATCGACTTTCACAAACCCGATAATAACGACTTCATCGTACTTAACCAGTACACCATTATAGAAAACAACAACAACAAACGGCCCGACGTAATCCTCTTCGTTAATGGAATCCCTCTCGTAGTAATTGAACTTAAAAATCCCGCTGACGAAAACGCAACAATCAACTCCGCATACAAACAGTTACAAACCTACAAACAGATCATCCCGTCCCTCTTCCCCTATAACGCCTTCCTGATAATCTCCGACGGCCTTGAAGCAAAAGCAGGAACCCTCTCTGCGGGCTTAAGCCGCTTCATGGCATGGAAAACATCCGACGGTAAAGAGGAAGCCTCTCACCTCGTAAGTCAGATCGAAATACTCATACAAGGCATGCTCAACAAAACAACCCTGCTCGACCTGATCAGTCATTTTATCGTCTTTGAAAAATCAAAAAAAGAAGACAAAGATACCGGTGTAATCACCATACAGACAGTAAAAAAAATCGCTTCCTACCACCAATATTACGCGGTTAATCGCGCGGTGGAATCAACCTTGCGGGCATCAGGATATACAAAAAACGCGCAACCGGAAGAAGCGCACGCAACACCAGAAAGTTACGGACTGCCGGGCGTAAAGAAACAACCTGTCGGTGACAGAAAAGGCGGAGTCGTCTGGCATACCCAAGGATCGGGTAAATCACTTTCAATGGTCTTCTACACCGGAAAAATCGTACTCGCCATGGATAACCCGACCGTACTTGTAATTACCGACCGGAACGACCTGGACGACCAGCTCTTTGATACCTTCGCGGCCTCGAAGCAGCTATTGCGGCAGGAACCGGTACAGGCAGAAAACCGGTATCAATTAAAAGAACTCCTCAAGGTAGCTTCTGGTGGAGTCATATTCACCACCATACAGAAATTTCAGCCTGAAGAAGGCAACGTATACGAAACATTATCAGATCGTACAAACATTATCGTTATTGCCGATGAGGCTCACCGCACCCAGTATGGCTTCAAGCCAAAAACCATCGACGATAAAGACTCGAACGGGAATGTAATCGGTAAAAAGATCGTGTACGGTTTTGCCAAATACATGCGCGACGCCCTTCCGAACGCCACCTATCTTGGTTTTACCGGAACGCCGATCGAAAGCACCGACGTAAACACCCCGGCCGTATTCGGCAACTACGTTGATGTGTACGACGTTGCCCAGGCTGTAGAGGATGGAGCGACGGTACGCATTTATTACGAAAGCCGACTCGCAAAAATAACCTTGAGCGATGAAGGAAGACAGCTTGTCAAAGAGCTTGATGACGAACTCGATCAGGATGAATTATCCGAAACGCAAAAAGCTAAGGCAAAATGGACTCAACTTGAAGCTTTGATCGGCAGCGAACAACGAATCAAACAAGTTGCGAAAGACATCATTTCCCATTTTGAAGCTCGCCAATCCGTAATGGAAGGCAAGGCAATGATCGTTACCATGAGCCGCCGAATCGCCGCCGAACTCTATAAGGAAATCGTCGCACTACGCCCCGAGTGGCATTCAAAAGACAAAAAGAAAGGGGTCATCAAGGTTGTCATGACCTCTGCTTCCTCGGACGGTCCTGAAATTTCTGATCACCATACAACTAAGGATGAACGTCGCGCGTATGCCGAGCGGATGAAAGATCCCGATGATGAGTTAAAGATAGTCATAGTTCGTGATATGTGGCTGACCGGGTTTGATGTTCCCTCGCTCAATACCCTCTACATCGATAAGCCCATGCAAGGCCATAACCTGATGCAGGCGATAGCCCGCGTCAATCGCGTGTACAAGGATAAAACCGGCGGATTGATCGTCGACTATCTCGGTATCGCCTCGGATCTCAAAAAGGCGCTTTCGTTCTACTCGGATGCCGGTGGCAAAGGCGATCCCGCGACTACGCAGGAACAGGCCGTGCAGGTCATGCTGGAAAAGATCGAGATCGTGTCGCAGATGTTCCACGGATTCGCATACGAGGCTTATTTCGAGGCGGACACAGGAAGAAAACTCTCGCTTATTCTCGCGGCCGAGGAACACATACTCGCGCAGGACAACGGCAAGAAACGCTTTATCGACGAAGTAACAGCGCTCTCTCAGGCATTTTCCATCGCTATTCCTCATGACCAAGCTATGGATGCCAAGGATGAGGTTGCGTTCTTCCAGGCGGTCAAGGCGCGCCTCGTCAAGTTTGATGGAACGGGTACGGGAAAGTCCAATGAAGAAATTGAGACGACGATTCGGCAGGTTGTCGACAAGGCACTCGTTACCGATAAGGTAGTCGATATCTATGACCCCGCAGGTATTAAGAAACCCGATATATCGATCCTCTCCGAAGATTTCCTCATGGAAGTCAGGAATATGGAGCACAAGAACATCGCACTTGAGGTTTTGAAAAAACTCCTCAATGACGAGATCAAGAGGCGCACAAAAAAGAACCTGATTCAAAGCAAGACCTTGATGGAAATGCTTGAAAACTCCATCAAAAACTATCAGGCAAAGATACTGACCGCAGCGGAAGTAATTGATGAACTCATCAAACTCTCCAAAGAGATTCATGAAATGGATAAAGAGCCGAAAGAAATGGGCTTATCCGAATATGAATATGCGTTTTATACGGCCATCGCGAATAATGATAGCGCTAAAGAGGTGATGGAAAAAGATAAGCTTCGGGAGCTCGCCGTCGTTTTGTATGAGAAGGTCAAGGAAAACGCCTCGATAGACTGGACGATCAAGGAAAGCGTCAAGGCGAAACTCAAGGTGATCGTGAAACGCATTCTGCGACAATATGGTTATCCGCCGGACATGCAAATGCTCGCAACGGAGACCGTTTTGAAACAGGCAGAATTAATCGCGGAGGAATTGACGCAGGGGAAATAAGGATTCCGACTTATATAACTTAGGCTCGTCTTCAAAAGAAACCAAACAACTCGCAGCAGAAATAATCTGGTTTTTATATTTATTTCCATCAAATATCAGATGCAACATAAAGTAGAAAATATAGCTAAAGTTGTGAATTGGTCAGGATAAATACATGAAGGGAAAGACAGCAATTTCGACACATGATATTCCATTTTCTTTTTCCGGACAATTTTGAATGTGCTTCATCTCGAGCAATGAAAAAGGAAATACTATCTTTTTGAAGGATTTTATGAAGCATTTTAAATTTCTGATAATGCTACTGGTTGCGGCAACTTTAGTTTTTACGGCCTGCAGCGATGATGGTGGGAGCGGTACTGAGGAAGGCATACATGTAGTATTCCAGAGCGCAGTTCAAGTGGGCAGCACTTCCGGTTCGGTGGACTCAACAGGTTTGACTCTGACCTTTGATATAGACCCGGCAAATCTTTCTGCAGATAACATGGTGCTATATAGTAATCACTACTCCGGTCTTAGCTTCTATTAGCTTTTCGATCGGGGTAAGCAGATCAACATCGATATATGGGGCACGTAAAGATACGAGAAGAGAATAGCGCGCGACGCTATCCATTCGTTTTAATACCGTATTCTTTTTCCACCAGCCAATCGCAGGATATACCGCAACAAGATTGCTGAGCGCCAGATCAACGGCAGGACCTCGCCAAATATCGGAATGCAATGAACCTCGATGCCGTTCATTTATACCGAGACACCATCGATCAGCGGATTGGTCTTTAGGGTATTTCTTCCCATTCTCCCTTTCCGCGGCACTTACGCGATTTTTAAAATGCTCGAAGTCTTCACTGCGCTGGTTGACGTCGAAACGAAGACCATGAGACTGATAGGTATATCGGGAACGACCCCGAGATGACGGATTTGGCTCAATAAAATAAGAGAGCGTCACCCGCATCTCAACTTCTTGTGAACCCAACCCGAGTAATACATCCTTTGGCCATGGGAACGAGTAGTATTTCATTTCATTGTGAGTATCAGGATCATTTCCAAAGGGCTGTAATGTGTCTTCGATAATCATCGTCAGTGAGTTCTCCACGGTCCATAGCGCAGATTTCAGATCAGGCACTCCAAAACCACAATGCCTGACCATATTAGCGTACTGACCTTTCTTCGTCCTGCTCTCATCCCCAAAGTATATTTTTTCCATTGTATCAGTCCACGTTGCAGAATGGACGATTAGTCCTCGCAACGTCTCTGCGCGCATATCGGGATATTGACCTTTAATCTCAGCGGCAAGGCGCGAAGCCAATGCAGAAGCGGCACTCGTTGCGTTTATCGTTGTGAATAATCGATCTGAAGGTACATTATTAGTTGTCAGGAGACTCAGTGACCCAGATTCCGTGGCTCCAAAACTGTTTTTTGCAACATTACCGCCTTCCATCACAATGTCCGGCTTGATTGGCCACTGGTCGTCCCATGAGTATGAGGTACAACTGAACGGACTCAACGCCCCTTTTTCAGCGAGAGGAAGATAATCTTCTGTTCCTGGTTCGGAGATTTCACCCTTATCCGTGTAAGCCCCGATGGTTAACGCATTCCAGGCCTGTCCCGGATCATGAATCGCTTCAACCTTGTTTATCTCGGGATAGTGAATCCATTTTTTTGGATCATCAATATTCCCCGCAGAAATAATGAATAGCTGGGACTCTAAATCAAGATCCCGATTAAACGCCATCATGTCTACCACCGATGACCATGCGGAGGGACGTCCTTTGTCACGATAATCATTTGCCGTAATGGCAAGTTGAAACAATCGAATACGATTTGGATTGTTCGTAACAGAGCGATAAACCGCCTGTTCCATCAAACTTGC
>Ga0209373_10003892_pt1 | contig 13338 bp, 7 predicted proteins | sample Higcelweek5metaG_FD_187173 | JGI IMG/M metagenome (GOLD analysis project Ga0209373, IMG submission 187173) | Freshwater pond sediment microbial communities from the University of Edinburgh, under environmental carbon perturbations - High... | ecosystem: Environmental > Aquatic > Freshwater >...
ACTTTCTACTTTAGATTTACTTAATGCTAAAATAGAAAGTTCAATTCCTGTGTTTCTTATTGGACCTTGTGGAAGCGATATGATTTTGCTTAATCCAAAATTATTTAGAATTAAATTTCTTTGTTCAGCGTAGGCTGGTGCTGTTAAGAAACTGCTGGATAAAATGAAAATGGCTATGCCATTTTCATTTAACAAATCAAGTGCTTTTTCAATATATAATATTTCGCTTGAAGTTCTTTTTCCTTTAAATTCAAGTCTTTGTCCAAGTGGTGGAAAAGTAACAACAAAATCAAACTTGTCAGATAGAGAATAATTTAAAGGGTCTGAATTTATAAATTTTAATTTAGGGTTCAGATATTTAGAAAGTTCAATGTTGTTTGCATTTATGTCAATACTTACAAGATTTTCAATTTCAGAAATTTTTGAGGAAATTTCGCCATAGTTTGAATTAAGTACAATAGCATTCTTTGGATTTGAAATAATTGCTAAGTCTGCAACTATATTTGATATAGTGTCAGGCACAAAGAATAAACCTTCTTGTCGACCACGATTTGATAATAATTCAAAGTCGGCTAAGGTTTTTATGTTTTTTAATTTCAATTCCTCTATTGTCATTGTTAAGTCTGTTTTGTTAAGCTAGCCTGTAAATAACATCAAATATATATAACTTTTTTAAAGATTTAAGATATTAAGTAGTTTAAATCTTATATAAGTTAAATCTAGATCTATTGATTTTTATTTCGCCACTCACTTGGACTTTTTGGGTTTTCATCTATCCACAAACCGCGTTTTTCTTTTTGAGCTTCGATTTCTATTTCTGCTAATTCGATTGATTTTGAGTATTTTTTGTAATGCCATCCCATGCCAGCACGAATAATTTCGGCTGATAGGTATTTGTTGTTATCATAATAAATCATTGCGATTGATCTGCCGTAACGGTCAGTATCGGTAACTACGTATTTTATGGTTTTAAGATATACCTGGTCTGATGTGAATTGTTTTGCTTTGGTGCCGAATGGTTGATTTTTTTCCGGACAATCTACCTCAGCTAATCTTAGTGTTGTTTGTGTGTTTAGGCTGTCTATTACTACTACTGTATCACCGTCTTTTATTGCAATTACCTTACCAGTATAGACGGTTTGTGCTAATGAAACCGAAATTGTAAGGAACGTTACGAATAAAATTAAAAGTTTTTTCATTGATTTATATTAATTACGATTGGTTCTAGCCCTGATTGAGCGGTTATCCTTGCCGGTATCGGCAAGATATGAGCGAAAGCAGGAACATGGATTACTATAATGCCCGAGCGATTGGCTCCTGAAAAATCAAATACAATTTTTATAAATCCAAATATAACAAATGGATTTTTATCAATTTTACGGGAATCCGTAAACTTGCTATTAATTTTTTATTTACGGAATACTTTGAATGATTTTGATTGACCTTCTGAATCTAGTTTTATGATGTACATGCCCGATGCATTGTTTGAAATATCAATTTTGTCTGTTGTAGTACCGGAATAAAGTGATTGACCAATGTAATTGAAAACTGTGTATTCGAATGTTTTGCTTTGGCTGTTGGAAATAGTTACATAGTCGTATGTTACCGTAGGGTAAATGTATATGTATTCCAGTGAAGTGGTATTTATAGAAAGTAGGTTCCAAGTGTCAGCTGCAGCCGGACCGTTCCAAATTAATGTTGCCAAATAGGGATTGTCTATGAATGGGTTTCGATTTCCTTGCATATTTTGAAGGACTGTATTTCGTGTTATTTCATAGGGTGAAACTGGATCAATTACATTCCAATCTAGGAAGACGTTTGGCATATCTCCTAAAGTAGAATATGAGGTTGAACCTGCACCGACTACTGTAGCTAAGCATTGGTTTCCGTAACGGACATACATGTACATCATCATTCGAGCGACATCACCCCGCCACTCGTCACCGGGGTACCAATTTCCTGCAGCTGTAATGTATGATGCAGTTCCTGTTCCTTGTTCAAAAATTCTATTGCTTCGGGTGTTATTACGAGTATTGTCTATCGAACGAAGATTGTGAGCATCTGAACCCGCTAGTTCAAAACCTAGGTTTGGATTACCTAACGAACGTGGATAAACATGTTCACGCACCCATAAACCTGTACAAGTAGAAGTGTGACATGATAAGTCTTTGCTTCTGGTACGATCGTTATCTACTATGGCATCTGAGTCATTCCATCCGTAAATAAGTAATACATTGTTTGCATTGGTTGGGTCTAAATCAGAAAGTTTTAAAGCATCCCATGTATCGGGAAAATCACTTGATGTATAGGGTAGGTTTGTTGTATGTGTTTCAGTAATTAATTGTGCTAGTTGTAGTTTTAAATTATTACCTGTTAGGTTGAAGTTGATAGGTGAATAGTATGCCGGTATTTGGGCAAGTGTTATAAAGGGAATAAAGAGAAAAAGGAGTAGTTTTGATTTCATTTAATTATAGTTAAGAAAGAATTTGAAAACAATAAAAACAAATTGTTTTTAAGTAAAATAAAATATTTTATTTTCATCCACAAATTGACTTTCATGAACACTAACACAAGACCCTTTACTAGGAAAAACAATCAATGGGTTAATTATTTTTTCTTTGTTCTCATTTTGACAAAAAAATGAATTTGGATAATAATTTTTTAAAATGAATATGCCAAATAAATCTGGAGTAGGGTGTTTGTCCATTGCAATTCTAATATCATTCGAACAGCCAACATGTAAATGACATAATGGATGATATAATGGATGATAATATTTATTATCAAAATCAAATCTTATAGGTACAATATTACTTAAAGTTTGTTTTTCAATTAAATATTGTTCATATTCACTATGATAATCACCTTCAGTTAATATATTGTTTTCAAAAGCAATTAATTCTTCATTAGACATAGAAATTACATAATCATTAAAAACATCATACATATAATCCTTGAAAGATAAATAATTTATAGGCTTTGGATAAAAAGCCATTGATACGCTTTCTTCTCGAAAAGAAAATTGAAAAAAAGAATCATCATTAAGTAATAATTCATAATCAAAATTATTTAATGCGGTATTATATATCTCATAATAATAATTTTCAAACATTATGTTTAAGAAATCACTAGAATATTTTCCTCTTTTACTTTTGTTATATTCTTTTAAAATATCTAATTTATCTAATAATTTTTTTAAACTGTTTACAGAATCCCAAAAAGTACCTATAGACATCATAATACTATTCTTTTAATAAATATTTACGAATATATTCATCTACACTCATATTTAATTGAGATGCTAACTCCCGCAAATTATTATCCAATAAATCTTTTTTCTTTACAATTTTTTCACTGGTTTCCTTTATAGTTCTAACCGATTCATCAGATGGTTGAATGAAAATTAATTGATTATCATTATTTAATAAACTTTCATATTCATTTATACACTTTTTAGTATTTTCTCCTGTACCAGTTATTGAAACCCACCCTTTACTTCTTGTTATTGCAGTAAAAAGTTTATTTCTTTCATAAACATCTCTATTAGAGTTGAAAATTGAATCTACCCCCATTATGTAAACACTACCTACCTCATTACCTTTAGCTCTGTATATTGAAGATAAAGTAATATGACCTTCTCTTGAAAAATTTACATTTGTTGAAAAAGTTTTCTGAAGATTAAAAACATTAATTTCATGTTCATTTAACATATAAGTCAGATAATTATAATAATCATTTAATCTCGCATTATCTAAGCAAATAACGCAAATATCTATTGGCTTTAAATCTTCTTTTAAATCATTAATAATCAACTCAACTACCTTTTCACATTCTTCTTGAATATTTTCACATTGAATAAAATTAATTAAATTATCACTAAAAAAAAGTTCTTTATAGTCTGGACTATTTTCTAATGGTCTTTCAATAATCATTTTGTCATCAGTATTTGAATCACCTACTATAACTTTAAAACCTATATCCTCCCAATACCTATTAGATTCAATTTTTTGTAAAACATCTACTCCAATATTATCATTATCAACTTGATTATAGACTCCCATACCTAATGAAAATGCACCTGTTAATATATTTTTTGAATTTCTATAACATTTCTTAAGAATTATATCATGGTCTATTGCATCTTCCATTTGGCTAAAATCAGCATAGTAATCACCATTTTCATCTTTACCAAATAATAACTTTTCATTTTGAATATTCGTTTTTAAAATATCTTGAAAATCATCATAAGCCCAGATAATATTATTTGACTTACTAACGTTCAAACAAAGTCTATAAAAATTTTCTTTAAAATCCTGACCTTCATCAATTAAAATATAATCATAGTATTTTTTTAAAGGTAAATTCTCTAATAATTTCTTACATACAAACTCAAATGGATCTCCAAAACTACTTCTTTTGGCAGTTCCAAAATCAATTGGTTCAACATTATTTATTAAACACATTTTATGATATACACCATCTAGCCTATATCCACCCCAGGAATGCAATACATCGATATTATCCCAATTAGGTTCTTCTCCTCTACTAAATTTTTTGTAATATCGAGTAATGTGTTTTTTTACAGTGTCATGTAAAGCTTTAGTATAATATGTAATTAAAATTTTCTTATCAGGAAAATCTCTGTGTAATTCAGCAACTTTCCTCGCTAAAATAATAGTTTTTCCAGTACCTGCTAGCCCTCTGATTCTTTGAAATCCTTCTACTTTAGTTGTGATAGCTTTAAATTGTTCAGTGTCATAATTAATTATACTATTTTCAATTTCAGATAAAATTGTTCCTTTAGAGTTAGCTTTTGTTAAATTTCTTATAACTGGTGATATTGTTTCATCTATACCTTCAATTACTGATGTGATCGTTCTAAATTCAGATACCTCTAATTTGTTTGTGACCAGATTACTAAAAAAATCTATTACTTGCTGATTTGATTTAAATACTATTATTGATTTACTTAAAGTGTCTAATTCACTTTCTTCGCAATAAACATGTGTATGAAGTACAAATTTCATATCATTTCTACCACTTTTTAAATTTGGCTTTGTTCTTAATTTAGAGTCAATAATTGTAAATAATTTGTCTAATTGTTCAATAATAAGAGGTGCATTAACTTCTTTTAAAAAATTTATACATGAAAAAATGTGTACATCTTTATTTTGAGTTATTGCAAGAAAATCTGCTTTAAATTCGACATCTTGATTCTCGTTATTATAAAAAGGATATTTATAGTAAAGATTTGATTCACCAATTTCAACCTCATCTTGCAAACGTTCAAAAGCTTGAAGTAATTCATTTGCTGAGCTATCCTTTCTAATACTTGTTTCACTAAATTTCTTTTCCATAAATTTCTTAATTTTATAAAGATTTATTTCTATCCAAAACAATATTTTATTTCTAGTTATTTTTTGTACATTAATTTAACAATAATAATTTACTGTTAAATATTATTAACGAGACTTATATTTCAAAACCACCTTCAATTATAAATTTTAGAAGCAAGTTGTGAACCTTTATATTTACTTTAAATGCAGGTATCGTTGTGCCTTCTAATTTTTCAAAAAAACTTTTTGCTTTTGTTTTATCTATAGTATCTTTTAATTCATCAAAACGACCGTATTGGTTTATATTTGATTCATTTAAGTTTGTGTTCATTAAATTACGAAGCTTTTCTTCGTCTAAACCAAAGCTTGTTGCTACTTTTTTAATTTGTTCATTCTTGGCGTTATATTGATACTCTGTTATGTACTCTCTAAAGCTTTTCCCATTTTCAATGTGTATGATACCACTTTGAACATCATGTATAAATATGTTTGCATATTTTTGCTCTTCTTGTGTAAGTGAAGCAAATGATTTATGCAATTCATCAAGTGTCTTTTGCAATTGAATAGGATCTACACCTTCTTTTCTTAAAATCTTCAAGTATTTATCAAAACGAGAGTTCATAAAATCTGAATCAATCTTATCAGTATCAATCTCCGTTAAATGACCTTCAATTTCATAAGGAACCTCGCTACTTGTGCCACCACCGCTACTTCCACTATATAGTTCTTTATACCTAAGTGCAAGTATTAAATAAGTGTTCTTATCTAAAATAACGTCAATCTCAAAATTACCTTCTTCTTTTACAAAAAGATATTTTGACTGACTCCACTTAAAGCCCTGAATTTTAGCTGCTTCTAAAATAAAGTTTAACATGCTAAAAAGTTTAGCAAATTGTCCTCTTTCTGGTATACCACTAGGTAATCTTTCAAAATTTTGTACCCCTGAATTAGCAAATAATTTTTCTATATCACTAAATACAGAATTTAACATGATCAAGTTTTCATCCAAATGCTCTACAAATAAATCTACCGGTTTGTCTCCAGAATACAATTTTACTGCTGCATTTATATTTCGTTCCATTGAATGAGGAAAACGGTAATAGCGTATTGTACCGAAAGGTTTATCTGTACCAAACAATCTATTCGTTCTAGAAAATGCCTGGATAATATTTTCGTATTCTATTAGCTTATCCAAATACAATGTATTAATCCATTTAGAATCAAAACCTGTAAGCATTTGATTGACTACTATCAGTAGATCAATTTGTTTTTCTGGGTTTTTTTCAATCCGTAAATAAGGTTCTTTATGTGATAGTCTTGAAGCAATGTCTTTTTTAAATTTTGCATGTGTTGCTAACGTATAATCTTGTTCATATCTTAAATTATAATCTTCCAGAATTTCTACTAAACCATCTTCTTTATAAGCTCCATTACCTTCGTTGTCAATATTTGGGTCGAAGAGAGCTGTTATTTTTAAATCCGGTTTTAGTCTTTTTATCAGTCTGTAATAATCAATAGCTTCATTTATACTACTGGTTGCAAAAATTGCATGAAATTTATTTGCTTGACTTAATACTAACCAATTATCTAAAATATCTTCGACTACTTTTTCTTGATGCTCTATACGTTCATATTGAGAGGTAGGCAAATAATCTTCAATTCCTTTTATGTATTTATTCACATCGTTTCTGTAACCCGCCATTTTCACATCGTTCATAAACTTATTGAAAATAACTTTCTTTTTTGGGTTTGAAAGTGCTTCTGTTTCGTCCTTTGCTTTTGCTTTTTCTAACGCAATTTCTCTTCGTAAATCTCTGTCTTTGTATGTGAGTATTTTGTAAGGATCAAACCCTAAAACATTTTTATCTCTAATACCATCTGCAATACTGTAGCGGTGCAATTCATTACCAAAAACAGTTGAGGTTGTATTTAGTTTCTTTTGGTTTTCTGTCAAAATTGGTGTTCCAGTGAAACCGAAAAATATAGCTGCAGTAAAAGTATTTTTAATATCAATTAACATATCTCCAAAAGTTGAACGGTGTGCTTCATCTACAATAAAAACAATTCTTTTATTGTTCATTAACTCGATATCCTTTGTTTTTAAACCACCTTCTTCCTGATTGATATTACTCATCTTTTGGATGGATGTAACAATTAATGTGTTGGCTGGGTCTGCACTTTTCAATTTTGTTACTAAAATACTCGTGTTTTCTGTTGCTTGCACCTCTTCATTATCATCTGAAAAACCTCTGTATTCTTTTAATGATTGAGTGCCTAATTCTATTCTGTCCATTAAAAAGATCACTTTGTCGGCATCTTTGGAATTGGCAATCAATTGAGCGGATTTAAAACTTGTCATGGTTTTCCCTGAACCTGTTGTGTGCCAAATATAACCCCCTAACGCGTGTTTACTTTTCCAATCTGTTTTTGCCACTTTATCAGAAATGGCATTTGCAGCGTTGTATTGGTAACTTCGCATTACTTTTAAAACTCCATCACTACCATCCGGAACGGTATAAAAACCAATTAATTGGTGTGCCATAGGTATAGAAAGCAATATCGAAGCAATATCGTTCCAATTATTTATGGGTTCGTTGTTAAAATCTGCCCAATGAAAATAGAAATCTTTATTGAATTTACCATCGGGACCAGGATTAGCAAAATAAACCGTTTCATCAGGATTCATAGCTACAAAAACTTGCACCAATGAAAACAAGCCCGTAAATATGCCCGAACGTGCATAATTTTCTATTTGGTGACAGGCTTGACTAATGGCTACACCACTCTTCTTTAATTCTATGTGAATTAAGGGCATCCCGTTTATTAGTAGCATTACATCGCCTCGTCTGTCGTTTAATATCTTTGATTTACTTTTATATTGCGGTTGTTGTACTATTTGATACCTGCTTTGTCCGCCTGCTATTTCGTGACGGTCGTATATTTTAAGACTTACTTCTTTGCCAAAATGTAACTCATCTAGCGGATTGTCACGTTTTATAGCCACTGTTTTACCGTTTATGAAACCATTTAGTTTAAGTGGTGTTCTTAACGTAGTGATTTGCTCTACAATTTGTTGCATTTCACCCTCGGTAAGTGGTGTATTGTTTAGACGATCTATATCTCTGTTATTATCAAATAGAATGTTTGCCCAATTTTTAAGCAAATCGGCTTCAGTTGGGTTTTTTATAATTTGGCTGTTCCATCCTTTTTGAGAGGAAAGTGCTAATATTAAAGCTTCTTCAAATTCAGATTCTGAGGTAAATGTCATTTTGTATATTTTTAAATAGCCAAAGGCCTAATCTTGCCCTACAAACAATTTTGAAAAACAGGCTTTTTTGATGTTGTATAGTTTATCAAGTTGTGTTTTGTGTAAAGCTATTTGATTGTCTAGATTTTTGAAATAGTCACCTATTTTTTGTTGTTCGTCTATTTTAGGCACTAATACAGAAGTATTTTGAACCACACTAATGTAATGTCGAGCGTGCCCCATAATCTCAATTTTGGTAGTATTGAGAAGGTTAAAGCTAAATAATAGATTATGAATATTTTTATTTTTCAACATTAAAATTTTTAAAGCAGACGACTTAACCATAAAGTGAAAATCTACATATTTACTATCTAAAGTGAAATCATCAAAAATTATACATTTTTCTTTGAATGTGTTCTTTTCATTCGTGTAACCAAGTATAAAACCTTTATTAGCAGTAAGAACTGGTGTACTGAAATTAGAGGAATATTCAACTGATTTTACAATGTAATTATCTGGACGCTCATAATTAAAAATTTCACCAAATGAAGTCGCTTTCCAATCACCACTAAACCCTTTAAAACGAATTTCTGGTACAAGAGCTCCGTTTTTAGGAAACATTTTTACCAACATTGCTTTTTTAAGTATAACGAGTTTATCGTATTTTTTTTGATGTAGCGTAATGAGGTTGTCTAGGTTTTGGAACAAATTGCCTATTTGTTTTTGTTCTTGTATTGAAGGAGCGACACTTACTTTTAAAGATAAAAGGTTTTCAGGATTCACAGATTGCCGTTTTACAACCGTGCCTTCCTCATATTGTAATGCTCTTAATTTGAATTTTTCACTTTTAACAATTAACTCCATAAAAGAAGGTTCTTCTTCTGTTGTAAAAGTTATATAAATAGGCGATATAACACCTCTTCCGTGTTTGTTTCTATCTATCGCTCCATATTTTAGATTTGAAGGATTGTATACAATATCGTTAAGTTCAGTTAACTTATAAATCTTATTTTCTTGGTCTAACGTTAAATGGTCTCTATTGTTTGATTTTCTTTCACTTCTATCAATAACACCCTGACCTGAAGCAAACGCCAAAATAGGTGCGTCTTCAGATATTTTTTGCATTTCTTTTCGCTCAATTAAGAATTTACCCAATTCTTCTTGTTTCCAGTCCTCAATATATCCTTCAAAACGAATTGCTGGATTTTTAATCTTCTTAACCATGTAACAAGTTTTTAAATTCATTTAAACCTTTCATATCAAACTCATTTCCATCCAACTCATCAATTAGTTCAGCCAAGGCATTTTCTGATTCGTTTATTTGGTTTGCTACGTCTGAGTAGGTAGTACCGTATTTACCTGCTAAAGTTTGTATTTTAGTAGTAAGTTCATCTACTATTGTTTTTGGTAAGTTATTTAATGAAGTTACCACTGGGTTTATCCATTTTAGTTCCAATAATTTAAGAACATGTTCCTCGTCAAGAGCTTCAATAGTTGCTTTTGTTAGGAGGTGTAACTTATCTTTTTCTATTTTAAGTTCTTTTTTATTTTCTTTTTCTTCGGTAATTAGTTTCTCTACTTTCAGCATTTTAAATTCGTAAGAGTCTTTCTGAACAGCACCGTTTTTCTTGCTATCGGCTCTAATTTGTTTGGCTTGTTTGATAACCTCAGCATTTACAAATCCATCTTTAGTTTCGTTAACGGTATCTTCTTCTTTTTCTTCTTCGCTTAATGTTTCTAGTACCTCTTCATAGGTTGCTGTAATTTCTACCAAACGATTTTCTTTTTTCTGAATGCTTAACAATTCGTCTTTTAAATGAGTTTCTTGTACCAATTCAAAAGGCATGATTCGTCCTTTCCAACCTTCTTGTATTTCTACGTCCTTACCATCTTTCTTTTTAAGTACCATGTTAGGGTCAACTACTTTAGTAGCTTCAAAACCTTCTGTTTGTATGATTTCTAAATCTACTTTTATAGCGTCCCATTCATCGTCTAGTAATTGGTAGGCTTCATATCTATCAATAAGTGCAATATTTTCTAATCTTTTAAAAATGTCATTTCCTAGAATTTCTTGTTGTTTAGGTAAATGCACTGAAAGCATATTTTTTATTAGTTCTTCTTTTAAAAACGCTTCGAAGTCCTTAAATAAAGTATTAAATTTTTCTATAAAAGTGGTTACGCTATTATGTGCGTTAATAGCTGTATTGATGTCGACTACTTTTAATTTGTTATTTACCTCAGAAGTTTTAGAAAATAATGTTTCTCTTAGGTTTGGAAAAGCCTCCCAGTACTTATATAATTCGTCTATCTCGTTAGTTGGAATACCTCCAAACATAGAGGCATAAATATCCCAACTTTCAGCGTTTTCAGATGAATCAACGTATCTTGGAATATTAAGATTGTATTCGTTTTCTCTAATTATATCGCGTTCTACAAGTCTAGCAAATTTTGGCGTTCCTTTTCTATCTCGAATGGCATCGGAAACTCTTTTTATATCAGAAGCTCTTAGTATATTGTTTTTACCTTCTTTTTTAAATCCTTTAGAAGCATCAATGACTAATACATCTGTATTTGATCGTTTTTGTTTTAGAACAATAATAACCGTTGGTATGCCAGTTCCAAAGAAAATACTTGGTGGTAAACCAATGATTGTATCAATGTGATTGGCTTCAATTAGTTTTTTACGAATAGTACCTTCTTCACCACCACGGAACAAAACCCCATGAGGTAATACAATGGTCATAATTCCATCTGGCTTAATGTGAAATAAATCGTGAAGCAAGAAAGCGAAATCGGCTTTTGATTTTGGAGCTAGTCCAAATCTAGAATATCTTGGGTCGGATTCTTTATGAGTCGGTTCCCACTTTTGTGAATAGGGTGGATTTGATACTACGGCATCTACATACAGAGCATTGTAGGAATGTGTTGGGTCATTTTCATCAAAATAAGGCCAATCGTCTTCTAGTGTGTCACCGTTTCTTGTAATAATATTATCAGCAAGTATGTCTCGCATTACCAAGTTCATACGGGTAAGGTTGTATGTATTCTTTTTTAATTCTTGAGCATAATATTTAATGTTGTTTTTATTGTCCATGTGCTTTGCAACACTGGCTCCAATATTGATAAGTAGAGAACCCGAACCACTACATGAATCGTATATTTCAATTTCGGTTCTGTCTTTTAAATGATTAGAAATTATCTCTGATAATAATACAGAAACTTCATGAGGTGTATAAAATTCCCCTGCTTTTTTACCCGCATTTGCTGCAAACATTCCGATTAAATATTCATAGATAAAGCCCAGGACATCGTAGCCTTGATTACCGTCCATTGGAATGTCTTTTATTAAATGGATAAGTTCACTAATTGCTTTTGTCTGTTTGGCAGCACTGTCTCCTAATTTGCTTAGTCCTGTTTCTAACGTTTCAAAAATACCGTCGAACAATTTTTTATGTTTCGGACTTATCAAACGACTAAATGCAGAAAGACCATCTCTAACATTTGAAACATCAAAGTCTTTACCTGCAATAATCCAAGTTGAAAATAAATTATTATAGGCAATAAAATAGCCAAGATTACTTTTGATATGGTCCACTGTTTCTATGTCGTCTTCAGAAAGTGCTTTTATATCAGTATCTGTAAATTCTTCTCTTTTACAAAATTGGATTTGTTTATCTGATAGGTATTTATAGAAAATGAAACCTAATATGTAATCTTTGTATTCGTTGGCTTCAATTTTGGAACGCATTTGGTTTGCTGATTCCCATATTTTAGCAGCTAATTGTTGTTTATTCATGTTTTAATTTTGGTTATTACAGTAAATGGTTTCAAAATATTATTCAATTTTTTGATCGTTTTAAAAATAAATTTTAAATATTTATTGATTTGTAAAACTAAAAATAATTAAAGTAATTACCTATACAAAAAATAGTATTGTTCAATATTTTATTAGGACTATAGATACTGTGTAACATTATAAAATGTTTTTTTAATTTAATTACGGATTCACGTAATTAGATTAAAAAAAACCTATTCCAGAAAAAGAATAGGCTTTTGGTTGGGTATTTGAATTTGGAATTAACTAGATTTCAATTTTCACCCGGCGATTGATTTTGTTTAGGAAATCGATGTATTCCTGCAGCTCGTATAGATGGACTAAATTTTGAGGGTTTTCGGGTAATTGAGCGAGTTGGACTAAGTCAATAGTTTTTTTGAAATTCTCTTCACCAATGAGGTCCTGGATCATTATGTAAACAGCTTCTTCGATAGAATCGTTATCAAAATGGTATTTGTAGTTTTTTAAATAGACTACTATTTTCATTTTCTTTTGAAAGGTGTTGAATTCTAAAGGTTTGAAGTATAGTTCGCTTGTTTTTAATTCAAAGTCTTGAAAGATATATGGTTTGTCCATTCCTTGTTTGAAAATCTCAATATTGCTATTCGGTTGAATAAATGCCTGAAAATCCCAATTGCTCAATTTTGGGGCATTATTAATCATACCGTTTACTTTTGGAAATAGTTTTTTGTAGCCATGAGCCGTTATGATTAATTTTACTTTTTCGGATTTCGATTTTCTACCGACTAAAATGAATCCGATTCTTTTAGAAACATAGCTGAGTTTCCGATTTAGATGATTAAATACCTCATCGTGTTTCGTGTTGGTTGTAAATGCTTCTAGTATTTGCATTTCGTTTTGTTCGAACCATTTCCAAAATGATTTGATTTGTTTTAGCATTTGAGGTGTCATTTGTTTTT
>Ga0209373_10003893_pt1 | contig 13337 bp, 10 predicted proteins | sample Higcelweek5metaG_FD_187173 | JGI IMG/M metagenome (GOLD analysis project Ga0209373, IMG submission 187173) | Freshwater pond sediment microbial communities from the University of Edinburgh, under environmental carbon perturbations - High... | ecosystem: Environmental > Aquatic > Freshwater >...
TAACTTCAAAATCCAGAACATCCGATGAAACCATATATCCAAGTGACAAAGCATCCTCGTTTTCACAAATACGAAGACCCTTTGCAGTCTCATCCGAAATATCAAACGTGGTCGGAATTTTGGATTCTGTCTCCAGGTCAACAAAATACCGGATTCCGAAAAGTGACGCGGTCACCTCCGTTAATCCGTTGTTCCTTGTCGAGTTGATACCGTTGTTATGTAAGCCCAGCGTTTTCATGAACTTAATGTAGCTCTCACGGGCTGTAGAGGAGAAAACCGATATGCCCTTCATATCATACAAGGCCGGCAGATTGCACACGTGCGCCGGATATATTTCCGACCGGACAAACGGTCCATTCTCCGGGTCAGCTTCTCTTTCAGAGAGAAACGTCCTGACTTGTGCTTCTTTCATCCCGTAATAGTCCCATCCGGTGAATCCTTCTTTCATGGAAACAAGGCCAACCGACCATTGAGATGCAACAACCAACTCGAAAATGATGACGCCGAACAAGATGTTCCGCAACCGCTGGCTGCTTCTGTTCTGAAGAAGAATAGACCGTAGCAAAACCCCATAAAGGATAACAAAGAATGCAGTCGCAGCGATGGAAAGAAATTTCTCCGACCCTTCGCCGAATTTTTCGTAAATGACCATATACGCGAGGATCAGCATAACTGATATCGTAATGTCCGATACTGTAAATGATTTCAGGTTGCGAAGGACCTTGTAAGCAACGATTACGAGCAGAAATGACATAAGAAAAGCCTGCCGGTACGGAATCTGATTAGGAAAATGAAAGCCGTGCCAGATAAAATCCAATATTCTGCTGGAAAAACTGAAATACATGAATAATATCAGTGCGCCGTACCCTATCTTCTCCTTAAGCTTGATCTTCGGGCAGAGGAAAAACAGCGGCAAAAAGATCAAGACGAGCACTCCGCTGAATACATTAGCCATGCCCTCCCGGATGATCGGTTGTGATCCGATAAAGAAACGGCTGAAAAAGTCAAACATGTGGTTCGTCAACTCATAGTCCTTAGGGAATGTATCACCGGTAGCAGAAGCATGTTTCAGAGCTACATAGGTCGGATACAGAAGCATTCCGGCCATTCCGCCGCCGATCAGTGAATAGAGTGAAAATCTGCCCACGGAAGAAAAAAGATTTTGGAGGGTCTTCTTTTCGACCGAGGTAATATAGCAAACCGGCGAATACAACAGCATGAAAAAACAAATAAAATATCCTGTGAAAAAATTGGACCATAGGCAGAAAAACAAGCTGATGCAATAGAGCAGTGGTTTACCGTCACGGAACATTTTTCTCATACCCAGGACAACAAGTGGCAAAATAACGACTGCATCCATCCACATAATATTCCAGAAATAGGATATCACCCATCCACACATCGCATAGAAAGCAGAAAATGCGCAAAGGAACAGATCCTTCCTTCCCTTGTCAAGGTCACGAAGAAGGAAAGACATAAACAGACCGGCAAGACCGGCTCTTAGACAGGCAATCAAGGCAATGGCGTCCGGAATGAATTTAGTCGGGAACAGCAGCGTAATCCAATTCAACGGACTGGCTGCGTAATTAGCAAAGACAGCCCAGAAATTCGTTCCCAGTCCAATATTCCAAGAGTAAAATAAGCTTTCGCCTGAGAGAATTTTATTGCGAAATTCGACAACAAAAGGTGCATACTGGTGGTAGGCATCTACGGTTAGAATCATCTTGTCCCCGAAAGGATGAACCTGCTGAACTGCAAAACACGACGCCAGTAAAAAGAAGGGTATAAAAAACGATAATACCGTAAATACGGAGCGTCGACGACTGAATGAATCGTTCCAGGATCTGAACCTATTCCACATACAAACCTCGTCATTGGGGGAAATAGCGGTTTGCATTTACGCAAGATCGCCTGATAGATATTTTATCACATTGTTCTCCTCTTGGGAAAAAACTTGTAACAAGAAAGAAACACAATATATTGTGTTTTGCTCTTGATTTGACCACAACATAGCGGTTTAATATAAATACGAAAAGCAAAACCAACCATCTTTTCGCAAATCAGGAGGCACAAAATGATAGTAAAAGTAGTTAAAAGAGACGGGCGTACAGTCCCTTTCAATGTGGACAAAATAGTAAGCGCCATTCACAAGGCATTTGAGAAAACCGGAGAAGCTAACGGAAAAATCGACGAGCTCAGCCTTGAGCTCGCGATCAGGGTTTCTGAGTATCTCGAGCTTCAGGGAAAGCCGATCCCCAAAATCGAAGAAATTCAAGACATGGTCGAGCACGTGCTGATGGAGGAGAATTGTCCGGAAACAGCAAAATGTTATATTCTTTATCGCGCCGAACGTTCCAAAATACGTGAGAAAAACACGCGGTTGATGCGAACACTCGACGATATCGTAAATATAGATGCAAAAAGCAATGATTTGTTGCGTGAAAATGCCAACATCGACGGCGACACGGCAATGGGTTCCATGCTTAAATTCGGCTCGGAGAGTGCAAAAGCATACTACAAGGCATACATGCTGAAGCCGGAGCACGCTCAAGCGCATGAACTGGGTGACATTCATATCCATGATTTGGATTTCTATTCGTTGACAATGACCTGCTGCCAGATTGATTTGCTGAAACTGTTTGAAGGAGGCTTCAATACCGGACATGGCCATCTGAGGAAGCCAAAAGACATCCGAAGTTACTCGGCACTTGCCTGTATCGCCGTCCAGTCCAACCAGAACGATCAACACGGCGGACAATCTCTGCCGAACTTTGATTATGTAATGGCAGACGGAGTTCGTTACACTTATGCAAAGGAATATGCACTCGCTTTCGCCGAGTCGCTTGAACTGATCATGGACGTTCCTTTTGTCGAAGGCGAGCGCACAATAAAGGAGATCCTGAAGTCATTTGAAAAAACCGGCAGCGGAAGACCGGCACTATCGGTTTCTGATGAATATGATCGTGCGGTAATGACAGAACTCAAAAACAAAATTCCTTCGCTGCAGTCTATGTCTACGGAGTCGGAATTAAAAGTGCTGAAGTATACACGCTCGCATGCCGCAACACAGACAGATCGCGGAACCTTTCAGGCGATGGAGGCACTTGTCCATAATTTTAACACCCTTCACAGCCGCGCAGGAGCACAAGTACCTTTCTCCTCCATCAATTACGGAACGGACACATCTCCTGAAGCACGAATGGCAATTCGGAATCTGCTTCTTGCCACCGAGCAGGGACTCGGCAACGGAGAGACGCCCATTTTTCCCATTCAGATTTTCAGGTGTAAAAAGGGTGTTAACTTTGAGCCGGGAGATCCCAACTATGACTTATTTGAGCTTGCCTGCCGCTGCTCGGCCAAGCGCCTTTTCCCGAACTTTTCATTTCAAGATGCGCCTTTCAATCTTCAGTATTACAAAGAAGGGCGCCCCGAGACAGAAATTGCGTATATGGGCTGCAGAACACGGGTAATTTCCAATGTAGCCGATCCTGACCGCGAAATTACATTCGGCAGAGGAAATCTATCCTTTACCTCAATCAATTTGCCAAGAATTGCCATCCTGGCGGAGGGCAGCGTTGAGCGCTTCTATTCTCTGCTTAATGACAAGATGGAGTTGGTTGTCGATCAGCTTAACGAGCGATTACTTGTCCAAATGAGAAGACACGTATACAACTTCCCTTTCCTGATGGGCGAGCACATCTGGATGGATTCCGATACACTGGGACCGCGGGACTCAATCAAAGAAATACTCAAGCACGGAACATTATCGATCGGTTTTATCGGGCTTGCAGAAGCGCTGGTTGCACTTACCGGGAAGCACCACGGTGAATCGGAAGAATCACAGAAACTGGGGCTGGAAATCATTTCCCGCATGAGGGATTTTTGCGACAAGAAGGCCGCTGCAACCAAATTAAACTACGGGCTGCTAGCAACCCCCGCCGAGGGATTGTCCGGCCGGTTTGTCCGTCTCGACAAGCTTAGATTCGGTAAAATCCCGCACGTGACGGATCGAGAGTACTATACAAACAGTTTTCATATCCCTGTTTACCACCCGATATCCATGTACGATAAAATCCGATTAGAGGCACCATATCACGCGTTGACCAATGCAGGTCACATCTCTTATGTTGAACTCGACGGTGACACAGCATCTAATCTGGAGGCGTTTACCAAGATCATTCGATTCATGGGCGATCAGGGGATCGGCTACGGTTCAATCAACCATCCGATAGACAGAGATCCCGTTTGCGGCTACAACGGCATTATCGGGGATCACTGCCCTTGTTGCGGTCGGGCAGAGTTCGAAGGAGAAGACGTGTTGGGCTTCGACCGGATTCGCAGAATTACCGGGTATCTGGTCGGCACGGTCGACCGGTTTAACGATGCCAAACGTGCTGAAGAAAAAGACCGCGTTAAACATGATCGAAAGAAATGAGTCGGATTGTTTTGGTTTTTGAATGAGTATTGGCCTATATTGCCGGGGATTCCGGCAATATAGGCCTTCATCATATTCGCGATGTGGCAGATTCGTTTGAGTTTCCGTCGTTTTCTTAACCCTGTTTTTGTGCTAGAGTATACTTGCTGAGATATTGAAGTGTATTTTGGAGTGACGGTGTGAGTCTAAAAATAAAAGTAATTATGAATCCCAATTCCGGCCGGCAGACGAGCAGGCAACTTGTGGATGACCTTCTGGGTCATCTGATTGATGCCGGTGAACTTGCTCGAGCGGATATCAACTATACTCGCGACAAAAACGACTCTTTCTCCTTTGCCCGCGATACAAGTGCCGAAGAATTCGATCTTATTCTGGTGGTCGGCGGCGACGGAACCGTACATGACGTTGTTAACGGCCTCATGGATAGCGGAAGCGAAATACCTCTTGCCATTTTTGCAGGCGGAACCGTCAATGACTTTGCAACCTATATCGATCTGCCAACGGATCCCTATACATTTTCACAAATGTTGATTTCGCGTAACACGATTAAGGCAGATCTCGGCCGGGTCGATAACCGCTATTTTCTGAATGTTCTTGCGGGTGGATTACTTGCCGACATTGCCTATAAGGTTCCATCTGATTCCAAAGCGATTTTCGGACGGTTTGCATATTGGTTTGAAGGCGCTATTGACCTTCCTGCAAACATGAAGGAAGGTATTCCGATTATCGTCGAATCGGAAGAATCGACATTTGATTTTGAGGCAATGATGTTCATTATTTCAAACAGCAAAAGTGTGGGTGGAATCCGGAAACTTCTTCCATATGCAGAGATCAGCGACGGGTTGCTTGATGTCCTGCTCATTCCGAAGTTGGGTCCCGGTGAGTTTCTGCCACTGCTCGGTAAGTTCTTAATCGGGGACCATCTCAGTTTCGAGAAGGTCCGGTATTTTCAAACAAGCAAAGTCAAAATATCAACATCCGCAAATCAGAAAGTCAGGCTTGATCTCGACGGAGAGGAAGGTCCTTTCCTTCCCGCAACCGTCGAGTGTATGCCAAAAGCGCTGACGCTGATTGTTCCCGCCGGCTATGACAAATAACCAAGATGGCGGATCAGAGGAGGATTTTTAAGCAATGAAAAAAAAGATTGCAGATTCAGGGGCAGATCGTGAAATGCCCGAGAACAAGTCGGATGAGGTACGCCGGCCCGGAAATCTTGCAAATCCTGAATTTTCGTTTTCTGATGATGTACAGACTGAAGATCACGCAAATATCACAGATGATATTCCGGTAATTGAGGACGTTCCTCTGGGTTCCCGCTCCATCCCCAACGCTGACTTGATGCGTATGATTGATCCCGATTATGCCCCTGAGATCGAACCCACCCCGGTGGAAAGGTCAAGCAAGTCTGAGCCGGAGGATTCGGAAGAGTTTATAGCGGATGAAATACCGACACCGATTGCACTTAAAAGCCACGGCAAAGCGTCCACTGACGCAGTATCTGATGATCCGGATGTTCAGGATTATTCAATGGTTCGCGTTGCTTCATCTGACACGGTTTACGAGCCAAGGGTTAGAAAACTATCCTGGCTAAAACCACGGCATATACTCATTCCCTTAACGATCATCGCGATTATCGTGCTTTTCTTTTCTGTCATCGAAGTCGGCCACCTGAACGAGCGACTCGCGAGCCCGCTTTCGATACGTGGAGAAAATGTTTCCAATCCGGAATTCAGCTTCATGTATAATTTTGTGCTCATGGAAAACGGCGTCGATATTCTGGATGAATCAACGGAAGAGATGCTGAAGAGTCCCGGAGAAAACGGGTTTCCAACGAATCGGGAATACTTTCTGGATATGACGGCAAAAGAGATGCAAACCACAGCTATCCTGTATGATGATGCAGTCAGCAAAGGTTATCAGATAGAAACCTCTCATAATGAGCGTGCGCAGGCGTATCTTGACTGGCTCGGAACGAAGGCTGATGCGCTTGATGTGGATCTGAATACATACATAAAAGGTTCATACGGTGATACGGTTACACAGGAATTAATTATTTCGGTGCTGTCCCGCAGATATTTTGCCGAGGATTATGCGTCCGGACAGAAACTGGATGAATTGAAGGCAACCGATTTACAGGCAGAGGAAGCATATGCTCTGGCACCGAACCAATACGACTTAATTTCATATCGTGTGCTGCGTATCGTTTTTGAACAGAAAGATGACAGTTTCATAGCGACTGCTCATCTTCGTGCACAAGAAATCATTGACGGTATCGGACATGACCAGTCCAAATTTGAGACCGTTGCCGCCGAGTACTTTTCAGGAGAAGAAAAGGAAAAGCTGCTCGTTCCTGACTCAACGCTTATTGCCGGGATGCGTTATAACGAAATTGACGATATCGAATGGCGCGCCTGGCTTTTCGATCCGGAAAGACAGCCGGGAGACTGCACGATTTTCGATGATGAGTACGGATTTCCGATACTGGTTTGTTTTTCGGAAAGAATCAGGCAGACTGAGCCACTTCGAAATATCCGGTTCTTCTACATCAACCGCGAAGATTATGTAAACGGCACCGAGGGCGTTTCGGACCCCGAAATACTTCCGCTTGCACAGACGATTTTTGATACCGTTACCGATGAAGTATCGATGATGAATCTTGAGACTGCATATTCTGACGAGTTGTTGAGCGGAGTCATGATCTCATCACAGAGCAGCGACACTTATATCGGTAAATACGATGTTGCTTTTGAAGAATGGATCTTTGATCCGGCGCGCCTGCCGAACGACAAAACAATCATTGAAACACCCACTCAGGTTGTAATCCTCTTTTATGTCGGCTCCTCCGAAAACCCCGAATGGTTTGACCGCGTGAACAGTTTCATACGGATGAACAATTACCAGGCTTTTCTTCTCGAAAAACAGGAGGAGTACCCTTACAAATTTAATGAAGAAGGGCTGAAATATATTTGAAAAATGCAGCATTCATAATGAACAAGCAATTTGCGTCAGCACCGGCAAGTAATACGGTGAAATCATGATTGATGTATACCTGACGCGCCACGGTCAGACCGAGTGGAACCGCGTGTGGCGGATTCAGGGCCGATTGAATTCGCCGCTGACCGATGAGGGAATTAAAGGCGCACAGGATTTATCCCGGGCCATTCGAGACATCGATTTTTCTTCATGTTACGCAAGCCCCCGGCCGCGTGCCATGCATACCGCTCATCTATTGATCGGGAACAGAGATATTCCGCTTTTTCCTGAACCTCTTCTGACAGAAATGGATATCGGAATCTGGGAAGGACGCTACGCAGACGATTTTGCGCGCGAGGATCCGGATTCATTTTTCGCTTTCCGAAACCGTGCTGATCTGTATCAACCCTCTGAAGGCGGAGAAAGCTTCCTGCACGTAGTAGAACGAGCAAAAGTCTTTCTGAAAAAAATAGAGAACCTCCCGGACGATGCCGGACCGATTCTCTGCGTTTCTCACTGTATCCTGTTGCAGGCGATCATGATGATCTGCGATAACGGACCGCTTTCCTCCATTAGAACCACACAATCAGTTGACCAGACTGCTTTGTTCCATATACGATGGGACGGTAGCAACTGGAGTGTGCTAATGCGAAACGGGAAGCCCTGTTTACAGTCCGAAAAACAGTGCAAAAACCAGTGTGATAATGACACCTGAAACCATAAGCAGTGCAAGCACTACGGCGATGATCCTCATCGCCCCTGAACGGTTTGACGTACTCAACTCGCTTTTCCCTCCTCAAGAACCAAAGTCAGTGTAAGAACTTCCCCGTCACGAAAAACAGTCAGTTCCATTTCTTCGCCTATACCCAATTCATCCCGGATATCCAGCACCGACTGCGACGAGACAATCATCTCTCCGTTGATTTCTGTAATGATATCCCTAACCAGAATTCCCGCCTTTTCAGCAGGGCCTCCCGCAGTCACTTCACGAACATAAACTCCTACAGGCCAACCATATTGTTCTGCTGTTTCTGAGTCAACCTCTACAACCATTACACCCATGACCGGGCGACCTGATACATATCCGAGATTGATCAGTTCTTCAATAATATTCTTAACATCATTGATCGGAATCGCAAACCCGATGCCTTCTCCGCCGGAGATTTTTGCATTGGTCACTCCGATTACTTCTCCATATGAATTGACCAGGGGTCCACCTGAGTTTCCGCTATTGATGGATGCGTCCGTCTGTAAAAGATTGTATGTGGCAGACTCAATCATCAATTCGCGATCGAGTGCGCTGATCACACCAACGGTGACAGTGCCTGCAAGTTCTCCGAACGGGTTTCCGATAGCTACAGCCAGCTCGCCGACCTGAAGCATGTCCGAATCGCCGAGCTTTACAAATTGAAACGGTTCACTTGATTCGACCTTGAGCACAGCAACATCTGTTTGAGAGTCTGCACCGACCAGTACAGCAGTGAACGGCTCGGGAAATCCCGGGATCACCACAGATATTTCACCTGCGCCTGCTACAACATGGTTATTAGTGACAACATATCCGTCCGAAGAAATAATAAAACCGGAACCGGAAGATTCATAAAGCGATTCTCCGTAAATGGATCCATAGGAAACTTCCGCCTTGATAGAAACAGTTGCAGGACCTACTTGTCCGGCAATCTCCATCGTGCTTAGTGCAACTTTGTTTCCGCTATCCGGAAGCGTCGATGCCTCTTCAATAGAAAAATGCTTGGATCCGTTCACCTCGGTCACCACTGCCTGGGCTGAAGTAGTGGCATCGCTCAAGTTCGTTCGGGTGTCAGGTTCTAAGTCTTTAAGAAACATAAAAATTGTAACGGCCAATGCGCTAAAACCAACGATAGCAACCAGCGTTACGATTGCAATCAGCGCAATGAGCCCATTGCTTATGCGTTTCTTCTGTTTCTGCGGAACATTTTCGGGCTCTTTTCCCGTTGTCTCTGTTTCTTTATTGCTCTCTTCATTAAATTCGTCCGGCCTGTTTTCCATACATTTCACATCCCTTTTTATTTAAGTTCTATTTCAAGCATTTGTTATAGTCAATTTCCATACAATCAATATAAACTTTACTATAATACACTTTTCGGCATAAAATAGTGAAAATTTGGGTATTTTCAAGGCATTTCCGATCCGGAACCTGCTTTCCAATTTGATCCTGATCCCAATATTTTTTTCTTTCTGATTAAAAACAGCACAAATAAGATCGCGGATACGAGAGAAACGGATAATGATATCACAATAATGGCCGGTAATCCGACGGATGAAACTTCGCGCAAGGAGTTGATCGCAAGTAGTATCAAAGCAAACAGTACACAACCGATTGTGATCAGTATATATTTTATCATCTTCTTATCCATGCACGCACTGACTTTTGCACAAACATGCCTGTCGTACGAAGCCATCAACCGTCCTGCCTGCTCTTCATACTTGTGAGCAACCTGATCGAAGCCTTCCTCGTATGCCAAATCAATTGCCCTCATCGCGCAATCCCTAATGGAGAGCATGCTTCCGTGCACAATGTGGATCGGATCATCGGATAATCTGCATTGTTCGCCGTTCCTGGGCATTTTGGAAATCAGTTCGGTAAAACTCGCCCACCATGACAAATGATCCTGCAGGATCGCATCCTCGGACGGATCAGCCACATCTATAGCGCTATTCATTTCTTCCTCTCTCTTACGTGTCAAAAGTGAGCTCACCCACCTTTCCGGCAACCATATCAGTGGGTCCGAGGTACCTTGCTTCTGCCTGACCGGATGTTATATCCCCGCAAATCTCTAAAAGCCGGTTCTCCTGTCCTTCTCTGCAGAGGGTCAGAAATATCGGGTTCTGTTCATATCGAACCGACTCAATCAAAAAACCTTCCCTTTCGATTGCATGAATGAGTCTGTCGCTTTGCGAATAATTCACGCTGATTTCGAATCTTGCTGCCGGTACATATACACACGGTATCGCTTCGGAAACCGCAGCTCCTGCTGCTTTTCCATAAGCCCGCGCCAGTCCTCCCGTTCCAAGTTGAACACCTCCGAAATAGCGGGTAACCACAACAATCGAATCATCAATTCCGTTTTTCCGGAGAATATCCAAAACCGGAAGTCCGGCGGTTCCCGCAGGCTCGCCATCGTCGCTGTATTTCTGCATCGCGTCCTTTATTCCTATGCGCCATGCATACACATGATGAGTCGCATCCGGGTATTTCTTTTTTCTCTCACTAATAAAACGCTGCGCCTCCTCAGCAGAGGAAATCGGCGCCGCGTCCGCAATAAAAACCGACTTTTTGACCTCGATTGAAATGTGCGACTCCTTAGTCAGAGTCCGCCACTCTATTTTATGCAATCCCAAAACTCCTTCAAACGCAGAACATATAACGTACTTAAGTGCCTGCAATCTAACCCATGCAATCCCAAAACTCCTTCAAACGCAGACCATTCAACGTAGTTAAGTGCCTGCAATCAGACTAACTCCTTATATCGCTGATAAGTCATCATTAACAGTGATTTGTCCTGACTGTAAGTCACCTTTTCGAGCGCTTCCTTCACCGGGAAAAACTTCCCGTCCGAAAAGTTCTGGGATGGATTCGGGGTTACGGTCGGGCTGGATGCCTTCATGATGTACCATACTATTTTATTGCATACAGGCTTCTGTCTGGTAACCGAATAGAATTCATAATTGGTCCTGCCGGCGGGAGACAGAATCTTCGCTTGAACACCGGCTTCGTAAGATACTCGCTCCAGTGCAACCTCATCCGGCTGCTCCGCAGATCGAATGACACCTTTGGGGAAACACCACTCATGTTTCTCATTCTTAAGCAGAAGTACCGAATCCTCGAAAAAGACAATTCCTCCCGAGCAATTACGAACCAGCATATTCACGCCCCCTGCTTCCATCGTGTTTTTTGATGTAAATATATTGTATCATGCAGGTTAAACATTTCCAATAAAGAACCTTATTCCGACGGAGCACCGTCGGCGCAGCTCTGTCACTTGTTGGTATTCCCCTTTTTCGCTATAATAAATCACAGTCTTCGATACCCGAGGGCGGGTATTTTCTCGGAAATGGAGCATTTGCATGAGAAACAATGATTATCCTCCTCAGATTTCAGCGTATTCCGGCAATCCCTCTCGACGGAAAAAGCAGAAATTAATCCGCTTTTTGCGGCTGTTCATTTTCGTCATGCTTGTTCTGATCGTTTCGGTGTCTTGTGTGCTTTTCTGGTCTATCATTGGAAAACAAGTGGACAAGAAGAATCCGGGCACGATTACATCAGCTAAAACCACGGCGCTTTCCGGCGAGGGGAATGAAACTTCAACCTCTGCCGATACCACACTGACCACCACACCTGTTCCCGAAATCGTTGAGCTACTTACGAGCTCCGAAGTTGTTGAAACCTTCTTTGGTCCTCTTCCGCAGCCCGAGAAAATCACGCCACTTACACGGATCCCTGTCAAAGGGCTCTACACCAGCACCGCGACGAATTTAGAGCAAAACATAGAACTCGCCGCTAACTCGGAAATCAATGCTTTTGTAATCGATTTGAAGGAGTCATACGGTGTTGCTTTCAACAGCACAAACCCGCTGGCTACCGAGATCGGAGACGTCAAGAGTGTTTACAATCTCACCACAGTTGTCGAGCAATGCCATGCCAACGACATTTGGGTGATCGGACGAATTGTCTGCTTCAAGGATCCCGGTCTTGCCAAAGCACATCCGGAACTCAGCATTCAGGATGCCGGCGGTGTTTCTCTTAAATTTAAAAATGAGGGTAGCCTTGCTTTTATCAGTCCATACAATACGGATGCATGGGACTATTATATAGATCTGGCCATTGAGGCAATCGAAGCAGGCGTCGACGAGATACAGTTCGATTACGTGCGTTTTCCGATCGGAAAAACAACTTCCGGAGAGAGTCCTTATTACGGACCGGAAGGTCAGACTCCAAGCAAATCCGAGGCGATCAATCGTTTCCTTCAGACGGCAAGAAGGCGCATACAAGACACTTATGGCGTACCGGTATCCGCAGATGTCTTTGGAATTATTCTGACGAGCACCCTGGATGGAAATAATCTCGGTCAGGACTGGGGCACAATCGGGCTAACCGGCGTCGACAGCCTATGTCCGATGATTTACCCCTCTCATTATGCACTTGGAACCATGATGAACGGTCACACCTTTGATAAACCGGATTTGGAGCCCTATGATGTTCTTTATTCCGCGCTTTTACTGGGTTCTGAAAAAGCATCCGCTCAAGGATATGCTACGGTTCGACCCTATCTGCAGGCTTTTACGGCAAGTTATATCGGCTCCGGCAATTATATGAATTACTCCTATGAGGAGATCACTGAAGAAATAAAGGGCGCCAATGCTGCCGGATATAACGAATGGATTCTCTGGAATGCCAATGCCGAATATCCGTCGGGAAACTACAACGGTACATGATTCCTGAGTTCGGAAGAGATCTGTTTGTAAGAATGATTATCAGCCAAAAGGGGCTGTCTCAAAAGGCTTGTAACGAAGCCGGCTGAGGCAGTCTTTTTTTGACAAAACGAATCGGAAAACGAATCTATGTAAAAAAGAAGCGGAGTTAGTTGCGAAGAAGGGGCTGTCTCAAAAGACTTGTAATGAAGTCGGTTAAGACAGGATCCTTTGCCAAGAAGTGAAATGCCTACTAAACGGACCTTTTTGCCGCTTTTAGTAGGTGTTTTGGACTGCTCAGAACCTCTGGCTGCACTGGTAAGCTAAAACTGGACACAGGGGGGGTAGAAATTGGACACAGTGATTCGGTAGTACAAACACAAGAAAAACACTTTTTGCATGTATTAGACTGCGCTGCTAAGAGATGAGCTCAAAAAGATCTGCCTATTAACTAACATGTTGGTGCACTTTCGTTTTG
>Ga0209373_10003894_pt1 | contig 13335 bp, 10 predicted proteins | sample Higcelweek5metaG_FD_187173 | JGI IMG/M metagenome (GOLD analysis project Ga0209373, IMG submission 187173) | Freshwater pond sediment microbial communities from the University of Edinburgh, under environmental carbon perturbations - High... | ecosystem: Environmental > Aquatic > Freshwater >...
TTCAGAGTCGTTGCAGCGGACGATTGGATTGCGCGTTGAAGCTGCGCGACTTTACAAATCAATGGTGCTTCGCGTGCTTATATAATCCCCGGGACGCTGCCCCGGGCCATTATCTGTAGCGCCGGAATTTACTCCGCCGGAGGCGCATCCGATGGAGCTTCGCGTGAAACGCGACAAGTCGCAGCTTTTATTATGCCTTCACGTAAAACGTGACGCTGTCGGCCCCTGATATTTTGTGTTTTATTTTTTTTTGAGGAGCTTCGCGTGCATATACCTGAGGTCGCTTCACGACCATAGGTTATTGATGTTGGACTACGTTCGTAGTCCCTTTCAAATGAACCAACAATAGTCATTTTTGGAGTAAACGTTGTAGCCACTTCATAAAACTCACTATTGACTACTCGCAACTTTGTTGTATCTTTGCAAAGCAATTTACACTGGGGCTGTGTTGGTTTTGACAGCAGTTGTGGGGGTAAAGTAAGCATGCCGGAGGACGTCCGTATTCTCCGTAAAAACCGCGGGCAACACTATAATAACAGGCAACGATAACTCGTTCGCATTGGCTGCTTAAGCGGAATGTTTAAGCCCCGATTGTCTCCCCGGAAGCGCTGACCGACCGCGTCTGGACCGAGGCACCGCAAATGCCGGAATCGCAGATTGATATGCCTTTGGTCGTCTGCTAAAAATTAAAAGGATAAGGTGCATATAGGGCTTGTTTCTCCCCGGTATGCATACGAAAATTAATCAGAAGCTAAGCATGTAGAAAGCTTTTCTGTCCGCTGTTTGGACGAGGGTTCGAACCCCTCCAGCTCCACTACCCAAGCCACTTTTCGAAAGAAAAGTGGCATTTTTTTGCACTGAGGCGAGCGCTTGCGATCAGCCGAAAGCGAAAAAAAATTGCCATCGGATGCGAAGCAGCTGGTGGCTTGGGTTGTAGGCTCCCCCAAATAGGGCTCGGCGAAGCCAGCCCCCCGGCGACTTAGAGCTCCGCTCATATGGTTTTGATGGCAGGCCCACACCAATATGGGCTCGGCGAAGCCAGCCCCTCCAGCTCCACCTGCCTCTACGCGCGTGTGGTCGATGATTTGATTAATAAGGACATGGAGAAAATATATTCGAAATATCAATCGAAGTAGGAATCCGGAAGGCTTAAAATGAAAGCACCCTGGCTAAAGGCCAAGGTGATTTTTGTAACAGCTTATAGTATGGTTCCGTGCGGGAGTACGGAGTGAGTTCTTTCTTTATTCCCAACTTTTTCAAGAATTACAAACGCTTGAATTCCTCTAATGCTTGTATACGCAATAACATAGGATGCAACACGTGTTTATTTTTTTGCATTCAAAAATTCCATAAAATCAACATGGTCTTTTTCAGTATCATCAAAATATTGCAATGTATTCCTAATCTTAGTTTCAACGGACCATGAATTAACTTTTTTATTAAACATACTAAACGACTCACGAATTTCCTCCTTTTGCACCCTTGGTTTACCAAAGGTTGTCCAATTAACAGTATAATAATCCTTAAGGTTCCCAGATTTCATCGGAACTTTATATCTCTTTAAGTAAGCCATTTGTTCTAAAAAGCTTGAATCAACTGGATTTTCTAAATTACTAACAGATTCATTATAATATTCAATGCAAGCATCATCAACAATGCATCCGGACCATTCTGCTTGATTCTCTAAAATGTATGCTTTTGTCAATGGTCTTCCTAAAATTGTATTAAATCCATTAAGCTTTTTGGATTTTTCATGCTTTCCTGATTTTATAGCTAATTCTCCAAATGTTATAGCTCCACGAAGTGGCATGCCATAACCCATTGCATATCCAAGATGAAATTTTACAGTATTTAAAAGTTGTAAGAAATCTTTGCCAGAATCTGTATCTGTCCAAATCAAAATACTATCAGAAATCATTAATGAATTCAAAGGTGTTTTATCTATTCCAGGCAAGTCGTCATTATCTAAATTTTTATTTCTCCATTCAAGATTAGTAAATGCCATTGTAAATAATAAACTTGGCTCGAATTTATCGTAGAGTTTGATAACATCTTCCAAATTATTATTATCTATTAAGTCTTTAAAACCAAGAATATCAAGAAACGCAATATAGTGTCTATTTGTTTCCATAGAAAGTGTTACAATTCGTTTTTATTTTCACTTCAACGCACCAAAAGGTGTATATATCCACCCTAATTAACACAAGTTGTACACTTTTTGTCAATTTTTGGAGTATTTACTTTCAAATGTATAACTTTTTTTTAAATAATAAAAAAACACTACAGCCACAACGGGGGTGCATTTTGACCAATACAAATAGTTTGATTAACACACCCTATCCATCATACAGCACCGTTAGTACGTGTGGTCAATGATTTGAGCAACATGGACATCGAGAAAACTAATGAAACGTGTACGCAGTAAAAATATTCCTCGCGGAATAGAAAATGACTTAGTGTTTATGACGAAAAAATTATGTTGCAGATTTCGGACGAACGATACGAAAGCGAACTTAGAAGACAAAGCAAAAAATACTCTGAAAGTTTTATGGCATACATAATTCGTTGGCTGTAGTATTTGCTTCTTCCATTTTTTCAAGAAGTTTTTCAGCTTTTTCCGGAGTGAAAACTACAGCTGGAATTACTTTATGAAAATCTTTCGAAGTGATTACAATACGGCCTGTTGTAGCATCATTTACTTTTGATGCCTTTGCCTCAATAGAGAAAACTCTCGTATTGTTTTCGGTTTTCAATTTTTTAAACATCATTATCGCTGTTTACTAATTTGTGCAATGTATCAATTTGTTTGTATAGTCCATCTGAAATTCCCTTTAAGATTTCAACATCAATGTGTTTATTAAAAGCAATGTTTCTTGGACTATCAATGCAAAGGAAACCTCTTAAAGCTTTTTGGTTTTGCTCATCGGCTCTAAGAGGAATTATGGGAACAACAATTGTGCTCCTGTATTTTAGAGGCCACGTTGCTCTTCTCACGATATTATTAATCACGGGTATGGACTTTGGAGACCAGTTAACCAGCCTTGTATTTCTGTAATTTTTTCGAACTGGCAATTTCTTTTCATAATAGCAAGAAGTATCTATTGCGTCGTTATCAAAATTAGAATAAATAAAGTCAAAGTCGGAATTTCCATCTAACCAATGTTTTACAATATCTTCTTTTCCTGACTTTCTGTTATTAATTGAAGATTTTCTATCTCTAACAAGAGTTTGAACCTTTGGCCTTTCATTTTCAAATGATAAGAACTTGATACATGTGCTAATGTAATGCCCATTGATTTTCGAAAACGCATTAGAGATTGAGTCACACATGAAAATTAAATTATGTCCAATTTCTTTTTCGTTTTGAATATTTTCTCTGTCAATTTTATGTAAATGAGTAAAGCCTAAATTAATTTCTTCAAATATTGATGCATATCTAACTTTTTTCCTATAATGTAAGACTAAATAAAAATTATAACCGAGAAAAAACAATGTAAGAATACCTAGAAATAGAACACCAATCCACCCTTGATTGTCAAGTTGAGGAGCAAATACAGTTCCAAATGCTATTATAGAAGCAAGGCTTCCAAAAATTGAAATAATTAAAATTAAATAATCCCCTAAGGTTTTAGTCATTTATGCAATAGTTTATTTCATCTCAATATGTTTATCCTACAAGGAGTAGAAACGGCACAAAAATAGCAATTATGACAATACAAATGGTACTTACCATGAATTTATTTTGAAAACATCTTATAGCATAAATATATATATATACATACGATGTCGAATTTAGGCAAAAACTCAGACTGCCGCTTCATGCGAAAATAAGAACACAAAAAAAACACCCCAACTCTCGCCAGGGTGCAATTCTGAAACAGAGAAACAGTTTGAATTAAGCCAACACTTTGTCAGCTGCCGTGAATCCGGCTTTGAAGTGGATCACCTTTCTGGGCGGGTGGGGCAGGTTCGGCTGCGGGTTTTCCGATGTGTAATCGGTTGCCATAATGAAAATGCCGACGGTATCGCCAACCCATTTTTTTATGGCCAATAATTAATAAAACAGACTGATGATGCTTAAGTCGAATATGTGTATAGAGCTCAAATTTATTGAAATTCATCCGTTTCTTTAATTCTATTAAGCTCTGTTCCTATGGGTGAATCAAGATATGGAATGATTGCCCTGTCATAATTTGCAATTGTATTTATGTCGTAAATCGCACAGTTATCTGCATCATCTATATAATCCTGAGTTTCACTTCCGGAAAAAAAACGCCAGCCGCTGTCTGAATCGAAATCAGCATGTTCACGGTACATGTAATTAACCAATTCACCATCGACAGTTATCTTGTTAGTTGCTATACAAGCGCCCATTGGTTGAATGATTTGCTTGATATCCTTAGCATTTATTTTAAAAGTCTTGTCCATAAAATAATATCATATTTGCATTTTTTTCGACCTGGAATTTACAGTTCGTATTTCATTTTCAAAGAATAATTGATCCTATCCCTTAACATGTCAACAAGTTCTTCGTCCATGAATTCGTAATCGTCGGTTATGTTGAGAATTTCAATGGCTGGTAAATCCATGTGTTTGAATAACCCTGATAATTTCGCCCGATGCTCTTTTTCCATTACAAAAATCAGGTCAGCCCATTTCAAATCATTTTCTGAAATTTTTTTATCACTATTCGGACTTAGTCCTGCAGAACGTATATTGAAACGATTATCATTTTTAAAAATATGTTCAGCAGTTCTGCTTCGTTTTTTATTTCGTCCGCAGACTACAAGTATATTTGGTCGTTCAATCATTGTTGTCATGTATTCTAAAACTGGTAGCATCAGACGCCACACAAATATACCAATTGCAATAACACGTAATATGATTTTTACGAATGAGGTGAATTTATTGTTTACTGTGGTTGGGGGTAGTCTGATTAATTGGTACTGTTGAGGCTGTCTCAAAAAAATAATCGTTACGATATTCCATATTCCGGCCGATTTTCAACCCCTCGAAGAGTTCAAAACTCTTCGAGGGGTAACGTTCGGCCGGAATATGGAATCGTCGTATCAGCTTCAAAAACAACGATTCCATATCCTTTCGCTCCTGCGTCGCTTTCGGACGATGGAATATTGTTTTTGAAGAAGCAGCTATTTTTTGACAGGCTCATTCAGGTACCTATTCAGACTACACTCAAAACACAGACTCCTAAGCGCCACAATGCCCGCCACAGCTGCATTCGCGGCCTTTGGCTTTTTCGAATGCTTCGCGGCCTTCGGTGAAGGAAAAATAAATCAGACCGGCTGCCCCAATCACGTCGGCATAAGCAAAGCCGGTTAATTCATAAATCAGACTGGAGGCGAGTAATACCAGCGACATATACACACAAACCTTTGTGCAGTTGGCATCGGCTATAATCGGGTCGGAATGCAGTTTTTTGCCGATGCGTTTTTTCGCAAGCATCAACCAGAACATCACTGCAATTGATATCAGAGAAATAATTACGCCCCACAAAGTTGTTTCGGGTTTATGTTCCGAAATCAGGTTCAGCACGATGCCAGCCAGCAATCCGGCTGATAAAATATAAAACGAAAAGCCGGTAATTCGCAAAGCTGTTTTTTCAAAATCACTTCTGGTGCTTGCCGGATTTTTCCGGATGCGCAGAATCATAATCGCGATGCCGATGCCCGACATGACCTCGATAAAACTATCGACTCCAAATCCAAACAGCGCCAGTGTTTCGTCCTGATAGCCAAAATACATTGAAATAATGCCTTCGGCAATGTTGTAGAAAATGGTGAACAAGCTCAGTGCGAAAGCCTGTTTAAATAGTTTTGATTCTGTATTTTCCATTGTCCTTGATGTGTTTTATATGCCGGGTTGCACGGTATAAGCTGATTTCGGGAAGCGGAATTGTCTGTTTTACTGACGAACCGAAGTCTCATGACTGTTCAAAATTAGCCAATAATTATCGAGCAAAGCATGAAAGGTGATAATCATCAGAAATGTGGGTAGTTAAAGTAATTGTCATAAGCAAAACCGATATCCCATCGTCCGATCGAAGAGAGGATATGGGATCGTCGGATTTGTGGCAAGCAAATGTTCATGTTTGCCGATTATTGCAGTACAATTTTTTATCTTTACATTCATGAAAAAAATAGCCACCACCAATCAGGTTCATTGCCAGGGAATCATCGTTGGCAATATTGAAGTTTCGGAATTCGATGACCGCATGGAGATTGCCTTTGAGCCACTTGATGGATTATGGTCAGTGCCGGATGCAAAGCTCAACGAAGTGGACCCGATACTCGAATTTACAGAAATGATCAACCCTACTAAGCCTGCAAACCCGGATGCTTTGGTGGTGATGGTTCTTGAATCGTTGTTTATCAATTACGCCGAGCTCAAATTTCATTTGCTGGTGGTAGCCGAAACTTTCCGCTACGAATCGGCGGTCTGTCGCTTCAATATTATACGGCGTTCAGGTCCCGATGGAATCCATGTCACCGCCTACGATCTGGCTTCGACCAGAAAGGTTGAGCTGCCCGCCGATTTTACAGAAGAGGAGTTGGATGGTTTGTTGAAATAGATATCCATTTCCGGAATTACCGCAATCTGTCAGCGTTGTTGATGCGAAGAGGCCTGTAGTTGTTTTCGAGATGCGCCTGAATATCTTTGGCTTTGAAATATATTTTGCCGGCAATCTGACTAAAAGGGAGTATTTTGTTATCGCGGTATACCTGTAAGGTGCGTTTCGATATTTTCAACGCCATGCAGGTTTCCTGAACATCGAGCCAACGCTCGGCAAGCGGCTGGTCGCTGAATGAAGCTTTACTGACCGCCAGCGCGATGTTGTCGATTTTGCTCACCAGTTCGCGGTAAGCATCACTTGAAATAACAATGACTTCCATGTTTTTTTGTATTTGGTGAAACGATAGTTTGCCGGCGGTTTTTGTCCGGATTGGTTGAGTATAGTCTTCGAAAGTATTGGATGGTTGCAATTGTTGTGTGATGCAATTACTCCTTTAGAGTCTGTTCTACTGTTTATGAGGCTGTCTCAAAACAGCAGATTGTTACGACATTCCACCGTTCCGGCCGGTTTAAAACCCCTCGAAGAGTTTCGAACTCTTCGAGGGGTAACGTACGGCCGGAACATGGAACCGTCGTAACAACTGCAAAAACAACGGTTCCATGTCCTTTTGCTCCTTTGTCGCATCGGACGATGGAATGTTGTTTTTGCTCCAAGGTTTAACTTTTGAGACAGCCCCATGTCAGAAGTGGCGCGCCGTGAGACAATGCCAGGACTGGCCTGCAGTGCAGAATTATTGAAATCGCCTTCAGATTTTATCGACCGTAATAATTCTGTATGTATTTGAATTTATGGTAATCCGGATTTTTTCATCCGGGTTTGAGACATATATGTTTTTACCGGTTCTTTGGAAATATTTTTCCGGCGTTTGATCAATCATGGTAAAAATCAATTTTTCGATTTCCGCTTTTGAAAAATCACTACGTAGCTTTTTGTTGATCCGTCCGTAAACGAGTTCAGTGTAGCAGATGTTTTTCAGCAGATCGGATTTATTTATTTCCATGTTTCATTGCTGATTATTAATAATTCGGGACTTCAGGTTGTCCGAACTTTATTTGCACATAAGTCAGTTTCGGATCAAAGTACGTGTTTTGTTTTTGCTTTGTGCCTCTGGGAAAATACGATTTTTACAAAACCGCTATACAAATGTAGTAATTGAGACGATGTGCTGCGGATAAAAATAAAATCGCACAGATGTTTGGTCTGTGCGATTTGTTTTGAAATGAAAATTGATCAGCTTCTAGCGGTTTACTAACTGCAGCATATCGTTTCCGGCGCTTTTAATTTCCGGAAATTTCAATGCATGAAATGGCTTACGCAGCTGATTCAAAATGTGTTTGGATAAAACCTGATACATCATTGCCTGATTCTGCAAATCAACGTTGTTGGCTTTCAACATGTTCTGCAATCCGGTGTACGACGTTAAATATTGCATTACATCGTGTTTGAAGCACAGCAAGCCGTTTTCACCAGCGAGTAATTCAACTTTATGAAATGGCCCTGAATTGAAAATGCGATTGATTTCAATCGACAAATAATTGAGATTGATTTTCATAATATATTTTTTTATCGAAGATAATACAAAAACATTAAATATGTATACTAAATATTGCTTTTTGGAGTATATTTAACTTGGTTCAACTATAATTAGTTAATTTGTTTAACTGTTTGTAAAGGGTTGAAATATTGCAGTTGGGTGTAGTCTAAATAAATATTTAAATGGGATTAGTCTGGAGGCTAATCACTACATTATCAAATAAATAGACTACACCCAACTGTTTAAACTACAAACACTTCCGGTTCGCCGCGGCGAACTACATTTCATTCCGGACTCTTTGACCGACTCTTCCAGGTCCTTCATTTCATTCCGGACTCTGGAAGGTCGGATGGCCAGGTTACTTCACCCGCACTTTTTTCAATTCATTATTGGCGTTGAAAACAGGGAAATACATGAGGCTGATGCTGGCGGGATTGAGCGTGTAGTTGCCTGAATAGCGGGGCAGAATGCTGATTTTAAACGTATAGGTTCCGGCCGGAAGATGTTCGCAGAAAATAGCGGTTTCGTTGCGGAAATATTCGCGATGGGTTTCGTAACGCACATTCTTATTCTTCGAAGCATAGGAACAGCCGCCGGGTACAGGCACATTGATCATGACATAGTCGGCATCCTTTTTTACTTCAACGCGCGCACACAATATTGTTTCGCGGCCTGCAGCAAGGATTCCGGCTGTATCGTTTTCGAAAAAGGTAGTTATGACAAAATCATTTTCTCTTTTCTGTGGACTTTTTTCGTGATACATGCTGTAGGTGGTCATGTACACCGGAAAGGCACCCGATTTTGTGACAGTGAGCTGCATGCCTTGTTTCAGTGACATGGAAAAAGGAAATTGTGTCACGGTGATGCTTGTGTCGCCGCTCAGTTTCAGTGCGGGTTTCGCAACAATTCTATTTGAATCGAGCATATCGGGCAGCAAGGTGCTGATGATTTGAACCGATTCGTATGTGTTCTGCCATGCGCCTGCCATGCGCTTTTCGAAGAAGTAATTGCGCATTTGCTGCAACATAACGGAATGATTTACAGAGTCTGTTTTCAGAATGGCATACATGCGCAGGGTGTTCTGAACATCGCTGTTGTCAACGGTTTCGCGTGTGCTGTCCGAAAAATACACATTGCCCGATAATGTCGTTTTCTGATATCGAAGCAGCGAATCCATACTGAATGTCATGTTGAGTTTCTGCTTTAATGAAGTCAGTTCCAGACGTTCTTTCAGTGCGAGCGAATCGGTGTTGCCGGCAGTCAGCCATTGCTTGTAATTGTATGGAGTTTTGAGAGAGGCAAGCAGATTTAAAATGCGCACCTGTGTTCCGAAGTCGCTTGTATTCTCAATCTGACGAATAAGCATAGCAACTGAAGTGCCCGGGTCTGGAATTTTATAACCCTGATATTGCGCTTCAATAAATGCTTCCAGCACATGAAGCGACATCCACACATTGGTTTCAGAATCGCTCCACCAGCCCCAGAGGCCTCTGCTGTTCTGGTTTTGCGACAACTTATCAATTAATTTGTTGAGTTCGCGGCCATGCGTAAATTTGGTTCCTTTAAATTCAGCAATCCTTTTTTCGGCCAGCATGGCTTTCATTTTCGACGCCATTTGCTCGTTGCATTCGTAGCGGTAATAAATGATTTTGCTGATTTCCATATTCATGACATCGAGCTCATCGGCCGAAGCATACAAGGTCGTTTCGGTCTGCATGGAATCAGTTGAAATGCGTAGCGTTGTATCCTTATTCAGCATATAGAAATTTCCTGCTGCACGTTCAAGACCCTGCTTGTACACAGGAATTTCGCGCACTTCGCCATCGAAATAGCCATCGTCGCGCAGCAGCTGATATTTTATTTTCAGTGAATCGGCGGCTACAACCGTCATGGTGTCGGTAATCACATTTGCGCACACAGTGCGGCCCAGATCGGTTTTGATATTGTCTGTTTCGAAGAAACGTGTCACTGAAACGGAGTCGGGCGCGTAATTCAGAATTTTTCCGATCACGTCCGATGAGTCGCCCTGTGTGAGAAAGAGGGGCACGAAAAGCTGCGCCATCAGCGGCTTGTACGACTTAATGGAATCGATTGTCTGTCCGGTTTGCCGCTTGTTGTTCATGGCCAGGCAATATGTTTTCCAACAGGTAACATCGTCGGGAAAAACAACCTCAAATTCTGCATGGCCGTTTTTATCTGTAACCAGCTCTGGCTGCCAGAATCCGACATCGGAGAAATGGCTGCGCACCGATCCTGATTTTTCTGCTTCGGTCAGAAATTCAGCATCGTACCAGGCACCGCGTTCAGTGTCGCCTGCAGGATTTTTCTGCATGGTAAGAATTTCCACCACGCCGTTCTTTCCTTCGTTGCCGTATTTTGCTGCGGCCTGTTCCGTCGTAAGAATATTGATGCGCATCACCTGCAGCTGATCCAATGCTGCGATATCGCCGGTGAACACAAGTCCATCAACAATAATCAGTGCACCTTCAGGTATTTTCTGACTGCCTCCTGCCTTTGCGCCATCGATGTACACATCGGTTTTATCGGCGCGAATGGAGCCCATGGAGCCCTCTACTGAAAACACACCACCGACAGTAACCGCCACTCCTTTCATATCTGGAAAATTACCTGATATACTTGCCGCATCCCTTCCAGGCATTGTAGAAATGGTTTCAACACTGGAATAACGGCAGCACATTTCACTAGATATCAGTGGTGTTTTATAATCAACAATCTCATAGCATGATAATAATTGCATACTCGGAACCAGCCTTGCATCAAGCATTTGTACATCATTGCCGAAAATATTTACTTCTGTTATCAGTAACTGACCATATCCGATCGATGAAACTGTTACGTCATACTTGCCCGGGGGAATAGGTTTAATAAGATAATATCCATCGAAATCGGTCTGAGCACCAATGAGTTTATCGTCAGCCATTTTTATATAGACACTGCAGAACGGCACTGGCTCACCCGATTCAGCATCGGTTACTTTCCCGCGCAGCCAACCACATGCATTTCCGGTACAGGCGGCGCTGATATTGTTTTCGAAAGACATGGACGTCTGTTTCAGCTGTGCCATATTTTCTTCGGAATTTTTTTTAAGCAGTTCAAAAATCTGTCTGTACTGCGCATTATCATTCAAAAGCAAGCATGGATCTATCTGATAGTGATTGAGGCCATTTGATTTAATCAGTATGGAATCGGTGATCAGATATTGCCTGTCGGGAAACACCATCGTTAATCGGTACAGGCCCGGAGGGAGATTGTTGAATTGTCGAACTTCGCCTGGATACACAATTGTACGCGTTGAATCGTTTATATGTTGTAGCACACAACGCAGCGGTGTTGCCACGAAATGATTACACTGCATGTAGGAAATATGGAGCTTACCGCTTAAACGCTGCGCTACATCCCGTTCGCGGAACCGAAGGCTGTCGAATTGTTTTCGCTCGCGCTGTTTTATCCACATTTCCTGTACGATGTTTTCCGTCAGAACCGAGTCCCTTACACTGTTTTCATAGTTATATTCCCATAATTGATTTGGATATGACCGACTATTGGCAGAGCGCATTTTAATCAGGTTTTTGGCGAATGTGTATTCGAATTGAGCTTCATGAATAAATGTATGTTTATAGTTATCGGGAATGATAAGTTCAACCGGTCCCGAAACGGGGCCAGCCAGCAGAAGTGTACGTCGTGTATATTGTATTGCCAGCAGTTGTACCCGATTATTGGCTTTCATCCATGCAAAATCCGAAGTGAAATTATTCTGTACAGGCATGATGTATTGATACAGAAAACTCTTCTCTTTGGAAGTGAGTTCAAATGGCATTTCTACATTTTGAATGTGTGCTGAATTTAATTTTTCGTCTACACTGAAAATCAGTTTTTGTCCTGCATTAAAATACATACTGTCGATGGTAATCAATCGTCTTTCGGTACGCAGCACAATCTGATGAAATCCGCTGTCGATGCGGAAAGAGTAGGGATGTGTACCTGTGGTCCAGCTGAAATATACCGGGCTGTTGTCGACATAAATCACATGAACAGGAATATTAGTTCCACTTGAAAAAACGAAAGGTGCAAACTGTGTAATGGAGTCCTGTAGCGGATATTCGAAACGAAAAACGGAGCTACCGGGATAACTGTACTGATAATACAGCATGGTATCAATTGCTGCTTTATCGCACCAGAACTCATAATCAGCGGCATCTTTTCTTTCATTTGACGTTTTGTAAGTGTCGAATTCAAAGCTGTTTATTTGTCGTTTCGACCTGCGGTATTTTCCGAGATATGGCAACTCTGGCGCCGAGTAGTTGAATTTTTTTGTCACCGAATATGCCGTCAGATCAACGCCTTCTACCGGTTTTCCGCGATGATTGGTTACGTTTACTGCAATGGTGGTCTTTTGTCCGGGATATACCACAGCGGGCTGCAGCATGGTTACATTCAGATTTTTGTCCATCAGATTCAGCTGGCGGTTTTCGTTTTCCACTTCGCCGGCCCAGATATAATTGATGCTGATGAAATAATTTTTTTTCGAAATATCTTTCATATTCAGCTGCAGTTGTTTTCCGCTGCCGCTTTGGATGCGCCTGTTGCGGCAATACAAATCCCAGGTGAATTCAATGTTGGATGGATTGTACACAATCAGCTGCAATGAATCGTTTTGTCGTGTGCCGTAACAAATCAGTCCTGCCGATTCGTCGCTCATGTCGAGTTCGCCTTTGCTGTTGCCGGCCACCACGTTGTATTTTTTCATACGCGGATTCAGCGGAAGCGTGCATGGAATGTCGCCTTCGTACACAACCGTTTTATAATTAAAAGCATCGGTAGCTGTTACCGTTGCATGGTGCGCAACCGATAATCCGTCTTCGATGTAGCGTATATTGAGCGAATCTTTTTGCAGCGTAATAGTGGCTTGCCCCGGACTGTTGTAATACCTGATTTCGAATTTTTCCGAATGCAGTTCATTGTCTGTAGTGCGCACATCGACTGTGATTTCGTAGGTAAAGTCGGCAGCCGGGAATGTGGAATCGTTCAGCAAAATTTCTGTTTCACCCTGCGGATTCAAAGTCGGCTTCAGATATATTAATGTGTCTGGAACAAACACGGCAGGCGCATCATATTTATATATTGAAATTGTTTTTACCAGAATTTCGGCACGTGCATCCTGCAAATTGAGCCCGTTGTCGTCGGTGGC
>Ga0209373_10003895_pt1 | contig 13334 bp, 11 predicted proteins | sample Higcelweek5metaG_FD_187173 | JGI IMG/M metagenome (GOLD analysis project Ga0209373, IMG submission 187173) | Freshwater pond sediment microbial communities from the University of Edinburgh, under environmental carbon perturbations - High... | ecosystem: Environmental > Aquatic > Freshwater >...
TGGTATTATTTTAATTTAATCTTAATAAGAATGAAAAATATAATTATTACATCACTTTTACTAACCTCTGTACTAACTTTTAGTCAAGAAAAAAATGATTCAATAAAAGTTTTAAGAGAAGTTACAGTTGAAGGCACAAGAGAAAACAAGTACAAAAAAGAAAGTAGTACAACCGTTTCTAAAATGCCTTTGAAGGATATTGAAAATCCACAAGTGTACAATTCTATTCCAGCCAATCTTTTGAAAGAACAAGTGATTACAAATTTTAACGATGCGCTTAAAAACGCAACAGGCGTAACTAGACTTTGGGAATCTACTGGTCGTAATGGAGATGGAGCAGAATATTACTCAATGCGTGGTTTTGCAGTTCAACCCTCAATGGTAAATGGATTACCTGCTTTAACGAATACCACAATTGATCCAATTAACATCGACAACATTGAAGTTATCAAAGGTCCTTCAGGAACATTGTTTGGAAGTAGTGTGATTTCCTATGGTGGATTAATTAACGTAGTAACTAAAAAACCACATCAAGTTTTTGGTGGTGAAATCAGTTACAACAACGGAACCTATGGCAGCAATCGTGTTACTGCAGATGTAAATCTTCCACTTAATGAGAAAGCTGCGATTCGTGTGAATTCAGCCTACACTACAGAAGAATCTTTCCAAGATGCTGGATTTTCAAATGCTTTCTTTTTAGCGCCGTCTTTAAAATATGAAGTTAACGACAAATTGACTTTCTTAGTAAACACAGAATTTTACAACAACACTTCAGCAAAAGCGAGCATGATTTTCTTGAGTCGCTACTCACCTCTTTCATTTGATTCAATGGAATTGTTTGATAGAAACTACAAAAGATCATTTACTTCGAATGATTTAACCATGAACAACAACTCGTTCAACATGCAAATGCAAGCCTTGTATAAACTATCAAACAATTGGACTTCACAAACGGTTTTATCTAAAAGTTCAACTAAAACAAACGGTTACTATCAGTATTTATGGGATTCTGCTAATGGCGATGAATTCACAAGATATATTTCTAAAGCTGATGGAACATTCTACACTACCGATATCCAACAAAATTTCATAGGTGATTTCAAAATCGGAAACATGAGAAACCGTTTAGTTGCAGGATTGGATTATTACAATTCGAGATTGATTAACGGTGGTTCAGGTTGGGTTTCTAACGGAATTGTTTCATTAGTTAACGGAACAGACAGTGGAGTTTTAACACAAGCGGGAACTGATGCTCTTTTAACCGGAAGTTTTGCAGGAAATACAGAAGCTAACCAAGAAATCATGAGTGCGTACGTTTCTGATGTATTGAATGTTACCAATAAATTATCCGTAATGGCAAGTTTACGTTTAGATTATTTCGACGGAAAAACTTCGCAATATGATGGTATTGAAACAAAAGGTCAAGTTGCTTTATCCCCAAAATTTGGTGCGGTGTATCAAATCGTAGAAAACAAAGTATCTGTTTTTGGAAATTACATGAATGGATTTAAAAACGTAGCTCCAACAACGGTTGCCGATTTAGATGGAAGCAATCCAAGAACCAAAGAATTTGATCCAGAACAAGCAAATCAGTTTGAAGTTGGACTGAAAACAAGCTTATACAAAGACATTATTTCAGCTTCGGTTAGTTATTATGACATTCGTGTGAAAGACCGAGTAATTACAGATCCAAACAACATCAACAACTCCATTCAAGGTGGTGAAGTAGAAAGTAAAGGTGTTGAAGTTAGCATTGTTGCCAATCCAATTAAAGGATTAAACGTTATTGCAGGTTTTAGTCATAATGATGCAGAAGTTACAAAAGAATCTCCTGGTGATGGTTATTTAGGCTTACGTCCAGAAGAAGCAGGTCCAGAAACGTTAGCGAACTTATGGGCAAATTATACAGTAACAGAAGGACAATTAAAAGGTTTCGGAATTGGTTTTGGTGGTAACTACGCTAGCGAATACAAAACCTTAAACAGAGCCAACACAGGAACTTTCGCATTACCTGATTACACGGTTTTAAATTCGGCATTATCGTATGACAACGACAAGTTTAACGTATCCTTAAAATTGAATAATATGTTGAACGAAAAATATTATTCAGGTTGGTCAACTGTTACACCGCAACGTTTACGTAGCATTACGGCTGGTGTCACTTATAAATTTTAGTTTATTTTCTGTTTAGTTTAAAGTAAGCTCCTCATTTCGGTGGGGAGTTTTTATCGTAATCACATGCAAAAATCAAGTTTCAAAAAAGGCATTCGAAAATTACACCTTTGGTTAGGCTTATCAACTGGTTTAATCGTTTTTATCATTTCGATTACGGGTGCGATTTATGTTTTTCAGGAAGAAATCACAAATTACCTTCGAAAAGATGCTATTTATCATCACGAAGCAAATATTGCCAACAAACAACCACTTTCGCTTAAAGTGTTAGAGCAAAAAGTAGATGCGTTTACCAATGAAAAATATCCAATTCACTGGGTAACTGTTCCTATTGATAAAAGCCGAAGCTACATTTTCTATTACTACGAAAGAAATCCAGAAGGTTGGAATTTTTACGAAGAATATGTCGTTTACAAATCGGTTTATGTAAATCCGTTTACGGGCGAAATTCGTGGTGTTTATGACGAAACGGCTGATTTTTTTAACATCATCAAATCGATTCACTTCAGTTTTATGCTGAAAACCGATTGGGGAACTTATGTTTGTGGTATTCCTACATTGATTTTTGTTTTCATGCTGATTTCGGGCATTATTTTGTGGTGGCCAAAAAACAAAAACGCCAGAAAACAACGCTTTGCTTTCAATTGGAAAAACGTAAAAAGTTGGAAACGCAAAAACTACGATTTGCATAACATTTTAGGATTTTACGTTTCGTCGTTAGCTTTTGTGGTTGCCTTTACGGGATTGTTTTATGCGTTTTTCTTCATTCAAGCGATTTTATACTTTGTTTTTTCAGGCGGAAGCACAACGTATCCTGATTTTTCGCACATTCAAACCAAAGCGCCAATCGAAATGCGAGATGAACACACGTTGGATAAAATTGGAAAAAAAGTCGAGGAATTATATCCAGATGCGTTTCAATACAGTTTGGATTTTGGTTACGAACATTTAGACGACCACGAACACCCAAATTATGATGTGTTTGTGAAGCAACTCTCCTACTCGTATCATGTGAATCACAGTTTGATTTTTGATGAAAATTCAGGAGAATTATTGCACCAACATTCACATCACGACAAGAACTTGGGCGAAAAAGCGGTAGCTGCAAATTACGATATTCATATTGGAGCCATTTTTGGAATTTGGAGCAAAATTTTAGCGTTGATTATTAGTTTAGTTTGCGCGTCATTACCGGTTACCGGATTCTTTATTTGGTGGGGAAAACGAAATAAAAAATAAAGTTATGTGTTGCAATTATTCCATTTTAAAACAAACCCAAAACGGCATGCTGATTTTCTTGAAAGGTTGTGGTAATTACCAATTAACCTTCAATAACCTCAACTTTAGCCTTACCGAAGACGAATTAATTGCGTTTGCAAACTACTTAGAACGCATTGATATCGACTATTGGGAAAAGGAATACGAACATTCCATTTACAAGAAGAAAATCCCTATTCCTACGTTGCAAAGCAATTTCATTATTCTCATTACCCGATTGGAATTGTACGAATTGCTCTTACTCCTCAACTTCGAAAACACAAACGAAATGTTAAGTTATAACGATTTAAAAAATGGAATATTTTGGAACTAAAGCTCACTTAGGTGGGCTTTTTTTGTTATTTAACCGATTAAAATTTCATTTGATGATTTGTAAGAATTTTTTCTTATTTTTGAAAAACGATAAAGCTGACATTCGTAAGACATATGAACAAGTTGTGTGTAATGCGCACGCCGAACTGGAGAAAACCATTATTTATAAAAAATAATAAATTTAAATATGATTTTGTTTGATAAGTTAACAGATTTTGTTTTTGATGAGAGAAAAAAAATTTCGTCAAAAGCTGCTATCATAATTTTATCTATTTTGGGACTTGTATTAGTTGATAATCTAATTGGATTTTCCTACAGTTACTTATTAAACAATAAAATTGAAGAGGTACAAAAACTAAACTCTATAATTTCAGACAAATCTTCTGATAAATTAACAATAAAATATGCTGTCAAACTTCGTAACGAGACTTTACTCAGAAAAAACGTATTAGAAAAAATTAACGATTATTTGTCTGACCTTTCTTTTAACAAAAATATAGAGGAGCCGAAAAAGTCTAATTTATCAAAAAAAGACGTCAATAATATTGCTCCTAATAATTTTTGGTTTCATTTTACATCAGGTGGAATATATTATTTCTTTAGTATCCTAATGCTTCCTCTCATGTTGTTTTTAGATAAATCTTCATCAATACTTCAAAGAATAACAATGAGTATTTTGCTATTTGCAATGTTTAGCGGAATCGGATTCTTCTTTTTTTGGATTTGTAGTTTAATTCCAATGATATTGAGTAATTCTTGGCTTTTAAATTACATATTAAATCTTGTGATACAAAGTATAATAATATTTTTGATGTTTAAGTTCAATAAGACATAATAAGCACTACATACAACAGGCATTTGGCAAGATTGCGAATTTTGTCTTCGTTGAGAATAATCTGGTTACTATAATTTTATCTTTAAAGGAAAATCCGTAGTTTTGTTTTGGTCAGTGATTGTAGCAACAACAAGTGTAAGTCGCAACACGTTATGGGTAATAATTGACATGTTTAGTTAAAAAAGTACATTATGAATATTACTAATCATCTTCAGGAAAAAAAATATGTCGCTTTTTTAGATGTGTTGGGATTTAAAGAGCTTGTTCGAACTAAAGGAGAAAAATTAAATCGCTACTTTACAACAATTGAAAATGCACTTATTGATATACAGTCTGATAAAAAAGAAATTACATCACAACTTGTTAGTGATTCTACAATATTAGCATGTGATTTTACTAGCCAAAACTTAGGACTTCTATTAAAAGCCGTTCAAACTATTCAAGCTAGGTGTGCAATTGAAAACATATGGATTCGTGGTGCAATTACAATCGGAGACATTTATTTTAATAGAGAATTAAATATTGTAGTTGGAAATGGTTTAAGCGATGCATATATATTAGAATCTCAAGAAAAATTCCCACGTGTCATTATCGACCCAAAAATCCTTAAGACAGAATATGGTTTTGGAACTAGAAAACTATTTATTGAAAGGTTCAATAATCCTCAAGAAAGAAATAGAATTGCTCCATTAATTCATGATTCTTTAGAACAAAATGAGTCAATTGAAAACGAGGCTATTTTTGTAGCATTTGCAGAACGTATAATTTATGAAAATATCGATAACCTCGATGTTATCTACTGTAATATCCAAAATGAACTATATAATAGCCAAGTAACATATCAAAAGTATTTGTGGCTAAAACAATATTTTATTAATTCTTTGACCAAAATGTCTTATTACTACGAAAATATGAGTTCTCTTAAGTTGCCATATGATTCTAAAACTTATGTGAAACTAGATTCTTATAAATCTAAGTTTGTTCATCTATAGTTTTAAAATTACTACTCATAACAGCGGTTTGGCGCAATGGCTACTTTTTCTTAAGTATCACGTTTAATTTTCCGCTGGAAAACTTATCTTAGTAAGAAAAAATTGTTCCACGCAGTCGCTACTGAGCCAAACTGGCAAAACGTCAAAAAAATTATTAATGGCTACTCGCCATTTTAAATTAGAACAAATAAAATCCCGATTTCCCTCGGGATTTTCTCTTTCTCCAATTCTCCATTCTCTTACCTCTTAAAAAAATCTTTTCAACCTACCATTTGAAATTCAATTCGTTATGAATTTTATTTAAAATAAATCTAAATAAACTTTGTGAATTCATTTTGACTTTATATTTTTGCATCATTATTTTAATTAAATCTAAATAAGGTGTATAAAAACATTTTAAAAACTATAGTCCTATTGTCTTCACTACAGGCAATTGCCCAAGAAAACCCTAATGATGTTAGCGAAAACTATTTTACCGTAAACGATACCGTAAAAAAACTAAAAGAAGTAGTGGTTACCGCAAAAAACAATCCATCAAAATCTTCAGTAAACAGAGCAGGAATCAAAGAAAAAGATTTACCTCAAGCGGTTCAAGTTATTGGAACAGAAATTATCCAACAACAACAATCGGTTCGTTTGAGTGATGTGGTTAAAAATGCTAATGGTTTGTATGTAGGTTCGGCTCGTGGTGGCGCTCAAGAATCGTTTTGGTCAAGAGGTTACGACATGTCGTCAAATAACATGTTTAAAAATGGATTCCGTTTTAACAGCGGTTCTATTCCAGAAGTTTCTTCGTTAGAAAAAGTAGAAATTTTAAAAGGAAGTGCAGCTCTTTTATACGGAAATGTAGCACCTGGAGGAATCATGAACATGGTAACCAAAACACCTAACTTTAAAACCGGTGGCGAATTCACTATGCAAGCCGGAAGTTACAATTTCTACAAGCCTTCGGCTGATGTGTATGGTGCTTTTAATAATTCGATTGCATATCGTTTTAACGGTTCGTATGAAAACTCGGAAAGCTTTAGAGATTATGTTACTAAAGAGCGTTACTACGTAAATCCTTCCCTACTTTTTAAAGTAAGTGATAAAACAGAAATCACGCTTCAAGCCGATTATTTAAGCGACGATTGGACACCTGATTTCGGAACAGGTTCTATTGGGAAAGAAATTGCTGATGTACCAAGAAAAGCGTATTTAGGCGCAAAATGGTCAAACGGAAACACAAAACAAGCAACCGCTTCTATATTAGTAAATCATGAATTCAATAAAAATTGGAAACTAAATTTTAATTCTTCTTTCCAAGATTACGACAGAGAATCTATTGGAACAGAACGTATTCAACCAAATACAGACGGAAGTGGCGATTGGAATCGTCCGTATGGAAGAAATAAAGCAGTAGAACAAATTTTGGCTAACCAAATTAGTTTACAAGGAAACTTTAAAACAGGAAAAATCAAACACCAATTGTTCACAGGAATCGATACAGAAATTTCGTATGCCGATGCGTACACGTTTAGATTTTTCAATCCTGCTGTGTTAGATGGAAATGGTGATCCAGTAACCGTAACTACTTATGGAAACCCTGTAAACATCTTTGATCCTGCTTTATATGATGCAACTTACGATGGTCCAATTATGCCATCTGAAGTAACAAGAATCGTAAAAACAGAAACTACTCGTTTGGGAGTTTATGCACAAGATTTGATTTCGTTCTCTGACAAATTCAAAGCATTATTAGGTATTCGTTATTCGTACCAAGAAGCAAAACCAGAAACTCATGATAAAGTTAACAACACAATCACTGAAGAAAAAATTCGTAACGACAGAGCTTTTTCGCCAAAAGTGGGATTGATTTACCAACCTACAAAAAGCATTACTTTATTCTCAAGTTATTCGAATTCGTTTACACCAAATACTGGAATAGATATTAATAACGAAGCTTTAGAACCATCAATTATTGACCAAATTGAAGCAGGAATTAAAAACGAATTCTGGAAAGGAAAATTAACTACAAACGTTACTTTATACCAAATTGTAAACAGCAATTTAGTTCAAACGGCAGAATTTGACGCAAACGGAAACATCAATACAAATCCAAACCTTAAAGCGTTAAGCGGTGAAACAACCAGTAAAGGAATCGAATTAGACATTACGTACAAACCAATAGACGATTTCAATATTATGGCAGGTTACAGCTACAACGACATGCGTTATACAGAAACAACTGGATTAACTGGAAGTTTTATCGAAGGCGATCGTTTAGTAAGAACACCACAACATACGGCTAATTTAAGTTTCTTCTATACCGTTCCAACAGGAATGTTCAAAAATGTATCAGTTGGCGCAATTGGAAATTACATTGGAGACAGATTTGGTGGTTGGAACAATCAAGTAGATCCAACACGACCAAACGGAATTTGGGATAGAGAAATTCCTGTAAATGGCTACACAACTATTGATGTATCGCTTGGTTACAACTGGAAACAGTTTTCATTACTATGCAAATTATCAAATATTACAAACGAGTTAAACTATACATTGCACGAAAATTACAGTGTAAATCCAATTGCTCCAAGACAAATTTTAACTTCGTTACGTTATAAATTTTAAGAATTCAATCAGCACAAAAAAATGAAACAAAAATTAGTTAGAGACATTCACCGCGATTTTGGTTACTTCTATGTAGGATTGATTATTTCGTTTGCTTTTTCGGGAATTTTAATGAACCATAGAGAACATTGGCATCCTGAAAAATACACCATCGAAACCAAAAACATCGAAGTAAAATTACCTGAAGAAAGCAAAATTACAGAAGAATTTGCTGAAAATTTAGGAAAACAATTGGGCATCGATGATAAAATGCGTCGCCACAATGTAAAGAAAGGCACTTTTAAAATTTCGTTTGAAAAACACGATGTAGAAATCGACATGAAAACAGGTAAAGGTGAAATTGTTGCTTTCAATAAAACACCAATTATCAGTCAAACGATGAAGTTGCACAAAACCACTTCGAACTGGTGGATATACTACTCTGATATTTTTGGAATATCATTAATACTTATTGCCATCACGGGAACTTTAATGGTAACCCACGGCAAAAACACCTTTAAACGAAGAGGCTGGAAACTAGCCGTAGCCGGAATAATTTTTCCAATTTTAGTTTTAATTATTTTGAGTTAATAGAAAAGGTTCGCTAGTGCGAACCTTTTTATTTTATAACCATTTAGCAATCTCATCCGCTTGAATACTATGATGTGAAACACGATACACCACTTCCCCATTCTTTAAAACAATAATTTGTGGCGATTGGTGAATCACATTTAATTCATCTGCAATAAAATTAGAAACACTTCGGTACGAAAGCAAATCCAAATAATTAAAATCGGCTTTAGCAATTAGTAAATCATTTCCACTAACCAAGCGCTCTTTAGCATAAGCACTAATACCACAAGTCACACTATCCTTAAAGATAATTTGAGTTTTTTCATTCGATTTTTCAACAATTTCTCTTACTTGTTGTTCTGTTGTGATGGGATTCCAGTTTTTCATAGTATATATATTTTTGTTTCAAGTTTCAGGTTTTTGGAACACAGATTGTAAAAATAAGAGTAATATTTAAAATCTATTATAAACTTTATTCAACGTATCGTTTGACTTATTTTTTTTATATGACTTATATGTTAAATTAACCTTTGTGTGACTTTCTGCCTACTTTGCGTAACATAGTGCCACTAAATCTAAGAACTACACGATAACATAGAACACCCAACTTTATGTCGTGCCCAATCTGGTCGTTTGGCAAACCATTTTTCGTGTTCTAGTTGTTCGTTGTATGGATTTTTTAGTAAAGTATACAATTCATTAATTAGCGAATAATCTTGTTTTTCTGCGGCTTCAATGGCTAATTGTGCCATGTAATTTCGCAATACATATTTTGGATTAATGGTATTCATAGCTTGTTTTCTTTCTTCATCTGAAAGAACTTCTGCTTTAATTTTCTCCAAATACAATTCCATCCAATTCAACCAACTCGTTTTTAATGTCGTTACAATTTTATTGGGTTGATAAAAAGCTACTTCAATTTTAGCTAACGCTTCATCAGAAGTATCTGTTTTTACTACATTGGCCAAGTTGCGATAGAAAATCGTCATATCCGTTTCTGAAGCAGTCAGCAAAGTAATTAATTCATCTTGAAAATCGGCATCATATTCCGCTTGTAATCCCAACTTTTGCTGTTGCAGTATCGGAAATTGGCTATCAAATTGCTGACTATAACTATTCAATACTTGTTCCATCGAAGCAACATCTTCAATCAGCGGATATAAAGCATTTCCAAGTTGTACTAAATTCCACAAAGCAATATCGGGTTGGTTTCTGAAACGATATCTTCTGCCTTCTGCATCGGTAGTATTTGGTGTCCAATCAGGATCATAATCTTCCAACCAACCATACGGACCATAATCAATTGTTAATCCCAAAATCGACATATTATCCGTATTCATCACACCGTGAACAAAACCAACGCGTTGCCAATGCAACACCATTTCCACTGTTTTATTCATCACTTCTTGATAAAACTGCAAATACTTTTCTTTTCGCGATGTAGTAATTTCAGGATAAAAATACTCAATCGTATAATCGGCTAACGCTTTTAAATTCTTACTATCTTTTCGAGCAGCAAATAGCTGAAAATTCCCAAAACGAATAAACGAAGGCGCTACTCTACAGACCACCGCTCCGTCTTCATAAGCGGCATTTCCGTTGTATAAAATATCTCTTAAAACTTTGTCTCCTGTACAAACCAAAGACAACGAACGAGTGGTTGGTACACCCAAATGAAACATCGCCTCACTACACAAATGCTCACGTATTGAAGAACGTAAAACCGCTAAACCATCGGCAGTTCTTGAATAGGGTGTTTCTCCTGCGCCTTTTAACTGCAATGCCCAACGTTGATTGTTGTGCAATACTTCAAACAAATTAATCGCTCTACCATCACCAAGTTGTCCTGCCCAATTCCCAAATTGATGTCCGGCATACGCCATAGCATAAGGTTTTGAATCTGGATAAACAGCACTTCCTGAAACCAAATTTAAAAAATCAAGAGATTGTGTTTCTGCTTGAGAAATCCCTAATAATTCAGCCACCTCATCAGCAACATGAAGCAATTTAGGATGTGATGGAACACGAGGTGATACAAACGAAAAAGCAGCATCAAATACTTGTCGTCTTGTATTAGAAACATTTGAATCGGCAGGCAATTCTTTATTGAAAGTATCGTTAAGGTTTAATTTCATTATAAAAATGGCTTGTTCTTTGCAAAGTTACTCATTGTAAATTTGTAATAAACAGCAATAATCTTCAAATTTTGTTAAAATTACTCGCTAAGTGTAATAAAAAAATCATTTCTGCTACTAACTAATTATATTTGTTTTAGAATTAAAAACCAAAAACCACTTTTTATGAAAAAAATATTGTTTTCAGGTGCTGTTTTATCTTTGATTTTGATGAGTTGCTCATCATCAAAGGTTACTACAAAAGCAGATCTTGGCACTTACATTAACACAATTACTGCTCCAGAATTAAGTAAACACTTATATATTGTTGCTGGTGATGAAATGCAAGGAAGAAATACTGGAGAAGAAGGACAAAAAAAAGCAGGAAAATACTTAATTGAAGAGTATAAAAAAATGGGAGTTTCTTTTCCTGAAGCCGCTTCAGATTGGTATCAAAAAGTGCCATCTGAATTTATGAAAAGAGGATTTGCTCCAAAATTGAATGATTCGGAAAACATTTGGGCATTTATTAAAGGTTCAGAAAAACCAGAAGAAATTGTTGTTATTTCGGCACATTACGACCACGTAGGAATGAAAAATGGTGAAATTTATAATGGTGCCGATGATGATGGTTCTGGAACGGTTGCTTTGTTAGAAATTGCACAAGCATTTAAAGAAGCTCAGAAAAAAGGACACGGACCAAAACGTTCTATCTTATTTTTACACGTAACTGGTGAAGAACATGGTTTACATGGTTCAAGATATTATTCAGAAAATCCCTTATTCCCATTAGCGAATACGGTGGCTGATATCAATATTGATATGATTGGAAGACGTGATACATTGCATCCAAATACTAATAATTATATTTATGTAATTGGTTCAGATAGATTGAGTAGTGAATTACATACAATTAACGAAGAAGTAAATGCAAAATACACAAAATTAGATTTTGATTATAAATACAACGATAGAAACGATCCTGAAAGAATTTACTACCGTTCTGACCACTACAACTTTGCTAAAAAAGGAATTCCTTCAATTTTCTTCTTTAACGGAATTCATGCAGACTATCACTTACCAAGTGATACTCCAGACAAGATTGAATATGATGCTTTAGCAAAACGAGCACAACTAGCCTTTGCTTTAGCTTGGGAATTAGCCAATCGTCCTGAAAGAATAAAAGTAGACAGAGACGGGAAATAATTACGAATAAAAAATTACGAATTACCAAGTCAAAATAAAAAATCCGAGCAATGCTCGGATTTTTTATTTAATATTTAAATTATTTAATCTTTCAATTAAAAAACAAACATTGCTCTTTCGCTCATTAAATCATTTACTTCTTCTGCTACTTGTTCTAAAACAGCTTCATCAGTATGATTCATTAAAACTTTATCGATTAAAGCTACGACAGTTTCCATATCTTCTTCTACTAAACCACGAGTTGTGATGGCAGGAGTTCCCACACGAATACCAGAAGTAACAAATGGTGATTTATCATCAAATGGCACCATGTTTTTATTTATTGTAATTTCAGCTTTTACCAATGCATTTTCAGCATCTTTACCTGAAATCCCTTTGTTTCTTAAATCAATTAACATCATGTGGTTATCTGTACCACCTGAAATTAATTTGTATCCTCTTTTATTGAACGCTTCTGCCATTGCTTGTGCATTTTTCTTCACCTGCATAGCATAACGGAAAAACTCATCAGTTAAACATTCTCCAAAAGCAACCGCCTTAGCAGCAATAATGTGCATTAAAGGTCCACCTTGATTTCCAGGGAAAACTGACATATCCAAAACGTGCGACATCATTCTGATTTCTCCTTTTGGAGTAGTTAATCCCCAAGGATTTTCGAAATCTTTACCCATCATAATCATTCCTCCTCTTGGACCTCTTAACGTCTTGTGAGTTGTGGTTGTTATAATATGACAATGAGGAACTGGGTCATTTAATAATCCTTTAGCAATTAATCCTGCTGGATGTGAAATATCGGCTAATAATAAAGCACCAACGCTGTCTGCAATTTCTCTGAAACGTTTAAAATCCATATCACGAGAATAAGCCGAAGCTCCTGCAATAATCATTTTCGGTTTGTTTGCAGTTGCAATTTCTTGGATTTTATCATAATTCAATACTCCTGTCTCTTCTTCTACTCCATAAAACACAGGATTGTATAATTTTCCAGAAAAATTCACTGGAGAACCATGCGTTAAGTGACCTCCGTGAGATAAATCAAATCCTAAAATAGTATCACCTGGTTTCAAACAAGCAGCAAAAACAGCTGTATTCGCCTGTGAACCTGAGTGAGGTTGTACGTTAACATATTCCGCACCAAACAAAGCTTTTGCTCTGTCAATTGCAATTTGTTCTACAATATCTACTACTTCACATCCTCCGTAATATCTTTTACCAGGATATCCTTCAGCGTATTTGTTAGTTAAACATGAACCTGCCGCT
>Ga0209373_10003897_pt1 | contig 13331 bp, 12 predicted proteins | sample Higcelweek5metaG_FD_187173 | JGI IMG/M metagenome (GOLD analysis project Ga0209373, IMG submission 187173) | Freshwater pond sediment microbial communities from the University of Edinburgh, under environmental carbon perturbations - High... | ecosystem: Environmental > Aquatic > Freshwater >...
AATATAATATTTACAATATTTAAAGTTTTATAATTAACGATGCTTAGTTATACTAATTAATTTAGCGTGAACTACAACTCTTTTAGAATTATTAGTTGAGCAAGTTGATAAGGTTAAAATCTGATCAGCACTTGTTACTTTAACATTAAAATCATATTTACTTCTAGCTAGCAAAGTAGTAATAAACTGATCATAATCTAAAGATTTAAAACTAGTTCTTAAATAATATCCTTCTTCTCTTATAGTATAACTAGAAAATATTTGATATCTAATAACATAATCTTTAGTTGTTAATTTTATTATATGAGCAGATTTACTTGTTACCCAACTTTCATTAATGGCCTTTTTTAAAGTCCCAAACATTGTGCCATTAATCCGATTATGACCATATATTATTAGGTTATTATCACTACCATCAACTTTATTACGATAATCAGCAAAAACCCAACCATTAGAGTTTTTAGCTTTTTCATAAGAATGCTTTAAATAATATTTATTATCAGTGGTTTGAACTACTGGATAATTTATATTTGTATCTTCAACTTCTAACCAAGCCACCGTATCAGAATTGATGCCTTTAAGATAATCGAAATTAATTTTAACTTTTTCATATGCTTCTGTATCATTTGGATTATCTTTGGTTATTTCTTCTTCTTTAACATTTTGAATAACTTCGGAGTTTTTTAATAAGCTACTAACTATTTCATCATTAGTTTCATTTTGATAAGCCCAAGATAAAACTACTGCTCCTGATGATAAGCAAAGTAAAAGCGAAGAAAGAAGAAGAATGCTCATAATTGGTTTACGATAATAAACTATCTTCTCCTTTAAAGGCTCATCTTCTTTCTTATCAAAAAAATAACCAATAAGTGTGAGTATAATAAATACCGCACATAGTATTATTTGATATAGTTTCATTTTTGATCCCTATCTTTTAAAATCACTTGATTTTGTCAAGTGATTTTATTTTTACATCATTTCTTTACTTTTTTTATAACTTTTAATTCCTATATAGCCACCAATTACTACTAGAGCCCCAAAGGCCACTATATATAATTCTAAAGAGGTTTCCGGATTAGCAGTTGTTCCCTCTGCTACGACTTCAATAGCAATTTCTAAAACATCACCATAAGTTGTTGTTCCAGTTATTATTGCGTCTCCAATGGCGACAGCACTAATAACTCCAGTATCACTAACTGTAGCTGCAGCAGTATTAGAAGATGCCCAAGTGATTGTATAATCACCTACTGATGTAACAGTTACATCAGCGGAATATTGTTCTCCAACTTCAATGGTTTTTGATGCGGTATTAAGAACGATTGAAGTAATATTTGATCCTAACATTGTTTCTACTGTATAGTATGGCGTGTAATTAACAGTCGCTGTACCAGATGTGGTAATTAAAGTAGCAAATGAAGGTGAAGCACTATTCCAATAGTTTCCTTTTGCTTCAATAGCGGCTGTTCCACTAGCTGTAATACTACCTAATTTATTATTTAATAAAGTAATCGTTCCCGCAGAAGCAGTAATAGTTGTTCCGGAAATATTTAATCCGGTAATAGTTGTTGCTCCGGTACTTGATATTGTAACTCCAGATGTTATAACTGGTAAGGTCGTTACTCCTGTCGCTTTAGTAATGGTTATATTCTTTGTCCCATCATTAGTAAACCCAGCATAACTACCTGTTGCTAAAGTAATTGTATCACCAGTAGTAGCTGCATCTATTGCGGCATCAACAGTAGTATAATCACAACCTGATGAACAAACTGTTTTAGTAGCTGCAAATACATGCGGTGCAAATAACACTAAGCCACCAATAGCAATTATTAAAGATATAATAATACTTTCTAATTTATTTGTTTTTTTCATATAAAAACCTCTCTCTATGTTATAAATTTACAATATTTAAACGATAATGTCAATATTTAAGTCTTAATTAAGCTCTATTTGACATCATTAGCCTTATCTTAAAAGCATTTCAATTTTAGCCTTTAATGACTCATAGTCTAGCGCCATTTTCTTTAAGACTTCATCTTTACGACCGCTATAACCAAAATGATTAATATTTAATAAATATTTAGGATCTTTTACATATTGATACCAAGAATAACTACTGCCAGCTTCAATAGCCACAGTTTTAATATTTTCTGGGAGCAATAATTTTTGATAACTAGCAGCCATTTTATTAAATGTTTCCATACAAGGCATACTAACAACTCTTAAATCTAAGCCATTATTAGAAAGATCTTTTGCTAATAAAGAAGCAATTCTTAATTCACTACCAGTAGCGATTAATACCCCATCTAAATGATTAACTTCTTTTTTGACCATATAAGCTCCATACTTAGTATATTCTCTATTAGTCCCAGATACTAATTCTAATTCATTTTTACTAACTACTAAAGCACAAGGTTTCTTATCAATTAGGATTTGTTCCCAACACCCAATTAGTTCAATAATATCACCAGGACGATAAACTCTAAAATTAGGAGTGCTTCTTAACATTGTTAATTGTTCTACTGGTTCATGACTAGGTCCATCTTCACCAATAGAAACAGCGTCGTGAGTAAAAATATAAGTAACTGGTAAATTCATTAAAGCGCTTATTCTAATTGCTGGCTTTAAATAATCAGCAAAAACTAAGAAAGTCGAACCAAATGGTCTAAGTCCAGCTAAAGCCAAACCATTTAAGATGCCCCCCATAGCATGTTCACGAACTCCAAAGAAAATATTTTTACTCAGAGGATTTTCGTAAGAATTAATCTTAAATTCTTCTCGTTCATCAATAATAACGGTTTTAGTTGAAGATGATAAATCAGCAGACCCACCTAAAATAAATGGAGTGTTCTTCACAAAAGCATTCATAATACGATAATTAGAGTTTCTTAATTCTTCTTTATGACTTGGACTTACTGTTAACCCCAAAGCATTAAAATCAATATTAATTTGGCCTTTAATAAGATAATTTAATAAATTGCTAATTAAAGAAGAAGTGTTAGTAAATTTTTGAATTTGATTAAAATAAGTTGCCCAATCACTATACAAAGGATTAACTCGATTATTTATTTTGGTTTTAAAATAACTTTTAGCTTCTTCATTTATGGTAAATGGGATATCTTTAATTCCTAGTTTACTTTTTATTAAAGTTATATCAGTTTTCTCTAAAGGTTTCCCGTGCGTAATGTTTTTACCAGCATTAATAGAACCATTACCAATTATTGTCTTTATTTCAATTAAAGATGGTTTATCATAGACTCTTTTCGCTTTGCTAATCGCTTTACTAATACTATTAGAATTAGTCCCATCTTTTACTAATTCGGTATGCCAACCCATGGCTTCAAACCTTTTTAAAACATCATCATTAAAAGTGATTTTAGTTTCGCCATCTAAAGAAACATTATTAGAGTCATATAAAACAATTAATCGCCCTAATTTCTGTGTACCAGCTAATGATGCTGCTTCATAACTAACGCCTTCCATTAAATCGCCATCACTACATAATACATAAGTATAATAATTAATTAGTTTATCATCTTTTAAATAACTCTTTGATAACGCTCTTAGATATCTTTCCCCTAAAGCAATACCAACAGAGGAAGCAAAACCTTGGCCTAAAGGACCAGTAGACATATCAACGCCAGGAGTAGTATTTAATTCTGGATGGCCAGGAGTTTTAGAATCAATTCGACGAAATCTTTTTAATTCATCAACTGATATATCATAACCAGCCATATGCAAAGTAGCATATAAAAGTGCTGATCCATGACCAGCAGACATAATAAAACGATCCCGATTCAACCATTTATCATCAACAGTTGAAATATTTAAATGATCAGCATACAAAGCATACAAAATAGGTGCTGCACTTAAAGCAATACCGGGATGACCACTTCCGGCTTCATTAATCATATCTAAAGCTAAGCCTTTAATATTAGCTATTACCAAATCATCTTTACCAAACATACAACCACTCCTATTTATTCTTATTACATTATATCAAAAAATCATTTATCTTTTAATAGTTTTATTGTTAAATTATATAATTTTTCCATGGCTTCTTTATTTTCATAGCTTAAAACTCGTTTTTTCATTATTTCTAAAAGCACTTTATTTTTAACTAAATGCTCTAAATGCTTACTAAAAGCAAAAGTATTACTAGCTCTTAGAGCAAAACCTTTACGAACTAAGTATTTATAATTATCTTTTTCTTGACCACCACCGCCATTAATTAAAAGCATGGGTTTCCCAAAATAAATACATTCGTTTATTAATACTCCCCCTGGTTTAGTAATTATAAAATCACTAATCGTCATAAACTCTGGTACATTAGTTACATACCCTAAAATTTTTATATTCTTGGCTTGATATTTTTTGACTAGCTTTTCCGCTTTTTCTTTTAAATCTTTAGCATTCCCCGTAATATAAAAAATATAAGCGTTAACATTACTTTTAACCAATTTTCTAAAAAACGGATAACTATTAGAAGTCTTATAAGAACTGCCACCAAAAAAAGTAATAATTGGTTTATTATTCGTGAGTTTATATTTTTTTAACAATTCTTCGTAGTTTAATTCATTTTTCATGCGATTAAAAATTGGTAGTCCAAAGTTTTTAATCATTTTTTTATCAACTTCTGGACATTTTTTTATCATATCCATTTTAGCTTCAATACTAGGAACAATTATGGCATTTTCGCTTTTATAATTCTTTAACCATAGTTCATGAGCTTTATAATCAGTAACAATCGTAATCAATTTGGAATTAAGCTTTTGCTGTTTATTTAATTTAGCGACTATTGTGCTACCATAAAAATGAGTAGATAAAGTTATATCAGGATTAAAATCAGAAATGATTTTTTTAAGTCTTTTGTTTTCAAACATTTTCATATTTATTTCTAGAGCCCCATAAGAAGCGATTTTATTATTAGATAATCTTATTGCTATTTCACAAAGAAGAGGAAGTCTTAAAACTACTGTATCATTTACCATCCTAGACATCTCCCCAATTACCGGCATAGAGTATTTAAGTAGATCAACTGAAAGAATTTCAAAATCGGGATTTTCTTTTTTAAAATAGTCTTCAATATATTTGGCAACTGCTAAATGACCTGAACCATATGTTGCATAAGTAATTAAAATTCGCTTTTTCATAACAACCTCTTAATCATTATACAACAAAAAAATAAAATAGTTGGTTCTTTAACTATTTTATTTTCCACCTAATTGGTATTCAGCAATAACATAATTATCTGCTTTAACATTATGATGAAGATTATTTAAACGATATGTACATCCTAATGATAAAGCCATAATAAGCATATAGAAAGCAACAATCCCTCTATTTCTTATTAAAAATTTTTTCATTTTAATCCCGCCTTTCAAATCCATTATATATAATACATTTGTTCGTGTCAAGAAAAAAGAAAACATTTGTTTGACTTTTGACACTTTTTTATGCTAAGATATATTTGGAGGCAAAATAAAATGGAAAAAATAACTAAGAAACAAGATAAGGTTTTGACATTTATCAAAAAATTTGTCGTTGCAAATGGTTATCCACCTTCAGTAAGAGAAATTGGTGCTGGCTTGGGACTTAGCTCCCCTGCTACTGTTCATACTCATTTAACTAAGTTAGAAAAAGCTGGTTGTATAAGAAAAACTAATGCAAAATTTAGAACTATTGAAGTTTTAGTAGAAAATGAATATCAAACTAATGATGCTGAATTAATAAAAGTACCTTTGTTAGGGAAAATAACCGCTGGCAATCCCATTGAGGCGATTGAAAGACCTTTTGAGTTCTTTTCTCTACCGGCTGATTTAATTCCTCATAAAGAGTCTGTATTTACTTTAGAAGTAAGTGGCGAAAGTATGATTAATAAAGGGATTTATGATGGGGATATTGTGATTGTTCAGAAGCAAAAACAAGCCCGTAATGGCGATATTGTCGTAGCAATGAATGAAGATAATGAGGTTACCTTAAAAACCTTCTATAAAGAAAAAGATTATATTCGTTTACAGCCGGAAAATGATACTATGAAACCTATCATTCTTCCTAATGTACAAATTCTTGGTAAAGCAATTGGTTTGTATAGAAAATTATAAAGTACTTAAAAAAGTACTTTTTTTATTGTATAATAAATTAGGTGATTAAAAATGGAAATAAAATTAAAGTCGGATTCAAGGAAAGTAACAGATGGTGATACTTTTATTGCGATTCCTAATGTGGAAAGAGATGGCCATGATTATATTCCTGATGCGATTAAAAATGGGGCTAAAAAAATTATTGCCGAAAAAGGTAATTATGAAGTTAAAACAGAAATAGTTTCTAGTACTAGAGATTATTTAAATAATTATCTTTTAAAAAACTACTATCCTAAGTTTAAAAATCTTAAATTAATTGGTGTTACTGGTACTAATGGTAAAACCACGACCTGTTATTTAATTTTTCAAATGTTAAAGATGCTAAAGAAAAAATGTGGGTATATTGGAACCATTGGTTTTTATTATAATGATGAAAAAAGACTACTTGCTAATACTACTCCTGATATTGATTTATTATATGAAATGTTTTTAGAAGCCAAAGAGAATAAATGTCAGTATATGGTTATGGAAGTTAGTAGTCACGCCTTAGATATGAATCGAGTTTATGGTTTGGCTTTCGATGAAGTGGCTTTTACTAATCTTACTCAAGATCATTTAGATTATCATAAGACTTTGGGAAACTACATGGCAGCCAAAAAAATCTTATTTAATAAAACTAGAAAGAAAAAGGTTGCTGTTATTAATGCTGATGATCCTCATTATAAAAACTTCCTAGTAAATGATAATAACAATATTACTTTAGGGATTAACGGGGATTTAAAGATATTTGATGTTCATTTGACTAATTTAGATACCGAGTTTAGTTTTATTTATAAAAATAAAACTTATCATACGAAAATTAATTTAGTTGGTAGGTATAATGTTTATAATTATTTGACAGCTCTCCTTTTGGTTCATGAACTAGGGTTTAGTATGAAAAGGATTTTAAAACTAAATAATAATTTAACACCACCACCAGGTAGAATGGATATGATTAAATATCATACTAACAGTATTTTTGTTGATTATGCCCATACTCCTGATGCCGTCTTAAATGTTATAAGTAGTGCTAAAGAATATCAAAAAGGCAAAATATATACCATTTTAGGTTGTGGTGGTGATCGAGATAGAACGAAAAGACCAATTATGGGTGATATTGCTACTAAGAATTCTGATTATGTTATCTTAACTAATGATAATCCTCGTACCGAAGATGAAAAACAAATTATGAATGATATTTTAGCAGGTGTTAAAACTAAAAACTATGAGGTCATTTTCAATCGTCGAGAAGCGATTAAAAAAGGAATTAGTTTATTAAAAGAAAATGACATCTTACTCATTTTAGGTAAAGGTCATGAAGATTATCAAATAATTGGTCATGATAAAATTCATTTTTCGGACAAAGAAATAGTTCTAGAGAATATCTAGAACTTTTTTATTTATAAAAAATCATAAAAGTCATAAAAATAATATATAAGATTAGAACTATTAAGCCATTAATCCTTTCACTCTTCGTAGCTTTTTCATTAACTCCTAAAGCCATTGTACCTAAAAGTCCACTTATTAGGCCCCCAATATGACTAGCATTATCCACTCCTGGGAATATGAATCCTAAAGCAATATTTAAGATTATTAGAGGTACTATCTGTTTAACTAAAACATTTCCTAAATAAACACGATAATGATAGCCAAAATAAAGTAAACTACCCAATAAACCAAATATAGCACCATTAGCCCCAGCACTGATACTATTAGAAAGGACAGCTGATAATAATGAACCGGATATCGCACTAATTAAATAAACAATTAGAAATTTCTTTTTACCTAAAAAGTTTTCTAATTGGCTCCCTATAATATATAAAGCATACATATTAAATAGTAAATGAATTATCCCAATATGTAAAAAGGTGGAAGTAAGTAAACGATATACTTCCCCACTAGCCACTAATGGACCATAATTAGCTCCAAACTTTATTAAAGTATTAGTATCGGTACCACCATTACCAAAAAGATACATAGCTATAAATACTAAAACATTAATGACTATTAAAGCTTTGGTAACGACTATCTTTTTAGGACTAAATATTTGTTCAAAAACTTTGTTTTCCTTAGCCGTCTTCTTGTTGATATCTTTAGTAACATTGACTACTAAATCTAACCCATCTTTGGAATCAATTAATTCTTTTGATAAATTAGGGAATATATCTTTTAGCTTTTTATTCTTGGTAACATCTTTATCTAAATCTAATTTCAATGATTCAATGTTTTTTTCTGGAACTAGAGTTACCCGATCATTCATATCTAACAAAATATTTAAAGTTGGTATTTTAAATGACATTGTTTTCTTCTTTATTTGTTTAATAATACTCTTCATTTTAAATAAATCAAAATCTAATTGTTCATTATTATGAATATAATTAGAATTAATACGAATAATTCTATATGGTCCTTCTTGGTTTTCTAACCATATCTCATCTTTTGCTCCCGTTACAACAATTGGGGTATAATTTTCTTTCGTCACAAAGTAATGAACTAATTTCATGACTATTTCATCTTTTTTGGTAATTTCTACTGTACTCATGTAATCTCCTTTAAGTCTTTTAATTATACATTTATTTTCTAAAATAGTAAAGAGACCATTAGGTCCCTTAATTAATACTATTTAAAAATTCTTGAAACTCATTAGGCAGGGGCGCTTCAAAAGTCATTTTAGCTCCCGTTATTGGATGCATAAACTCTATTTTAGATGAATGTAAGAATTGCCCAAAAGAACTAGTCTTTTTATTACCATATACCGGATCATTATGAACAGGATAGCCAATATATTTCATATGAACTCTAATTTGATGAGTTCTTCCCGTATCAAGAATTAATGATACCAAGGTATAATCTAGATATCTTTTAAGAACTTTTAAATTAGTTATGGCTTTCTTACCATCTTTCTCAATAGTCATTACTTTTCGATTGTGTAAATCTCTTCCTATTGGAGCATCAATAGTTGCTGAAACATTAGGAAATACCCCATCAAGTAATGCTATATACTCTCTTTTAATTCTTTTATGTTTAAAATCATCAGCTAATATCTCATGCGTTTTATTATCTTTAGCTACTAACATTAAACCTGAAGTATCTTTATCAAGGCGATGAACTATCCCAGGACGTAAATCATCTTTACTAGATAAATGTTTACCACGATAAATTAAAGCATTAACTAAAGTATTGTTTTTATTACCGCTTCCCGGATGAACAACCAAACCACTTTGTTTATTTATAACTAGTAAATGGTCATCTTCATAAATGATATCTAAAGGAATATCAGTCCCTTCTAAATTGTTTTCTTCTTTAAGAGGCATTAAGTCTATCTCATCATTCTCTTTAACAATATAACTGCCTCTCTCGTTTTTTTGGTTAACTAAAATGTTCCCATAATGGATCATTTTCGTTATTAAGGCTCGACTATAAGCTGTTTCTTCAGATAAATACTTATCTAGCCTTTTTCTTTCTTCTAGGTTTTCGACTTTTATTTTCATTTTTCTTTTCCTCCCCACTTAAAATAGCTATTATTAATAAACCAGCACCAATAACAATACACATATCACCAACATTAAAGATTGGAAAGTTGTAACCAAAAATATGTAGTTCCAAGAAATCTTTAATATAACCAAGAAATAAGCGATCAATCAAGTTACCTATTATACCACCAAGAAGTAAACCAAAAGCGATAATATTAAGAGCATTCTTTTTAAAAGCTTTTAAATATTGAAATAATAAAATAATAACCACAAAAGTTATAACAATTAATAAACTAGTTTTACCAGCCATTATTCCCCAAGCAGCTCCAGTATTATTAACATTAGTTAAATAAAAGAATTTATTTATTACCTTAATGCTTTCACCCAACTCAATATATTTATCTACTAAGCCCTTAGATATTTGGTCAATTAAAATAATTATAAAACCAATTAAAATAGTCCCTGTATACATTTTTTTCATGATATTCTCCTTATCAATTTACTTTTTTTACTTCCTCTGATAGGTTCGTTCCTTTAAAGTAATAAGCTCCTGGGTGATTTTCTGAAAGGGTTAAAATTCTATTATCATCATCAATAATATATGTATATTCTACAAATTTTTTATTTTCTCCTTCACCGATATATTTACCAGTACCAACTTCTCCTGAGTGATATTTTTCCATATAGCTTTTTAAAAAGTACCCTTTATTTATATCTATATATGGAAATTCTAATAAAACTTCATTGCCATCGCTATCTATAGTATATATATTAGCAGGCTCATCACTAAACAAATAATTATAATAAATCCGCATTATTAAATCTTCTTGCATATGGTAGCCTTTTACAGCATAGAAATAATTATCCAATGTATATCCAATAAATTTTTTGTTTGTTTCTATTGCGCTAAGCAATTCTTCTTTAGATAAATCAGTAGTATCAAAGTCTGAATTCTGCCAACCAAAAGAATAATCTTCTTCATAAGTAAGGGCATCATCCAATGAGCTTAAAAAATAATAAGCCGCATCATCATCAAGAATTATTTTAGTTAATGCTTTAACAATACATTCGATATTACCCGAAAGATAAAATTCTTTTAATGGCTCGGAGCCAATAATTTCAGCTAGCATTCTAACATATTCACACTGCTCATAGTAAGCCGTTTCCATTGAAGCGTTTTTCTCAGCTGATAATAACTCTGTCATTCCCTCGGTTATGGAAATTCCAAGTGATCCATAAGCGTTTGACAAAAAATGGAACAATTCATGTGATATTTTCATTTTATCACAGCTTCTCAAAGAATTGGTTTGATAAACAACTATTTTATTTTCGCCAGGATAATAAACAGCTCCAACTCCAAGAACTATTTCATTGCTATATTCTATTGTCAAAGTTAATAATTTTTGAATAGTTAAGTTCATATCTACATAGTCAGGATTTTCAATTAAAATATCAAACTGATCAAATATATATGCTTTTTCTTCTTCGCTTAAGTTAGGATTTTGATTTAGAGCATCTGTCAATTTTTCCAAAGAGAAATCTATCTTTGGCGTTGCTGTTGGCTCAACAACAGTAACAGTTTGGGTGGTTGTTTGTTCTGATTGGACAGGCACATTAGGTTTTATAAAGTTATTAAATATTAATGATCCGGCCATTATAACCACAACAATTGCCCCTGAAATATCGAAAATCTTTAAAGCTTTTAAAACCTTATTGGCTTTTCGGTTTTTGTCTTCATTACCCAACCCATTAGATAAATTAAAAACGGTTTTATTATAAACACGCGAAAGGTCATCTTGATCTTCTTTACTAGGCATATAAAAAACATTATCTTTTATTTCGTAAAAAAATTTTAATCTAGATTTTTTATCGTATATTATTTGGAACAACTTGCTTTTAAACTTGATTTTAGTTAATTTCACATGATCATTTGGATTTGTAGAAACAAAAATTCTGTTAGATAATTCTTCCATGATTTTAAAAGCACTAACATCCACCACTGGTTTTATTTCACCATTATCAATGTAACCATATAATAAATTTTGCGGCTTATCAGGTAAAACATAATAAACATAAGTTTTTCCATTATAAGTAAACTTTGCTAATATATTGTAGTTCATACTCTCACCTATTTTATTATATCAAAAAATAACTATTTCTAGTTATTTTCTCTCAATTAATTTAATCCATTCCGTTATTATTTTATCTTTCGTATAACATTTAGCTACTTCAATGGCATTATTACTCATTTTCTTTAACTTTTCTTTATCTTTTAATAATTCTAAAGCTAGACGAGCCATTTCACTATTATTACGGTCATTTATTAGATGGCCATTAAATCCTTCGGTAATTAACTCATTACTACCAACAGCACTAGTAAATGATAAACAAGGAATACCATAGCTCATTGCTTCTATTAAAGGAAGCCCAAAAGCTTCAGTATAAGAAGTCATTAAACAAATACTACTTTTTTCATATAACTTACTTAATTCCTTTTCATTAAGATTACCATTTAAAGTAATAGCTTTTGTTAGTTTTAATTCTTTAATTAAGTTTTCTATCTTTTCTTTTAAAGGGCCATCACCAACAATGTCTAAATGAATATCAGGATTAAAGTCATACATAATCTTAAATGTTTTAACTAAGTCTAAAAAACCTTTTTCTTTAGTTAGTTTACCTACAGCAATAAAATCACTAGTATTTAATTTACTTAGACTAGTTGGTAAATCTATAAAATTAGGAATATATAAAGCTTCAACAGGTATTCTTCTTACTTTATATTCTCTTTCATACCAAGTTTTTAAATACTTAGAGACAAAGACAGCTTTATCCAATCCTAAAGTAGATGCTACTAAATCATTTACATTATTTACTTTTCTTTGATGATAGCGATGTGACCAACCAATCTTAAAAGCTTTTTTAGAAGCATATTTACCTACTAAAGTATTTAAATAATTATCAGTTGTAATAATCACATCACTATCACAAGCTTTGATAAATACCATTAATAGACTATCTCTTCTTTTCTCTAATTGGGTTTTTACATTTAATAATTTTATTAATTTAAAAACCTTTAGTTTCTTCAAAGCCTTAGTTATTGCTAATTGATTGGGTTTATCATCTTCAATTAAATATTTAACACTAATCTTATCATTAATATTAAAAGCTCCCTTATCGCTTAATTTATAAGTAGACACTATTTCCACTTCATATTTAGAATCTAAAGCATTTGCTAAAGAGCAGACTGATTTAGATATGCCATTATAATATAAATCATTTACAAAAATTGTTATTTTTTTCATCTTATCACCAATACCATTATAAAATAAGATGGGTTTTTAGTAAAGGAGAATAATTTTAGGCAATAAAAAAGAGCCTTATTATTTTAAAGCTCTTTTTTTGGACTTTTTACCTAGGTTAGGAAAAAGACTTAATATTTTTGGCCTATCGGCATAACATTCGGAAGCCCCAATTGTATCACCGATATACTCGTAAGAAGGATCTTGGCTAGCAATATGCTCATCAATATTTTCGATAAATCCAACTAAAGCCATATAGCTTAAAACATGTAAATTATGAATGCTTAATGGTTCTGCTTTTGTAACTCTTCTTAATTCAGCTTTAATAGCTGGTGTACCACCCAAAATAATAACTGGTTTCTTTTGATGTTCATGAATTAAGCTCTTGTTATTCAAAAACATTTCGTATTTTTTTACTTCAGTTAAAGTTTTTTGACGTT
>Ga0209373_10003899_pt1 | contig 13318 bp, 8 predicted proteins | sample Higcelweek5metaG_FD_187173 | JGI IMG/M metagenome (GOLD analysis project Ga0209373, IMG submission 187173) | Freshwater pond sediment microbial communities from the University of Edinburgh, under environmental carbon perturbations - High... | ecosystem: Environmental > Aquatic > Freshwater >...
TCACACAAAATGATACTATTTACACCAAAGGAGCACCCTTTGAAGTAATTGCCGACAGCAAACGCGGCTACAGCAATATCACCATGAAATTCACCATCAAGGAATCGAAAAAACCCGTTGCCGAAGGCGCACTGCCTATTACACGCAAAGAATATGAGGATAATTAAGAAAAGTAAGTTTTAAAAATATTTTTCTTCCCGCATGCATAATGAATTTCGTTCTGCAACGCAGGCGCGAAGGGGTTTTTGAAGGAGTAACCCGGCAAAAATAATATTTGCAAAAAGCTGAAGGGAAAATCCCACTACTCTTCCTTACGCAGATAAGTAATGGATGCCGCCACCAGAGCCAATCCCGAAAGGATAGCAAATCCGGCAGCACCACCATCCATGGCACTGTCAACCGATACAGATAATGGAACAGGATCATACATGTCCCCTCCCAATAATCCGTCAACCCGTGTAATCTGAAAAGTCAGAACAACAGCCATCACGGCCGAGGCCGCAGCAATAATAAAAAACCATACACGTGCAATTTTCATAATTAGGAAGATTGAAGTTTTGTTTGGTGAAATTGATCAAAGGTATGATAGTTTTCTGAAATATAAACATTTAGCTTTTAATATATCTCTATAAATGATTGGACATGCCCACAATTCAATTATGTGAATAATATTATTTTCAGTTCAAATTGAAAAAAAGTATATTTGCATGTAGAAAAATCATTGAGGAATTAACAAACATGTCTGACAAAAATATACTTACACCCCGCAAAGCATTGAATAAAGCGTTTCTGAAAATGAAACCGCTGCGTAGTGATATTACTCTTTTCAAAAACAACCTGGTGCAGTTGCTCAATGACTGCAATGACACTGAATCAGAAGAGTTTCACAAAAACCTTTTGAGCACCTTTCTTTACAAAACTTATTATTCAGACAAGCACTTCATAAACACCAAAGGGCGCAACGACCTGGTGATTCACAATGGGAAAGATGCCAAAAGTCCGGTCGGCGTTATTGTTGAAACAAAAAAGCCCGGAAATAAAAGCGAAATGCTTCGGCCAGCAAATGCAAACGCCAAAGCTATGCAGGAGCTGGTGCTGTATTATCTGAGAGAACGCATTACACTGAATAATCTGGAACTGAAATATCTCATTGCTACGGATATTTTCGAATGGTATATTTTCGACGCGCAACTTTTCGAAAAGCTGTTTGCCCAGGATAAAAAGCTGGTGCAACTTTTCGACGACTTTGAAGCTGGCCGGCTGGGAGGAAACAAGACTGAATTTTTCTACAAGGAAGTAGCACAATCCGCTATTGAAGCCGTAAAAGAAAATATCGTTTTCACACATTTCGATATTTCGGAGTATGAAAAGCCGCTGCGAAACTCCGAAATTTCGGACGACAACAAACTGATTTCACTACAGAAAATATTTTCGCCGGAGCATTTGCTCAAAAAACAATTTTCGAACGACAGCAACAGTCTGAACAAGGCTTTTTATAATGAATTGCTTCATATCATCGGGTTGACCGAAGTAAAAGATGGAAGCAAAAAAATCATTACCCGCAAAAAGGAACAGGAGCGCAATGCCGGTTCACTGCTCGAAAACGCCATTTCGCAGATTGATAATCTTGATAAATTCAGTGTTATACCGAATCCATCACATTTTGGAGAAACCAGCGAAGAGCGGTATTTCAATCTCGGGCTTGAACTCTGCATTACGTGGATCAACCGGATATTGTTTCTGAAACTGCTCGAAGCTCAGCTATTGTCTTATCACAAAGGCAATCCTGAATTCAGGTTTATGAGCATTCATAAAATCAGCAGCTTCGATGAACTGAATCAGTTATTTTTCAGTGTGCTCGCCAAATTGCCCGATGAGCGCAATGCAAGAGTCAAAGCACGTTTTGCGAAGGTTCCTTATTTGAATAGTTCTTTATTTGAACAATCCGAAATTGAACAGCAATCCATTTTTATCAGCAATCTGAGCGACGAAGAAATGTTGCCACTGATTGCAAATTCAGTACTGAGGCGCAGCGACAAATATTCCAAAGCAAAGGAGGTAAGCTCACTTGAATATTTATTTGAATTTCTCGACGCTTATGATTTCAGCAGCGATGGTTCGGGCGAAATTCAGGAAGACAACAAAAACCTGATCAATGCTTCGGTTCTGGGGTTGATCTTCGAAAAAATCAACGGTTATCGCGACGGCTCATTCTTTACGCCCGGATTCATAACCATGTATATGTGCCACGAAACCATTCGCAGAGCCGTGGTACAAAAGTTCAACGAAACCAAAGGATGGAACTGCAACAATCTGGACGAGCTGTACAATAAAATTGAAGATACCGCCGAAGCAAACCGGATTGTAAACAGCATTAAGATTTGTGATCCGGCAGTCGGCTCCGGACATTTTCTGGTTTCGGCATTGAACGAACTGATTTCCATTAAGAGCGAATTGCGCATTCTGTGCGACCGCGAAGGCAGGCGTTTGAAAGAATACAATGTCGAAATTGAAAACGACGAGCTCATTCTGACCGACGAAGACGGTGATATATTTGAATACAAGCCCGGCAACAAAGAAAGCCAGCGCGTGCAGGAAGCCTTGTTTCATGAAAAGCAAACCCTCATTGAAAATTGTTTGTTTGGTGTTGACATCAATCCGAACTCAGTAAAAATATGCCGTCTGCGGCTGTGGATTGAGCTTTTGAAAAACGCCTACTACAAAAGCTCTGTCACCCTGAGCGGAGTCGAAGGGTTGACAGAATTAGAGACATTGCCAAACATAGACATCAACATCAAATGCGGTAACTCACTCATCAGCCGCTACGCACTGGATGCGGATATTAAGCAGGCTCTGAAAAAAAGCCAGTGGACTATTGATGCTTACAAAGTAGCCATTCAATCGTATCGCGAAGCCTCAAACAAAGAGACCAAGCGGGAAATGGAAAAGCTGATCAATCGGATCAAGTACGATTTTGAAAGCGAAGTTGCCATCAACGACAAACGTTTGAAACAACTGAATTTGCTTCGCGGAGAATTGGCCGCACTAACATCCGAAGTCACTATGTTCGATCGCAGTGCCAAAGAAAAAGCAGTCTGGAATAAAAAAGTAGAAAAGCTGACAAATGAAATTTCAACGATTGAAAAAGAACTCGAAGAAATTAAAAGTAACCGGATTTACGACAACGCCTTCGAATGGCGCTTCGAGTTTCCTGAAGTACTGAACGATGATGGTGATTTTATTGGTTTTGATGTGGTGATTGGAAATCCGCCGTATATCCGACAAGAAGAATTTTCTGTTATTAAACCATATCTGCAGAGCCACTTTGAGACTTTTTCGGGCACAGCAGATTTATATGTTTACTTTGTTGAGCGCGGTTTGCAGATTGCAAAAACAAACGGGAACTTTATTTACATTCTTCCGAATAAATGGATGCGGGCGGGCTACGGCAATGCTTTAAGAAAATGGATACAACAATATACCATCGGTTTTATTCACGACTTTGGCGACCTGCCTGTGTTTGAAGAAGCAACCACCTATCCTTGCCTTTGTAACATTATCAAACAAAAGTCAAATCAAAACACATTCATTTCTTCAAATATTCAGACATTAGCCTACGCGGTAAATCTTGAAAACTATCTTCAAACCATTGCTTTCAAGGTAAATTCCGAAATGCTTTCAGATGCAGGCTGGACCCTGGTTAACGACAGCAAGCAAAAACTTCTTGAAAAAATTAAAAGCAAAGGGATTCCGCTTGGTGAATATGTAAACGGGAAAATTTTCTACGGAATTAAAACCGGCTTGAATGAAGCTTTTGTAATTGACGAAGAGACCAAAATCCGCCTGATTGCAGAAGATCCGGCCAGTGCAGACATCATTAAACCATTTTTGGCTGGTCGAGATATAAAACGCTATCAGCAACCAAAAAGCGACAAATATTTAATTCTTATTCCAAAAGGATTTACAATAAAGAGTTTTCTGCAAATCGATTCATTTAAAGCAAATGAACCACCTCCTCGCTATGGAAATATGGAATATGATGCTGCATGGGAATGGTTTTCAAAAAAATACCCAGCAGTTGCCAATCACTTGCTCCCTTTCAAAAGTAAAGCAACAGTTCGCACCGATAAAGGCGATTTCTGGTGGGAATTAAGGGCATGCGATTATTATAAGGAGTTTGAGAAAGAGAAAATCATTATTCCGGCAATTACAAATAAAGCCAATTACAGTTGTGATACCAATCATCATTATAGTAATGATAAAACGTCAATCATACCTACAGAAGACTGCTATTTGCTCTGTGTGCTGAATTCAAAACTAATTGATTTCTTCTTGAAAACAATTGCTTCAACCAAGCAAAACGGATTTTATGAATATAAACCTGTTTATATTTCTCAGCTGCCAATTGTCGGAAAAGATAAAACTAATACAGGGACAATTCTTGAAATTGGAAGGACAATTCTTGAAAACAAACGAAATAATATTTCCGCAGACACCACCGCGCTCGAATCCGAGATTGACCGGCTGGTGTATGAGTTGTATGGTTTGAGTGAGGAGGAGGTAAAAATCGTAGAATCATGATAATTGAAAAAGGCGTTATACTTACAAAAGAAGCTGCCATAGCCCTGTTTTGCAACAACAGCGATGGTGCGTTGCAGGTAATTTCGGAATGGAATCGAAAAATAACATCCGAAAATCATGATGAGTATTACTCCGACTTACGTTCAATGGTACTGATAACAAAGACGTACCATCAGTTTAAATCCGAAAAAGTTTGTATCGTTATTCAAGCTGGTATTGAAAAAATTCTTCATCAAATCTTTGGCAACAATCAAAACGCAATTTCATTAAAATCGCTCCGGTTCTTCTATTCCATCATTTGGGCGCACCGGAATATTCCAAACCTGAACGCACTGAAATCATACAACTATTCAAAGGAACTCATTTGCAATATCCGTGAACAAATCAGTTCCGTTTCGAAAACCAGACAACTCGAATTATTCAATGCGTGAAATATGAAAACAATCTTCGGAGTCAAATACAACCAGGAATCTTTCTATAAGCTATTGTGGTCGTTCGGAATTGTTTGGGCGGAGATTGGGATTGTGGAGGGGGAGAAATAATCTTAAAGCATAAATATGAAATTTGAATACATTCTCGAAATTTGTCTTGCATTGATTGCTTCAATTATTGGAATTGCATATCCTATTATGATTGATAAAATATCGAGAATTGGAGAGCGATATCAATCAATAAATCTGCAAACACTTTTTGAAAAGGAATTCCCGCAACGCCCAATATATAAATGTAAAAAGAACCCAAGAATTAGAATAACCTGGTTTTTCGCTACTATAATAGCGTCATTAATATCATTGCTATTTGTAATATTGGATATTAATCCACTCTTTGGCTGGAATAATGGTTTTATTAATAATTCAGGTTTAATTGCCTTGTTATTCATTTCAGCTGTATTATCCGTTTTCTTTTTCATTTGGCTATTCAAAATCATGCTTTATAGTGGTGATTTGAAAAATCTCTTTATGTATATTCAAAAACAATACAGAAAAAACAATTTGGATCAAAATCTAAATTATTACTTGAAAACGCTCAATGAGTTATCTCTATTTTCATTTAAGAATAACATTTCTCATATGGAAGAAACTATAGAAAAGTTTTATTCAGACGAAATAAGTTCATTGGTTAATGAACACAAAGACTCTAAAGGAGTTGTTTTCCCATCCGAAATTTATCAAATTATTCATGATATTACGAAAGAAAGCTCAAGAAATAAAAATAATGATTTAGGGAAAATCAGATATAGAGCAATAAGTGGCTTTTGGATGTTAGGAGGCAATGCCAGGCGTTTAAAAATTTCGCAACAATCATATAATGAGTTATGGAGCAACATTATTCTAATTTACGACAATCAAAGTTTTATTGAGGAGTATTGGGGGGTGGCATTCCAATACTATAATTATTCTCTACATATAATATTTCCTGAAACAGAAATAAATCCTTTTAGAATTACAAATGAAGAAGCTATTAAAATCAGGGAAATTGAAAGAAAACATTTCAGGTTCTTTAACTATTCTCTATGTGGGTTGTTATTATATAAAAAAATCTATGAACCACTACCATACATCCTTTCCTTCTCCCAGTCTTGGCCACCAGAATACGTGCTTTTCCCAAAAACGTTTTCAGAGCTTTTCGAGGATTATTTGAATTACGTAGATGATTATAGGAATGCTTTTGATCCAGATAGATTTCAATTTTATTACCCAGGATTAGATAACTTGGGGAACGAACAATTAATCAATAAATTTATTTGCGAATACTTAACATTGTTGTATATACACCTCCATTTAAATAATTATCGGCTTCCAAAAACTAAAATGGATTTCCCAAATACTAACGATAAGAAAATTTATAAATTAAAGAATTGGATATCTTACATTTCCGGCTTCAAACAATCACTCACAACACTAATGAGTAATGCAGAGCTGATGAAACAAATTGGATATGGAAAATTCATTGAAGAGCAGAGAAACTTTATTATAACCCATATAGATAATTTCGAAAAGGAAATTAGAGATACAATTCTTTATAAAAAGAAATATGATACATTATCTGAAGTAAAGACAACTCAATTCTACACAAAAACTGAAGAATTAATTTCACAACCCTTCAATTATTACAAAAAAATATTTAACGTACAAAATGAAGTATTAAAGCCAGACACAAAAAACAAATTAACTGAAATCAGAGGCATCGTTACAAAAATGTCCAAATCTGATTTTACAGACTCTGATCTCCCTGTTTCAGGTTATGATACAATTTTAGGAGGTCATATAGCACAAGTGTTTTACAGAAGAGTTTCTGATTCATTTATGTCTGTAGCTTCAAGACAGTATTTGTTTAATGCTTCTGAAATAAAAGATGTCTTCGAAAAACTTAATTGCGTAGACTCAAATTACATTGTGGTTTGTTCTGACAGATTAAATACTGATATAGAACAGACGCTTTCAAGTTTGAATATTGAAGTTTTAAAAATACTTCAGAGTGGCTTTATATATCCCGATATCATGTTTGTGCTCCATATAAATCACTTACCATCTCTCTATGACATAGGATTGCCGGAAAACGAAACTGAAAAAAATCCCATTGGGCAATTTAGTAGCAGCAAATTTAATCTTAAAATTGCTCTGCAAGAAGCTAAAGACGATGCATCTACTGATATTGATGAAAATTATGATCCCATGTTGGATATCTATATCGGCTGCAAATTTATTCTGGAATGGGCTAATGATGCTGAAGTCGTAAGATTGAACATCGTTTCAAAATATATTGAGCAGGGAGTACCAAACTCGATACAAGATATTATCCCTTTTAAAAAAATATTTGATAGAAATGATTAAAACTGTCTTTATAACCATATGAAAGAGTTAGCATAAGGTGTTCTTTTATAAAAAGTAATTGAAAAAATTAGCACTCAAAACATATGAAGCTGTTTCTTTCAACTTTTTCAACTAGAGAAATATCATTATTAATATGGATTGGAGTATTTATCCTTGCTATGCTTTTTAGCAGAAAGTTGAGAAATGAGATTATAAACTTAATCTCTTTATTTACAAAAAAGAAAATCATTTTGCCATTCTTATGGATGATATTCTATGTAGCAATTTGCATCTTCATTTTTAGAGAGTTTAATTTCTGGTCCCCTAAAATGCTAAAAGACACGCTTTTCTGGTTTTTCACATCTTGCCTTGTTTTATTTTTTAATGTAAATAACATAAAAGACAACAGTTTTATCAAGACTATACTTTTTGAAAGTTTTAAATTGGCTCTTGTTGCTGAATTCCTGCTGAATTTATATACTTTCAGTTTAGCAGTTGAGTTGATTCTTGTTCCAAGTGTAATTTTCATATCGTTATTAATTACAGTAGCAAATACAAATACAGAATTCAATGTCGTGAAAAAATTTTTGAGCTTTACCATTGGGCTGATAGGACTATTCTTATGGATTTACTTAGCCGTTAAAACGTATCAAACTAGCTTCAACGATTTCAACAATTCAATGTTGCAATCATTTTCACTACCAATATTGCTTACTATATCAATTCTACCGTTTTTATATTTTTTTGCTGTATTTATGCAATATGAATCATTCTTCATACGTATCAACTGCATGACTAAAAATATCGAAAAAGCAACCCAGATAAAAAAAGCTGTAAAAAAAACAGCAAAACTAAATCTTTCAAAACTAAATATGATTAGTAAACGTTTTCTTAAAATTGAAGCGTTCAGCTCACAAGATGTTTTTCAATATATTAGCTCGTTAATTAATCAAAAATGACAGGGCTCATTCCATTTTTTTCAAAGACTATTATAGTAATCCATAATTATCATCAGTCTATTGACATTTTTGCATCAAGCAGTAACTTCATTATTCCAAATCCTCAGATATTCCTCAAGAAGCTCATAAAATCAAAAAACTTGTAAGCTTTTCAAAGTCGAACATATATTTCATTTTTATTCAAACATGTTTTTGCGGGCAAAAATATGATTGAAGGTTTAATATACAGTGCGAGTGTGAGTGCGAGATATGAGAAAACAGAATGAGAGTGGTCGCTCGCTGTTCACTCGCTCTCACTCTCACTCTGTTTTTTGCTCCCCCCGCTGGACTTGAACCAGCGACCCTCTGATTAACAGTCAGATGCTCTAACCAACTGAGCTAGGGAGGAATGTGTTTCCCCTTATTTGGGAGTGCAAAAATAATAAATTATTTTATCATGGCGATATTTTTCCGAAATTTGCAAAAAATATTTTTGTCCATGAAAATTATTGGTATTGGAAACGCCCTCACCGACCTGATGACACAGATCGAAAATGATGATGTATTAAACAATCTGAATCTTCCGAAAGGAAGTATGCAACTGGTCGATGCGACTACGTCGCAGCGGGCATCCGATGTCACACGTCATTTTAAAAGATCACTGGCCAGCGGCGGATCGGCTGCCAACACCATTCATGGTCTGGCTCGTTTGGGTCTTGAAACCGGATTTATTGGCAAGGTTGGCAAAGACGACCTGGGCGAGTTTTTCGAAAAAGACATGATCAGCAGCGGCATCAGGACACACCTGATTCATTCAGAAACCCCCAGTGGCCTGGCCCTTGCGCTGGTTTCGCCCGATGGCGAGCGCACATTTGCCACTTATTTAGGAGCTGCCTGCGAACTGGAAGATACCGACATCGATGCCGACGTGCTGAAAGAATACGATATTTTGCACATTGAAGGCTACCTGCTGCAAAATTACAAGCTCATCTCCCACTCCATCAAAACCGCCAAGGAACTAGGTCTTCGGGTGTCACTCGATCTGGCCAGTTATAACGTGGTTGAACAGCACCGCGATTTTCTGAACGAAATGATCGATCTGTACGCTGATATCATTTTTGCCAACGAAGAAGAAAGCAAGGCACTGACCGGGCTTGAGCCGGAAGAATCGGCTGCATACCTGAGCAAGCGGGTTGATATAGCTGCTGTAAAAACCGGCCCGGGTGGTTCTTTTGTTGCCATGAACGGCGAATTAATCAAAGTCCCGACACAAAAAATCACGCCGGTTGACACCACCGGCGCCGGAGATCTGTATGCTGCCGGCTTCCTGTACGCCCTTTCAAAAGGGAAAAACGCCTATGAGTGCGGTAGAACCGGCTCTATGATTGCATCAGAGGTCATTACGCACATCGGGGCGAAAATTCCCGCCGGGAAATGGGAAAATCTGGTGCAACTGTCAAAGTAGCCTTTTTGTCTATCAATTTGAAAAAAATGTGTCCTTTTTTTATTTAAAGGGGGCTTGTTAAACTTTTTTTTCGCACATTTGTCTAACGATAGCAAAAACTACAACATAATGAATCGATTATTTCTTGTAATTCTGGCGCTGGTACTGTTTTTCCCGGCTTTTTCGCAAAACAGTGTTCAGGCAGATCCCCGGGTAACTGACTATTTTGGTGCACAAAAAGTCTCCGATTGGGCAAAAAGCTCACCCGATTCCATCAAGTATTATAACTTTTTTGTGAACCATTCTTTCGAAGTATGGACCCAGGAAAATGCAGCCCTGCGGAGTGACGCCCAACAAGCGGCCTCTCTGAGCCTGCCCGAAAACGATTTATCCCTTTTGATGAATAATCTTGCTGATTTTAATATTCTTAAAGCCGGCTTGAGTTGGCAGAAAGATAAAATCACCTGGTTCAAACTGGAAGGAACTCAGTATATGCTGCTGCTGCAGCCATTAAATTATCTCGAAACCAAATTTAAAAGCGGAAAATAAAAGAAGCCAACATGAAAAAACTCTTTATTACCCTTTTTATCGCTGCAACAGCACTGGCTTCCTCCGGCCAGACCATTGTCAATCTGAATGCTTCAACACACAACACTACCCAAAATGGTTGTGCATATTGGTTTTACGATGACGGAACATCAAGCGGAGCCTATACCAACAGTCAGGACCGCTGGATTACTTTTGCCAGCAGCGACCTTGTAAACACACATATTAAAGCCAGCTTTGCGTCGTTTGATATTGAACCGGGAGATACACTCATTATCTATGATGGTCCGACCACCGCTTCTCCGGTCCTTGGAAAATATAACAATAACAACCCGCTTACCAGCCCGACTACCATGGTGCAGGCATCCATTTCAAATGCAACAGGTGATCTCACTTTCCGTTTCAAATCAAATGCATCTTTGGTTGCTGACGGCTGGAACTGCTCCATCGGTTGTATTCCGCAATGTCAGAAAGTGCTTGCCAATGTCGATACCCTTGTAATGTCGCCACTTCCCGACGACAGTAATTATGTTGACATCTGTTTCGGCGATATCATCACTTTTGCAGCTTTAGGAACAGGCCCCGGCGCCTTCCCCGAAAACGATCTTCAATATCATCAGGATGCTGCAACAACCGTTTACACCTGGGATTTCGGTGATGGAAACACCGGTACCGGACAGGTTGTTAACCACCTCTACACAGCAGTTCAGGGTTTTGATGTTCTTCTAACCATGACCGACATCAGAGGTTGTTCAAACACCCAATTGCTGGCCCTGCGTGTTCGTATTTCCGGAAATCCCATTATAGACATCAAACCGTTGCCCGACATTTGCGCCGGTGATTCCATCGACCTGGTTGTTGGTGAAAATGCAACATCAACCATTGTGGTGGCGCCAACCGGTTCGTTCCAGATCGCCACAGAATTGTATGATAGTACGACTTTTATTCCGGACGGACCCAACTGTCTTCCGAACTGTTATGGCACACCGGTAACTTTTTCGACATTCCCGGCCGGATCAACCATTCAGAGTGCCAGCGACATTGCTTCCATTTGTATCAATATGGAGCATACCTTTGCAGGTGACCTTGCTTTCAGCATTGTTTGCCCCAACGGAACTTCGGTTGTAATGGACAGCTACGACAACAGCGGCGGATCGGATCTGGGTATTTCAAATTCAAGCGATGGTTCTCCAACCTGCAGCCCTGGCGCCAATCCTCCGGGAACCGGCTGGACCTATTGCTGGTCCGAAGTTTACCCGCAGCAAGGCTCCATGAATAACCTCGATGCCGGCACTTCGCCGATTCCTGCAACTGACACCCTCGCCAATACAGGCTATATCACTTCTGAAAATCCATTTTCCGGTCTGGTCGGTTGTCCGCTTAACGGCACCTGGAGCATCGTAATCTGTGACGAATGGGGTGCTGACAACGGCTACGTATTCTGGTGGTCATTGACACTGCTCAACCAGACCCAGAGCGGCGCCTGGTCGTATACGGTTCCCATTGATTCTGTTTCATGGGCTGGTCCTTATATTACGGCAACTTCCGATTCAACGGCGTTTATTGCGCCTCCTACTTCAGGAATTTTCACATACACCGCCACCGTGTGGGATGTTTATGGTTGTTCTTATGATACCACCCTGTCGGTAGAGGTACTTGCCAATCCGGAACCAGATCTTGGTCCTGACACAATTGCCTGCGAAGGCTCAGTTATAAATCTTAATGCTGGTACCGGAGATCTTTATTTCTGGTCAACCGGGGCCAACACGCAAACAACTACTGTTGACCTGTCAGATATGTATGCCGTCACGGTGACAAACACCAATGGAAATGTCTCCTGTTATGGCTCCGATACCATCAATGTGACTCTGATACCATGGGCCAGTGTCGATCTGGGACCCGATCTCTGCGAAACATCCGCTATAACGCTGGATGCACAAAACCCCGGATTTGATTATCTTTGGTCAAATGGAGCATCAACACAAACAACCAATATCGCTTCAACCGGCGTGTACTCGGTGACGGTTTCTTATGGAGGCGCCTCGGAATGCAGCGATGTCGATTCTATCAATGTCAACGTGATTCCAACACCTATTGTTGAGCTAGGGCCTGATTTCGATATGTGTAAACACGAATACCACGACTTCGATGTGAGTCAGCCAACACCGCAATACACCTATCTGTGGTCAACCAGCAGCACGTCACCTTATCTGACAGCACAGAACCTGCCTGTTGGTCCGATAACCTACATGGTTACCGTCTATGGCTGCGATAATGCATCCGATACGGTTACGGTAAATGTTATTGCGTGCGATCTCACCATTCCAAATGTCATTACACCAACACCAACCGATGGACTGAACGACGTTTTTAAAGTCACCAACCTCGAATACTATCCAAACAGTATTCTGATGATTTATAACCGTTGGGGAAAGAAAATATATGAAAACGCCAACTATCAGAATGACTGGGACGGTGAAGACTTTGCCGACGGAACCTACTTCGTAATTCTGAAAGTCAATTATGGCAACGAAGAATTTGAAGACCACCACGGAACTTTGACCATCATGAGAAACTAAATATTTTCAGTTTCAAAAAAAGCCGGTTATTGCCGGCTTTTTTTTATGCTTTACATTCTGAAATCAGAGCGAAGTCAAAGCCACACCTCGTGTCGCATACCTAATACAGCGTCAGAGAACAGTCCGCCGCCGCGGAGAGAGCGCAGCGAAGCCACACCTCATGCCGCATGCCGCATGCTCTGTGCATTGTGCGTTGCGCGTTGCGCATTGCGCGTTGTGCGTTGCGCATTGTGCCTTGAGCTTTGTGCCCTGAGCGTTGTGCTCTACAGCATTCCGTCTGCTTTCATCTTCTCAATCAACGCAGTGAAATCCTTCGGATGCATGGCATCACTCAGATTGTATTCGCCGATTCTTGTGCGGCAAAGCGAGCTCAGGTACGCACCTGAATGCAAAGCGACACCAAAATCGCGGGCAATC
>Ga0209373_10003902_pt1 | contig 13308 bp, 8 predicted proteins | sample Higcelweek5metaG_FD_187173 | JGI IMG/M metagenome (GOLD analysis project Ga0209373, IMG submission 187173) | Freshwater pond sediment microbial communities from the University of Edinburgh, under environmental carbon perturbations - High... | ecosystem: Environmental > Aquatic > Freshwater >...
TTGCCTGACTGATTTCCTTAGCCGTCATGCGTCCTTCCGGAATGTAAATGCCGGTGCCGACAATACCTACCGTCGGTTTATTCATATGTCCCCCCTCTTTCTATTTACCAAATCTTACTACTATAACCGCATGCCACCGTTGACGTTCAACGTTTGACCGGTGATGTAAGAAGCATCATCGGAAGCCAGGAATAAAGCGACTTTGGCAATTTCTTCCGGTTGTCCCAAACGGCCGAGCATCGTCAGTTTGGCAAAGCTTTGCAATAATTCTTCCGGTACGGTTTTTAAAATATCCGTCATTACATATCCGGGCGCAATGGCGTTGACGCGAACGGGAGCGCCTTTGCGGGCAAATTCTTTTGCCCATGTCATCGTCAAGCCGATGATGCCGGCTTTGGAGGCGGCATAGTTGGCCTGTCCGATGTTGCCGAACACGCCGACCACGGAAGAGATGTTAATGATGGAGCCGCCGTTTTGCACTTCCATTTGCGGTCCGACATAACGAGTGAGATTAAATACACCTTTTAAGTTGACATTGATGACCGCATCCCATTGCTCATCGGTCATCTTGCGGGTCATGGCGTCTTTGGTAATCCCGGCGTTGTTAACCAATATATCTATTTTCCCATACTCCGAGATAATTTCATCGAATAATGCTTTGCAGCCTTCCGTATCGGTAACGTTCAGTTTCCGAAAGACGACATTATCCATTTGATAGGTCATTTCGCCCATGTCGGCGGCGATCACTTGCGCGCCTTCCTGTGCGAATGCTTTGCAGATTTCCATGCCGATGCCCTTGGCACCGCCAGTGACGATTGCGACTTTTCCTTGTAATTTCATTTGTTTGTTCCTCCCTATAGTGGTGAAATGTTAAACCCGTTTGATAATGACGGCCGTGCCCATGCCGCCGCCGATGCAAAGACTGGCAAGTCCGAGATTCTTGTGTTCGCGAAGCATCTGATAAAGCAGCGTAACGATGATGCGGTTTCCGGAAATGCCGAGCGGATGGCCTAAAGCAATGGCGCCGCCCAAGATATTGGTTTTAGCCAAGATGGCTTGTTTGGTCAGGTTATGTTCTGCGGCCAGTTCGGTAATGACGCCGAGGCTTTGGGCGGCGAAGGCTTCATTCAATTCGATGGTTTCGATCTGATCCAGTTTCATGTTTGCGTTATTCAACACATTGCGAATAGCGGGCACGGGTCCGAGTCCCATGAAGTTGGGATCGACGCCGCCCTGTCCGACGGCGATTACTTCGGCTAACACCGGCAGATTGTATTTCTTTACTGCTTCTTCGCTGGCTAAAATTGTGAAGGAAGCTCCATCATTGATGCCCGAAGCGTTTCCGGCCGTGACTGTGCCGGTGCCGTCGGTTTTAAAAGCCGCCCGCAGTTTTGCCATTTTTTCCACGGAGGTTGTCCGGTTCGGATATTCGTCTCGTGAGAAAACGATGGTTTCTTTTTTGGTTTTGATTTCGATCGGTACGATTTCGGCATCGAACAGCCCGGCATCGACCGCTTTGATCGCATTGGCTTGCGAGACAAGAGCGAACTGATCCTGTTCTTCCCGGCTGATGTTATACTTGGCCGCAATGTTCTCTGCCGTAATGCCCATATGGGTTTTGGAGAAAGCATCGATTAATCCGTCCACGAGGATATGGTCCTGCATGGTCATGTCGCCCATCTTGACGCCGTCGCGAATTTTCGAGGAGATCAGATAAGGAGCCTGACTCATTGATTCAATGCCGCCGGCGACGATCAGATCGCCCATCCCGGCATTGATGGCAGCGAATCCGTTAATGACCGCTTTCATTCCGGATCCGCAAAGCATGTTAACCGAATACGCCGGGACTTCGACCGGAATTCCGGCTTTGATGGAGATTTGTCTCGCAACGCCTTGTCCCAGGCCGGCCGAGAGTACGTTACCGATAATGACTTCATCGATCTTGTCTACCGGAATTTTGGTTTCCGCTAAGATCTGTTTTAATACCTGTGCGCCGAGATCCGAGGCCGTAACATCTTTTAAAGATCCTAAATACGAACCGATTGGACTTCTCTTTGCTCCGACAATGAAAACTTTTTTGCTCATAAACTATTCCTCCTGAGTTTTTTTTACGCCCAAAAAAACGGGTGTTGTTCGTTTTTGTTTTACAAAGACTGAAATGGGAAGCATTTACGACTTGCTGAATATGAATAATTGTTCATGTTATAACTTATTCTATCCAATGTATTTTAGTTTGTCAAGCGCTTTCACTTGGATTTTGAATGAAATATTTTACATTAATCGTGTCATGTGTACAAATCGCCAACAATATATATGAATAATTATTCATAGAAATATTTTTCGATTTTTTCTTCGGTATTCTGCTGTTTTTTCTTGTATTTGTGCGATTTATTGAGTACAATTGTAATCGGTGGTGAATATTTATGGATCTGTATGATTACCATATTCCTAAAACAAAAGTCGGACAGAAAACGTTCGATCGGATTATTAAAGCCGGAAAAAAATTGTTCTCTGAAGCAGGTTTTCAGGCAACATCGGTGAATGACATCATCGAAAAAGCAAAAGTCGCTGCCGGAACCTTCTATATCTATTTTGACAATAAGCTGGCTTTGTACCTGTATCTGGTGGATTATTACCGGACATCCATCCGCAAAGCTTCCGTGGAAGCAACCAAAGGGCTTACTACTCGTCGGGAAATTGAGCGGGCGGGATTAAAGGCGTTTATCCAATATGTCAGACAAGATCCGTTATCGTATAAAGTCATCTGGGAATCGTTGTTTGTGGATATCGGCATCTTTAAACAGTACTATCAGTCATTCGCAGATTCCTATATCTTCCATCTTGTGAAGTTTGTCGCAGCCGGAGAAATCCGGGATGACATCGATCTTGAAACCATGTCCTATGTTCTGATGGGAATCGCCAACTTCGTCGGTCTGCAAATCCTGTTTCAGGATAAAAGCAGCGAGGAAGAGATTGACCGGGTGGTAGACGAATCCATGAAGATCCTCGATGCCGGAATTTTTAAAAAACAAGAATAGCAATACAAAGTTGCGATAAGTTGTTTTTTATCCGAAAAGAAGATTTAAATGAATGATCAATGATGATGCCATATGGGATCATCATTTTTTTTCGACGAAAGTAACATTTTCGATCAAAAAATAAATAAACGAAATATTGTCATGCCAGGATAAATGTTATAGAAAGATCAAAATATTAGCATATTTGAAAAAAATACAAAATCCAATTATGGGAGACAGAGTGAGCAAAATGTCACATTTATGAAACAACTAACCAGAGAAGTAAACATGAAGATGAGTTCCTCTTACATAAAAAAGAGAGTTTTGAGGGCTTGACTTGCTGAGGCGGTTTATTGTCCCAAACAAGACAAAATCACAAAAGATCAGTATTATGTATTTTAAATTTTGTATATTTATTATTGCTTTTAGTCATTTTGGCTAATTATAGGCATTATTACACTATTAATTGTAGACGGAATTACTGATGAAATACACGTATTTTTCGATTGATGGAACACATAAACAACGATGCATCGATGAAAATGAAGAGTATTGCGCCGTTTTGTATTAAAATAGAATTGGTATTTTGGGTAAATGAATTCATGACAGACTGGGCAAATTTGATTTGAAATCAACATTATGGCCACATTTGGCCATGAAATTGGATATTTTGGCATATATGTACTATTTTAATCGATATTTTTCATTATTTGTTTTGTCCAGAGATTGATCTATTATGTATAAGAATTATGACAATTTATTTAGACAATTACTCTTGTATGGATGTATGCTAAAATGTCCCCATTTATGGCGCTTATCCATATAATAAGTATCTTCATTTTATCAGGTCACTTTCCAGCTTTAAATGATTTTTTAATTTCTCATTTTGTTCTTGGTTTTCCGATTTTCCTCTCGCTATTCTCTCTTCTTTGAATAATTTCCCTTTTCTTTGTTTGCTGCATAAAAAAATAACCGGGGGTTATTTCTTTTGTCCCCCCGGTTTATTCATCTTTTGTCTTGTGCATGCTTATAAAAATAATTTTATTTTCTCTAGAGACCATATCGTTTTATTGGTCATATTAATAAACAAGCATTTTTATTGTATCGGTTTTTTACAACTTGCCGTGTTCCGAAATGCCACGAAATCAATCAGTTGAGTCATTCAATTTATCTACTCTTGTATTACTTGGCAGCTACATCTGTGCCGATATTTTTCTACTAATTATATCTTCTTTTTATTGCACATAGCCATTACTTGGCTCTGAAAGGTCTCGCAGTTCCGAAGGAGTGAATCCTTTGTTTTCGTACATTCTGGTCTGATTGTGCAGGTCTTTAGCAAGGTCTGCAAACATTTTTACCTGGATTTCATCCGCAAAAACATAGCCCGCTTGTTCCAGATATTCTACATATTGCTGTAACTTTTCCCCAAAAACAATCTCATCATGAAATTCCAAAACATCGAATTTTACATCTTCTTCGCTTCTTTTTGGATTCATTTTTTGATTGATGAAGAAGGTTTCTAAATTCATCAGGGGTTGAAGTGGTTCAACATATTCCGGATCCATGTATCGCAAAAACTCCATTTTTTCCGGCATGTATCTTGGCTTATCAGCCTGTTGCTTCAGCAACGCTTTTGCCTCTTTAAAATCCCGGCTGTCTTCCAGTAGAAAATAGCCGTTTCCAAGGATGTTATCGCGAAATGATAGATCAATTTCATCGATGCTATCTAACAGTTCAAGCACGGGAATTGCTTCCTCTCTCGTAAGTGATGGCCCTTCATAGTAGTTATAAACCGCGACAAAATCATCCAGTTTAATTACCCCGTACAAATTGATGGCCGCAACAACATATTCCTTGATTCTTATCAACTTTGATTCTGGTTTTACGTATGAAACTTTTGCCATAACTACATTCCTCCTGTGTCTTGTCAGTAAAGAAAGACGTTTTTTCTCGTATGATACTATTTTACCAGTTTATTCGAAGAAAGAAGCAATTGTTTTTAAAAAAGCATCCCTAATCCAGTCAGATCACATGCATCGAGCAGATTAATTTTGAAAATCGATCATCATAAGACTGAACCATTGATTTCACGCTTGGCAAGTGATTAATAACATTTCACACCGTTTTTCGCCGCAACATCCGATTCAGTTCATCTTGCATGGCGGGTCGGCGCGGATATCTATCTTTCAGTTCATTCACAATTTGTTCAAAGGAATCACCAAAGGCTTTCCGGAAAACGCGAATTGAATGGCACACCCTTTGGTACGCGGATCGATCACCTGACAAATCCGCCTTTGTCTGAATATGAAGAATGAAACATTTTTTCACCCGTTCTTGATGAGATCTTATCAGATGAACATATAAAGATTCAATCTTTTCGGGCTCTTTCTCGCATAGAAGCATTAATTTCTCTAATTCATTCTCTTTAATTAAGATGTGGATATAGGTTTCCGTAGCATAGGACATTTGTTCAAACTGGGAAAGAATTTTTTGTACAGCGATTTCATGCTCTTCTTTGGAGAAAGTTGACAAATAGGAATCATAAAACTCAATTTCTCCGTCAAGTAAAAACTTGGTCGAGAAAAGTCTGATTTCTTCAGTATGATTTAATTCTAAATGGATAATATAAGCAAGATGATCCCAGCGTTTGATAATTCCTAAGAAATTTTTGTCGAGTATTCGTCCCTCTTCAATGAGTGAAAGCGCACGGTCATACTGTTTTACAGAGAAGCATTCGTTGATCGCAAACTCACGGATATCCGGATTTTGAATATGTTTCTCTATAAAAATTTGTCGTTGATCGGAATTCCCATACAAAGCAATAAAGTGGAATCGGAGAAGTTCGATTTCTCTTTCGAGATACCGGCGACTGTACGTATCTGCTTCCGCTGAAACCGTTTCTTCTAGTTGTGTAAGAAAACGATCATATTCACTGCATGAGACCGGATCGTGGCAAAAAGGAAGCAAAGTTTCCACCAGCATTCCGCCCGAAAACGATAAATCGCTTTGCCAGTATTTTTGCACAAAGGCATATAGGTTTGCAAAAATCGAATGTTGTTTCTGAATCGGCAAGTAAACTAATCGTTCTTTAAGCAGTTGCTCGATGGTTTTCCGGCCGATCGTTGTCATATCCCCAAGCACTCCATCCGAATCGTCAATATTCTCGATGGTTTCAACGGCTTCCAGTCCGAGTAAACAGAGTGCAATACCCGTTTCCAGTCGGTCACACTTCCGCGCTTCTTCAAACACGATGTCAACGCCTGCGAATGCCGGTCCCGCCATCGATTCTTCTATGAATCCTTTCCTTCTTGCTTGCCGGATATGAGATTGAATGAGGACTTTGGCATTTTTGAGCTTTTTTTCATCCTCATCGGAGAAGAAACGGATTTGACGTTCGGCATCATCAAAGCGGGAACAAAATGTGAGCAGGAGCGTTTCCAGTTGCGCACGAGATAGCGTTTTTATCAACTGATCAATCGGTTGTTCTGGCCTGGAGACAGTTCGTTTTTTTGAAGTTTTATGCGATGCAAGTTCACCACAGATCGCAAAGAACAATGCCACTTCATGCTTGCAGATTTCTCCGTCCTCATAGGGACAGTCACAAGAACAGTCGATGATTTCGCCATTTTCATCGACGACCGCTTCGACTTTGTAATCATCCGTACCATGCGCTATTGCTGTATAGCAATTGCCTTCCGTTTGAAGGTTTGATATCTTTCTATTCTCGAAGTAATCTTTTCCGCGCATAAGAATGCGCTCATCGATCTCGCTTTCAAAATCATGGATATTCATTTTGCTCTCCTTTCTTTTCGAAACAGTAGTTGAACACTCATCAGTTGATTGTGCCATTCAACCCAACTGGGTGTTCTATTAAAAAACCAGAAGTCTCGTCTTCTGGTCCGTGTTAAAAATTCAGGAAGGCGTAGACGAGGCTTAAATGCTCTGGGCATATCTCGTTTTTGCGAACTCGAAGTTCAGTTTGAACTACGCCTTCGCCCGTATTTTAACACAACTATTTTGAAATGAAAAGACTAAGAATACAATCTCCTAGTCTCAGAATACAAAAAAATGTCTTTCATTTTTTTAAAAGCGTAAGATGCCCTTGGTCCAAAACCGATCGAATCACTTGTGTTGTATTCGCTTTGTGGAGAATACATTTACTGAATTGACGGTATCATTCGCTGTTGAATCTTCCAAATTGCCATTGGGTGGTTTTTGATCCGATTGAAAATATCCTCGTCGGAGAATAACAATTGCGGCAAGTAATTCCCTTGATCAAATTGAACAAGATATTCATTTTCATCCGGCGTTAGGACAAATAATTGTCCAATAAAATCATTCACCAGCTTGGATGTCGTATTGATATCGAAGTGTTCTCCGCGTTTGAGTACAGGCAATAATGCTCGTTTAATGTCGCGAAAACTCATCTCCGCAATTTTCTTGTTTGCATCGGCAAGGGTTTTGTACAAGTTTAAATGATCGATACTTAGCGATAAATAGAATAATGCAGACTTCTTCAACAATGAATACTCCTCCGGTTGAAAAATATTCGTCGAAATCATTTGATGAACATCATATACGTCACGCGGTGTTGTTCGGTCGATCAGTGCTGCAATTTTACTGCCAAAGAGATCCATCCTGGACACAGACAAAATTGTAAAGCCCCGCAAGACCGGAGTAAGGATTTCGGTTTGGACTGGATCAAACAAATGACTACGGTTCGAGTAATTGATTTCGATGGTCATATTATCCGGATTTCCGACTAAGTTTATGTATTTGAAGACGAATGAATCAAGAGCGTGTGTATATTTTGAACTGTCAGACAACTGGCAATTTTGGCTCGCCATATAGCGTTTAATGAGATCAGTGATTTGTTCTCGGATTTTAATCATCTCGTCCCGGTTAACAAACGCATGAAAATCCAAATCAATATCCACCGACAGACGCAACATCGGAAATACAGTCAAATGAATGGCCGTTCCACCCTTAAGAGCAAGATGGTCTTTGAGCGGTTTTGTTGTATTCATAAATTGCAATACCTCGCCAAGTCGAAGAACCTTTTCCAAAGTGTCTCGCTGATACAACGTTTCATCGGCTATTTTATTTAGTTCGCGGAGAGTCAAGTTAAACATTGAGATTGCCCTTCTTTTCAATAAACGACATCAAATCATCATACGCGTAAATACGCCATTTTGCGTTAAATATTAACTTCTTTTTTTCGATATGGCTAAAATATCCGATCACGTTTCCGCCGGCGGACAAACAGATTTCAAAGAACTCATCAGATAGATGCAATTCTTTTTTGAAATGAGACAAAACATATCCGGTCTTTTTATAAAGCAATTTTGAGGCGCGGCTTTTTAAATAGTCAAGCAGGAACGTTTCATTTACAATCGGAACCAGACCAATGCATTTGAGCAATTCTTCCGTCCCAGCGATTTTGTCAACGTCATCAATGGAATCAACAATTGTCCGCTCAATCGAAGAAACCCGAACCCCACGGAGAAGATTTACCTGATCTTCGTTGTTTGCTTGTAAATACTGATATTCATTTCCCTGAAAATCGAAAGGATAAAAACGGTTCAATGACGATACATAAACCGTGTTATATACCTGATTATAAAATCCATAGTACTCAAAAGCACTATGATGTGAAATAAAGGCTGTGCCGTTGATGGCGCATGCAATTTTATACTTAGATGGTATCAATCCACTGTTTTCTAAACTGACAGTAGCGTAAAGATTGTGTTTTACTTTCTTGATGTATCCCTTTTTTTGGTAATTTCGAATAATATCAAATGCAGCGGTCCTTCCCCCCGTCAACTTGACGATAAACTCGGAATCAAAAACCGCTTTTTCCGCAAGTGCTTGATAATATTTCATATTGATCACCCATCCATAGATTATCACGAACCGAACAGGAAATCAATATTTTTTTTACAATATAGAATAATAGTTAGTTATTTACAGTTGTTTTGTGCTTTTATGTAAACTTTTATGATCCAAAACAATCGAAAAAAATGCTTTAAATACATTGTCACACAAAAGGGCAAAGGCTCGATCATGATATCTACTTTCTACAAATGTAAAAACGTCTATTACGATGTCTTTGTGTGATAGACGTTTTTTTTGAACAGATTAAAATATCTAGTTAAATTTCAGACGAATGTAGTGCGTGTCGCTGTTCACATGATAGTTCTTATCCCTAGAGATAATGACAAAATCAAGATACTGACAGTCGGTCTGTTTGGCGATGAAAAGATAAGGACTATTGCAGATGGAGTTACTCTGGTATTTCAGTTTATGGGTTTCATACTCATGAAAAACTACGAATAATACAAGTAATAATTACCTCACGATCTTTCTCTTCGATCAAAAAGGGGCGATCTATGCGTGTATAAATGTCGAGCATGCGCATGAATTGTTCGAGCGTGATGTTCTCGCGAATAAGATTTTCTTTTCGTCCATCCGTATACAATCGAGTCAAATGAGGCATCGTCCGTACATACTGAGAACCGACATAACTCAAAAGCCCTTGATCGACTCCGCTAAAAATGTACTCAAGAATCGCCTTCATTTCCGGTCTTTTGACCGTGTGTAGAAAGGATCTTGTAAAGTACTGGGTCAGCCGCTCCACAATGGGCAAATTCGAACTGATCACCGCATAGATGTCCTCGATGTCCTCGATTGACAGTTTCATGATTGCTTCGGTGATCAGCGCCCGTTTGCTTCCGAAAATATTGTAGATGGTGACCGGTGACACTTTCGCACAAGAGGAAATTTTCTGAATCGATATTTTTGCGGTCGGAATGCTAGAAACGAGCGACATAGTGACCGTGAGAATATCCATTCGTTTTTTTAGCGTTCTTTTTTCATATTGGTTCATCATTTTCCTGTCACCTCTATTCACCGAAATTAGGAAGGACTCGTATGAATTTTATTAGGTTCACAAAATGTAATATTTTGTTAGAATTATTTCATTATGTAGTATAATGAATAAGGAAATTGGTCACAAATTGAATCGAAAGTGTCACCGTTTTATCTTCATTTCTTCTTTCAATCGTGGTTTGTCGGAATTCGATCTTTTTCCAAAAAAAACGACGGTTTTAATGTTCTGTTTAGTGTCTCCCTTATGCGTCATTATACCATATGATTTCTCTTTTTCCAGCGGCACCCAAGGAAAAAAAGGGACTATGGATTTTTTTTGACATTTTTTAGATTGGAGCGTTCAATATGAAGAAAAAAACATTAATATTCTTTGCCTTGATGAGCTTTCTTTTCATCATCCCATTCACGGAGGTAAAAGCGGAAACCACTTATGAAGCAAGAATTGGCGATACGATGTACTTAAAACTTGCCAATGCATGCACTGCCGCGATCGACGGAGATGTCATCTATCTTTTAAAGGATTTCACACAGACCGCGAGTATTGCCTTAACCGGAAGTAAGTCCGTCACTCTCACATCGGAGCCGGGATTCCACTTTACGGTGACAAAAGCCTATTCGGGACCCTTTTTTACGATCCGAGACCATTATTCACTGACAGTCGAAAACATTACCATTGATGGAAACAATATTGCGAATGAAGGGGCAATTTTTGACATTGGCTTGCTCTCTTCCACGGCAGGCTATCTGATTGTCAAGGATGGCACCACCATTATCAACTGCAAAACCGGCAATGGGGCGGCCGTGATCCAAATTCGATCGGGAAGAGCGACGATTGAAGGGGGAACTTTTACATCAAACAGCGCCAGTGCCGGTATTCCTCTGATTTATGTCAGCGATGCGACCACGCTGGACCTGTTCGGTGGGGTCTTTTCAAATAACTTCACCTACGGGTTAAGCGATTTTGGCGCCATCACCGTCGGTGGCGGAGGCTTTCTGAACATCGGTGGAGATGTTCAAGTCTTTGATAATACAAACAGCAAAAATTCCGATCACCGAGACATCTACTTTATCGACGATGTGAAAAAGGTCAATGCCAAGATCCTGACTGATTTCACCGGCAGTATCGGTATTTGGAGCAAACAATACTATCAACGCAATGCCATATTCGCCACGATCCTGAACAATGCGGATATTTCCAACGGAACATTCATTAACAATCGAAACGTGTATCTTTTTGGTATTCAGGATTCAACCAATGTAAAATGGGAATACAAGTTTGAAAATGCAACCGTGATCCTCGCTCCGACCGCGACCTCGTCTGGTACAATTCGCCAAACGGCCATCGGTGCCCCAGCGGTTACGCGTGACATCACCCTGAATCCGCTCTCCGCCGATGATTACACCATCGTCTACGATCCGTTTGACGCTGCCTCCCCCAAAATAACTTATACGTTAAAAGATCTTTCTTATGGCGATGTGCACATGGATTACGATCTTCCCGCGGAAAACGATCCGGGATATACCTGGTCGCTTGTGAGCTCTCCCACGACCACTACCGTTGGTGAACTCCATGCGACACATTCCGCCTATCCCGGTCTTGAAATCACCGGATATCTTCTCCCCATCATTAATACCACGGATTATGCGATTGCATTTGTGTCGCCCACCATTAGCGCACCGATCGGTAAAATTCAGTTTACCTATCCGGCAATCGCAACCAATCCGGTTGTTTTCGAACAATCGCTCCTCCGATCCGATAGCATTTCATTTGATTATGACAGCGTCTCTTTATACGCAGAGACCGGTTCGCAATATACCGTGATCGCCCGTCCGAATTCCCCGACGGCAGAAACCGTTTGGTCCACCGGCACCGGTGGGATTCTTGATTTTGCATTGAATGAGGACACCGAATATGCCGTTTTCGTCAAGCCCCTGGTGAGTGGTGTGCTTGTGGATGCCTATCTGGCCTATTCTTTTACAACACCCAACCAGACTGCCTTTCTGTTACTGGAAGCAAAAACAAATGCCTTACAAGAACTCGACACCTATCTTTCCAGTATCACCAGCCCAAGTGCAACCGTCATCGGAATCATCACCGCTGCGAAAGCAGAGATTGATGCAGCGGTTTCATCCGATGGGTTTGATGCACGAATTCTTCTAGCTATTTCCGATGTCGAAGACCAGATTCTGCTGGAGGAAAAGACGGAAGCCAAGCAACAACTGGATACCTATCTGTCCACTCTCACCGACCCGAGTGCCGCTGTAGCTGGCATCATCGCCACTGCGAAGACAGAAATTGACGCTGCGGCTTCATCCGATGGTTTTGACGAACGAATTCTCCTGGCGATTTCTGATGTCGAAGCACAGATTCTGCTGGAAGATAAGAATCTCGCAAAACAGGAACTTGACGCCTATCTTTCCACGATCACTAATCCAAGTGGTACTGTCACTGGCATCATCACCACCGCGAAAGCCGCGATTGACGCTTCGGTGACATCGGTTGGTTTTGAAGCCCTGATTGATCAAGCGATAACCGATGTCGAAGATCGCATTCTGCTGGAAGAAAAGAATCGTGCCAAACTAGAACTCGACACCTATCTTTCCACGATCACCAATCCAAGCACCATCGTCACCGGCATCATCACAACCGCCAAAAACGAAATTGACGCCGCTGTGACTGCCGCTGGCTTTGACGAACGGATTCTTGAAGCCATTAGCGATGTTGAAGATCAAGTGCTTCTCGAGACGAAAGCCGATGCGACTGCCGAACTGCAAAATATACTTGCGAATATTACCGATCCAAGTACCGAAGTAATCGCCATTGTGAACACTGCCCTAAGTGGAATTGCCGTAGCGACGACCCCAAACGAAGTCAATGTTGTTCAGACACAAGCTGTAACTGATGTTGAAGCACAGATTCTGCTTGAGGATAAAACCGAAGCCAAGTTAGCGCTCGACACGTATCTTTCCACCCTCGCAAATCCCAGTGCTGCCGTGATTGACATCATCACAACCGCGAAAGCGGATATCGATGGTGCGGTGACTTCTGCCGGTTTTGACGAACGGATTCTCGATGCCATGAATGATGTCGAAAATCAGATTCTGCTGGAAGAAAAGAATCTCGCAAAACAAGAACTCGACACCTACCTTTCCACAATCACTAATCCAAGTGCAATCGTCATTGGAATCATCACCACCGCGAAAGCCGAGATCGACGCTGCGGGTTCTTCCGCCGGGTTTGATAACCTAATTCTCGTAGCCACTACGGATGTTGAAGCCGAAATACTGCGAAAAGCAAAGGCTGATGCCATTTCCACTCTGCAAAACTGGATGGATGGAATCACGGATGCCACAACGGAGTTGCTCGCAATCGCCGATACTTGCACGAATGAAATCGAAGCAT
>Ga0209373_10003903_pt1 | contig 13305 bp, 11 predicted proteins | sample Higcelweek5metaG_FD_187173 | JGI IMG/M metagenome (GOLD analysis project Ga0209373, IMG submission 187173) | Freshwater pond sediment microbial communities from the University of Edinburgh, under environmental carbon perturbations - High... | ecosystem: Environmental > Aquatic > Freshwater >...
CGCCAAGCTGCTGGGCGGCTGCTGCGGCACCACGCCCGCGCACATAACCGCCCTGCGCGCCGCCGTGGGCGACATGCCCTACGCCAAGCCCGTACCGACCGACGCCTCGCCCCTGGTGCTCACCTGTCGCTCGGCCTCCGTGGCCTTCGGCTGGGAGAACCCGCTGCAAATCATTGGCGAGCGCATCAACCCCACGGGCAAGAAGGTGCTGGCCGAGGAGCTGGCGCAGAACGGCCACCAGGAGGCCCTGCGCCTGGCCACGGAGCAGATCGCCCAGGGCGCGGCCATTCTGGACGTCAACGTGGGCGCGCCCATGGTGGACGAGAAGCTGGTGCTGCCCTCCCTGGCCCAGGCTTTGGCCGGCCGCTTCGAGCTGCCGCTCTCCCTCGACACCTCGGACATCGCCGCCATGGAGAACGCCCTGTGGACCCAGCCGGGGTCGCCGCTGGTCAATTCCATCAGCGGCGAGCCGGGCCGCATGGAGCAGCTTGGCCCCCTGTGCAAAAAGTTCGGCGCGCCGTTCATCCTTTTGCCCCTTGAGGGCCGCAAGCTGCCCTACACCGCGCAGGAGCGCATCGCGGTCATCGAGCGGCTGCTCAAGCAGGCCGACGACCTGGGCATTGCGCGCAGGCTCATCATGGTCGACGCCTTGGTGCTCACGGTTTCGAGCAAGCCCGAGGCCGCGCGCCACTGCCTGGACACCGTGCGCTACTGCCGCGACGTGCTGGGTCTGCCCACCACCATGGGCCTGTCCAACGTCTCCTTCGGGCTGCCCGCGCGCGAGCTTTTGAACTCCACCTTCCTGGCGCTCAGCATGGGCGCCGGGCTTTCCTCGTGCATCGCCAATCCGGCCAGCACCCGCCTGCGCGAGGCCGCGGCCTCGGCCGAGGTGCTGCTCGCGCGGGACGCCAACGCCGGGCGCTACATCGGCTCCTACGCCAACTGGACCCCGGGCGTGGGCGGCGGCCAAGCCGCGGCCGCGGGCGGCGTGCCCGGCGGCGGCAAGGCCGCCACTCCGGGTGAGGCCGTGATTCTGGGCGACAAGGCGGGCCTGCTGGCCATGATCGAAACCGCCCTGGAGGGCGGGGCCGATCCCTTCGCCCTGGTGGACGGCCAGCTCATTCCGGCCATTCTTGAGGTGGGCAACAAGTACGAGCGCAAGGAATACTTTTTGCCCCAGCTGCTGCGCAGCGCCGAGGCCATGCAGGCCGGGTTCGGCCGGCTGGAGCCCCTGCTTCTGGCCAGCGGCCGGGCGGAGAAGAAGACGCCCATCGTCATGGCCACGGTGGAGGGCGACATCCACGACATCGGCAAGAACATCGTCTGCCTGATGCTCAAAAACCACGGCTTCGAGGTTTTCGACCTGGGCAAGGACGTGCCCGCCGCGAAGATTGTGGACGAGGCCGTGCGCGTGGGCGCAAAGGTCATCGGGCTCTCGGCCCTCATGACCACCACCATGGTGCGCATGGAGGACACGGTGCGCCTGGTGAGGGAGCGCGGGCTGGGCATCAAGGTGATGATCGGCGGGGCCGTCGTCACCGAGGCCTTTGCCCAGTCCATCGGCGCGGACGGCTTCTCTCGCGACGCCGTGGCCGCCGTGAAGCTGGCGGGCGAGCTGTCCGGGCGCGTTGCGGCGCATTAGCCCCGCGGCCCAGGTTTGGCGCGCGGGAAGCGGGAGCCGCCGCGACCTTTGCGTCCCGGTCCGGTTTCTGCTACACCGCCCGCAGGCGGCAGGAGACGCATCCCGTCCGCGCCGCTTTTGAGGAGAGATATTGATGAAGCACGCGATGAAATTGCTGCCGGCCCTGGGCCTTGCGCTCTGCCTCGGCTTTTTGTCCGCCTGTTCCGGCGGCTCGCAGCCCGCGGGCGGGGCGCCCGCCAAGCTGGAGACCCTGGACATGGGCGCCGTGGAAAAACACTTTGCCGCCAACAAGGGCAAGGTGACCTTCGTCATGTTCTGGGCCACCTGGTGCCCGGCCTGCAAGACCGAGCTGCCCGTGCTGGAGCAGTTGCGCGCCAAGTACAAGGCCGACAAGCTGGACATCATGGCCATCAGCGTGGACGACACGCCCGAGGCCATGGCCACTTTCCTGAAGGGCCGGCCCACCACCCTCGACGTGTATCTCTCCAAGGCCGACGTCGGCTCGGAGTTCGGCGTCAAGAGCATTCCCGCCCTGTATATTTTGGACAAAGAGGGCCAGGTGGCCTTCAACAGTTCGGGCGTGTACCCCTTCGACATGCTGGACACGGTCATCAGCCAGCTGGTGAAGGGCTAGCCGTGGCCATGCAGCTGCGCAAGGCGCGCATCACCGACGTGAAGGGCGTGCACCGGCTCATCATGAACACCAGCGCCGACGACGGACTGGTGCTGCCGCGCTCTTACAACCAGCTTTACAGCCATCTGCGCGACTTCTTCGTCATCGCCGACGAGAAGGACGACGAGACGATTCTGGGCTGCTGCGCCCTGGCCATCTGCTGGGAGAACCTCGCCGAGGTGCGCTCCCTGGTGGTGGCCAGCTCGGCGCGCGGTCTGGGCCTGGGCCGCCGGCTCGTGGAGGCCTGCCTCTCCGATTCCGTGACCCTGGGCATTTACCGCGTGTTCGCCCTGACCAACACGCCGGACTTCTTCCGGCACATGGGCTTCACGGAGTGTTCCAAAGACAGCCTGCCGCAAAAGGTGTGGAGCGACTGCCTCAACTGCCCGCGCTTCCCCGACTGCGACGAAATAGCCCTGCATATGGAGCTTTGAGGAAAAGAAATGGCCGATATCCTGAAAACCGTCATCGACTCCGAGACGCTGCACAAGCGCGTGGCCGAGCTTGGCGCGGAAATCACCACATGCTACCAGGGCAAGCCCCTTGTGGCCGTGTGTGTGCTCAAGGGCGGGTTCGTGTTCTTCGCCGACCTGGTGCGGCACATCAAGAACGACGCGCTTGAGCTGGACTTCGTGCGCATGGCCAGCTACGGCAACGGCACCAGCCGCGGCCGCCAGACCATCTTCAGCAAGGATATGGAAGTGGACGTTTCCGGCAAGCATGTGCTCCTGGTGGAGGACATCGTCGACACCGGCCACTCCGTGGAGTTTTTGTTTGAGGTGCTGGAAAAGCGCGGGGCCGAAAGCATCCGCGTCTGCGCCGTCATCGACAAGCACGAACGCCGCGAGGTCTCCCTCACGGTTGACTTTGCCGGATTCCCCATTCAAAAGGGTTTCATTGTGGGATACGGCATGGATTACGCGGAAAAGTATCGCGAACTTGACGCCGTTTACGAACTCGTCCCCGAATAGGGACGCCTACGCAAGAGAAAAGCCATGATCGTCGCCTGCCCAGAGTGCCAGAGCAAGTACAATCTGCCTGAAGAGAAAATCGCGCCCACCGGCTCCAAGGTGCGCTGCGCGCGGTGTAAACATGTGTTCAACGTCATGCCCCCGGGCAAGGACTTCGACAAGGAGCTGGCCGACCTGACCGCCTCCGAGCCCGCGCCCAAGCCGGCCCCCGCGCCGGAGGCCGCGCCCAAGAAAATGCCCTGGGACGATGACGAACCCGCCGCCGCTCCCGGCGCGCCGGAGGCCGCTCCCAAGAAGATGCCCTGGGACGATGACGAGCCCGCCGCCGGCCCGGCCGACGACGACGACATTCCCGGCGGCAAGCCCGCGGCCAAGAGCCCCTTTGACGACGACGAGCCCGCCGCGCCAAAGGAGCCCAGCCATTTCGACGACGACGGCGGCTCCTTCAGCTCCTCCCTGGACGCCGAAAGCGCCAAGCCCGCAAAGTCCGGCGAGGATGATTTCCTGAACTCCCTGGGCGGCGGGGCCTCCCTCGACGCGCCCAAGCCCGCGGCCAAGAGCGCCAAGAAGAAATGGATCATCCTGGGCGCGGTCATCGCCGTGCTGGCCCTGGCCGGCGCGGGCCTGTTCATCTTCAAGCCCTGGACCAAGATGAACATTCCCTTCTTAAGCTCCATGTCGGGCAAGAAGGACACGGCGGAGAGCGCGGACAAGGTCAAGGACATCGCCCTGCGCAATGTCCGCCAGTATTACATCCCCAATGAAAAGGCCGGGAACATCTTCGTGGTCGAGGGCAAGGCGGTGAACAACTTCGCCACGCCCAAGGAACGCATCAAGGTCGAGATCTCGCTCTTCGACGAAAAGGGCCATGTGCTGGTGTCCAAGCAGCTCTTGTGCGGCAACACCCTCTCGCAGTTCCAGCTCCAGGTGCAGAGCGAAGAGGAGATCAACGCCAGCCTCGGCTCCGAGGTAGGCATCCTCACCAGCAACACCTTCCTCAAGACCGGCATGGACACGCCCTTCATGGCCGTGTTCTTCAAGCCGCCAGACTCGGTCAAGGAATTCGGGGTCAAGGTCATCGACGCCCTGGATCCGAAGTAGAACGGCACATCATCCGCTGACGGCATGCGCCGGGGCAGGGCGCTCAAACCCTCCCCGGCGTTTTTTTATCCTCAAAAGCCCAACCGCAAAGGGGCAGCATGAGCCGAAATCCGTACACCATCGCCCTGGTCCAAACCGGCTGCCGCGAAAGCGCGGAGGAAAACATGGCCGCGCACCTGGATTTGGCCGAGCGCGCCGCTTCCCTTGGGGCGGACGTCATCTGCCTGCAGGAGCTCTTCCTCGGCCCGTACTTCTGCCAGCAGGAGGACGCCCGGCTCTTCGACCTGGCCGAGCCGGTGCCCGGCCCGACGACCGCGGCCTTCGCCAAGCTGGCCCAAAAGACCGGCACGGCCATCGTGGTCTCGCTGTTCGAGAAGCGCGCGCCGGGGCTGTACCACAACACCGCCGTGGTGCTGGGACGCGAGGGCGGCATCCTCGGCACCTACCGCAAGATGCACATCCCCGACGACCCGGCCTTCTACGAGAAGTTCTACTTCACCCCCGGCGACCTGGGCTTTTTGGCAGTGGACACCCACGTGGGGCGCATCGGCGTGTGCGTGTGCTGGGACCAGTGGTACCCGGAGGCCGCGCGGCTCACGGCGCTCAAGGGCGCGGAGGTCATCTTCTATCCCACGGCCATAGGCTGGCACCCGCAGGAGAAAGACCTGCTGGGCGACGAGCAGCGCGGGGCCTGGCAAATGGTGCAGCGCGGCCACGCCGTGGCCAACGGCTGCTACATCGCCGCGGCCAACCGCATCGGCCTGGAGCGGCCCCTGGCCGACAGCCACAACGCGGCCGGCGCGGGCATAGAATTCTGGGGCACCAGCTTCGTGGCCGGGCCCATGGGCGATCTGGTGGCCCAGGCCCCCACGGACGAGGAGACCATCCTTCTGGCCCAGGTGGACCCCTGCCGCCTGGAGGACGTGCGCCGGGGCTGGCCGTTTCTGCGCGACCGCCGCATCGACGCCTACGGGAGCATCACCAAGCGCTTTGACGATTAAGACCGCGCGCGCATAGCCCGCAGCGCCGCCCCTTCACCGCCCGGAAACCGACAGTCAAGGAGCCCCGCATGGCCTTTTTCAAGCTGCTCGTGTCCTTCGCCCCGTGGATCTCGTTTCTGATCATCGCGCAGGGCTCGCTGTTCCGGCTGAAGGCCGGGCTCATCGTGGCCGCGCTGCTCACCGTGGTCATGGCGGTTTTAAAACTGCACCGGGGCATCATCATGTGGGTGGGCATCGTGTTCTTCATCTTCGCCACCATTGCGGTGGTCGGGCTTGAGAACATGTGGACCGCGCGCTACATGGGCGTGTTGGCCAACGGCGCTTTGGCCCTCGGCACCTGGATCACCCTGGCCATGGGCAAGCCCTTCACCCTCGAGTACGCCCGCGACCACACCGACCCCTCGCGCTGGAGCGACCCCCTGTTCATCCGCACCAATTACTTCATGACCAGCGTCTGGGGCGTGGCCTTCAGCATCGGCACGACGTTGGCCTGGCTCAAGACCCTGCCCACCGGGCAGCCGGAATGGCTCATCGAGACCGCGAACTACACCGTGCTCGTCTCGTGCGTGGCGTTTTCCAGCTGGTACCCGGAGGTGGTGAAGCGCAAGGCCATGGCCGCTCGGGCGCAGGCCGGACAGCAGCCCTAGCGCGCGCCTGCCGCCGTGGCGGTCCTGGGCTTGAGCATCAGGGCCAGCAGCCCGGCCGCCAGGGGGCACAGCGCCAGCAGGGTTATGGCGTAGTCCACGCCGGCCCGCTCGATGAGCACGCCCACGGCTCCGACCCCAAGCCCGCCGATGCCGATGCCGAAGCCCAGCGTGAGGCCGGAGGCCATGGCCGCGTTGCGGCTGATGAGCTCCTGCGCCAGGGCCACCGTGACCGAGAACGAGGCCAGCAGGGCCGCGCCCGCGCAGCACAGCAGCACGATGGCCACAGGACCCTGCGCGTGCTGGAACAAGAGGAACAGCGGCGTGCTTGCGGCCAGTGAGCCCACGATGACGGCCTTGCGCCCGAACCTGTCGGAAAGGCGTCCGCCAAGCATGCCGCCCATGGCGCCGGAAAAGAGCATGAGGAACAACAGCCGGCTGCTCTGCGTCAGGCTGATGTCCTTGGTTTGCAGAAACAGGGGCAGAAAGGCGATGAGCCCGAAGTACGCCAGCGACCGCAGCGACACGATGAGCACCACCTTGGTCAGTTCGGCCCAGGCCGCGCGCAGGGCGGGCAGCAGCGGCTCCCGCGCCTTGGCTTCGGCTTTGCGCACGTTGGGCGCCACAAGCCACAGCAGCAGTGCCACCACAATGCCCGGCAGCATGAACACGGGGGTTATCTCCAGCCCCTGGCTCTTGACCACGGGCACCATGATGAGCGGCGTGAGCGCCCAGCCGATGTTGCCCGCTGCGGAGAAGAGCGACAGGTGCCAGCCCTTGTTGCGGCCGCTCAGCGCGCCGACCATGGCCGCCGCCTGGGGGTGGAAGGCCGCGGTGCCGAACCCGGACAAGAGCGCCAGGCCCATGAGCATGGGGTAGCTTCCCGTGGTGCCCAGAAAGCCCAGCATCACGGCCATCCACAAGGTGCCCACGTAGACCATCCAACGTTGTCCGCGCCTGTCGGCCAGGTAGCCGAACACAGGCTGCAGCAGCGACGACGTGGTGGTGAAGGCCGAGACCAAAAACGCCCCCTTGCCCACGCCCATGCCCGCCGCCACAAAGAACGGCAGCAGGGTCTGGATGAAGTTCATGTACCAGTCGTTGAACATGTGGGCGATGGAAAGGGCCGCGATGCGCCCCTGACGCGCTGTTTCCTCAGACATGGGAATCCTCCCGGCCTGCCGCGCCATCCGCCGGTTTGGTCGCTGTTTCGTCAGACGCGTCGTCTGCCATATCCTTTGTGCCTCGCTGCTCCCGATGCATCTGGGCCTGCTGCCGCGCGCCCACGGCGGAGAGGAAACGCAGCACGGCCCGCTGTTCGTCCGAGGTGAAGCCGGCCAGCAGCGCCAGCTTCTCATCCCTGGCCGCGGCGTGGCACTTGGCGTGCTCGTCGAACACGCGCGCGCCGGAGCCCGTGAGGCGGAAATGCAGCTCCTTGTTGTTGCCCGGCATGCGGCGGCTTTCTGCCAGGCCCTTGGCCAGCAGCCGCTTGGCGATCTTGCTGATGGCCCCGCGCGTCATGCCCATCTGCGCGGCGATGCGCGTGACGTTGGCGCCGGGCAAGGCCCCGATCCAGTGGATGCAGTGGGTCTCGGCCAGGTTGAGGCCCTCGGGCACTTCGCCCTGGGCGTGGCGCATGATGATTGAGCGTTCCTGAATTCGCGTGAGCGCGTCGACGATGTCTGGCGCGATGTCTGGCGCGATGTCGAGCGCGCTGTCGGCCGTCATGTCTGGCGTCGAGTGGAGCGAAGTGTCCATGCCGTCTCCTGAATTTGCTTCTTTGATTCCGTGGCAACAAAACGGAGCTACCTCGATTTTGTTTCCTTGTAAACAAAAAAGTGGAGGTGGGCGGCAGAGGACGTGAAATGCTTGAACGCAAACGCTTGGTGGGGGGCGGTGGGAGGTCAGCGTGTCCGTATCGAGCTTGAGCGTGCCGTTTTCGGCGGCAATGACCGCGCCCTCGACCGCGGTGTTCTTCTCCGTGCGGATGTCCACGGAATTCGTGCCGATGATGCTGGTCTGCCGGTTCACCCAAGAAGAGGACGACGAACCAGAGCCGTAGCCGAGACTGCCGGAGTTGCCAGTTTGGAGGCCACTGGCTGTCATGAGGGGCTTTGGGCCGCCCCATAAAGGCTCAGCGATCGCGATTGAGTGGAAAAGGACAACGACCAGAAATCAATGCCAGCGTTAGCTCATGGCATCTGCAGATCAATTCAGGACATGCCAAGCACTCAGTTCTTTCACTGTATTGTTCAAATAGTCGTCAATTTCATCTGATTTTGTCCTATACTCGCGAAGTTCCACTGGTTTATCCAGAATCTCACGATAGACTATTGCTTGTAGTGCTTGTATCCGCTGTTTTGCATTCGGAAAATCAATCGCATATTGCTGTGTGAATTGAGGCACCCATGAGTCATCAGGGAGCTTCCCATTCGCAATTTTGATAGCATGAAACCCAGAACTCGACATATCATAGCTAGCAATATCAGCGTAATCCGGATCTCCTAGTTTTGCCTTTCTGTATCTTCCTGGTATCCAGTCATCAAATGCGCGAGCTTGTGGATTGCTTTTCCAAGCAGCCCATTTCTCCATCTCTTTCTCCGCAAGTGGGATGATACACTTCCATTTTACGGTTAGTGAATCATCTGTGTAAAAATACCCGACATAGAGCGGGTAGCGATACACGGTTATATCAGTGCTAGTATCATTAGCCCATTGCACAAAATTGTAAGCCTCTCTGGGTTTAATTGCGACGTATATCGTCCATACATTATTAGTGCCCTCGCTTCGCGAAATTTGAGGACTTGCAAACATCCACAAACAAACGATAGCAGCACACGCTAGTGCTTTGAATTTCATAGAACTATCCCACTTTTTTTGAGTTGATACTTAAGGTCAATTTCAAATTGTCGCGCCTGGGCTTCAGAGATTTGCGCAAAATATGCCCCTGGGCATTCTTTGCCGAGACTATACACAAGAGTATTCGCCAGGAGCAAGGCCCCTGAATTATTACTGTAACCATCTATGTGTGTATTGGCGATTCTGTCGCGCTGCAACTTGTGTCAAGCAGGAGCGGGAAGTTGCCCTCTGGCGGTGACGTCGGAAGAGCGGCGTTGCGCAGGAAGTACCTAGCGTGTTGTCCGCCGCGCCCACATGTCCCACAGCGCGGCTTCCAGGCGTCTGGCGAAGCGCGGCGCGTCGAACAGGGCCGAGGCCAGCACGCGCCCGCGCAGGTTCTGGCGCAACGCCGCCAGTGCGGGCAGGTCCGCGGCCAAGGCGACAACTTTGCGCTGGTACTCGGCCTCGCTCCAGGCGATCCACCCCGGCAGCCCCGCCGCCGAGAGCAGGCTGGCCCCCTGTCGGCCCAGCAATCCCTTGCCCGCCAGGGTCAGCGTGGGCACGCCCATCCACAGGGCCTCGCAGGTGGTGGTGCCGCCGGGGTAGGGGAAGGTGTCGAGGATGATGTCGATCTCGTTGTGCGCGGCCAGGTATTCCGCGCGGGGCACGCCGGTGAGGAGCCGCACGCGCGCCGGGTCCACGCCGCGCCGCGCCAGACCTGCAAGCAGGGCTTCGGCCGCGGCGGCGTCGCCCAGTTGGCGGCACTGCACGCGCAGTCGTGACGCGGGCAGCGCGGTGAGCGCCCCGGCCCACAGATCAAGCACCGGCTGGCCGATCTTGGCCAGGTTTTGGAACGAGCCGAAGGTGACGAAGCCGTTCTGCAGCGCGGGCAGCGGCCCCACGGCGATGTCCTCGCGCGGGGCGGTGAAGCACAGCCGCGTTTCCGGCAGGGCGAGCACGGTTTCGGTGAACCATTGCCGGTGCGTTTCGGGCACGCCCGTGTCGTCCGCCAGCAGAAAGTCCATCTCCGCCAGCCCGGTGGACGCGAAGTAGCCCAGCCAGCTGGCCTGCACCTGCGCTGGTTTGCGGGCGAAAAGTTCCAAGCGGTTCTGGGCCGTGTGGCCGGAGAGGTCCACCAGCACATGCACGCCGTCGGCGTGGATCAGCTCCGCCGCCGTGTCGTCGTTAAGCCCCGCCAAAGACTTCCAGGCGGCGAAGCGCGGCCGGATGCGCTCCGTGAGGGCGTCGCCGTCGTTGGCGGTGGGGTAGGCGAACAACTCGACGCGCGCGGGGTCCAGGCAGCCCAGCACCGCCTCCAGAAAGTGCCCCACCGGGTGGGAGCGCAAGTCGCCGGAAACAAAGCCCACGCGCAGCCGTTGCGGGGCCGCATCGCAGCGCCAAAAGCCGTAGCGCGACCCGGCCCGAGCGGCAGCTTCCGCGCCGTAGCGCTTGGCCTCGGCCAGATATTCCGCCGGGCCGCAGTGCTCCGCGTGGCTTAAGACAAAGAGCAGATTGCTGCGCGCGGCGGCAAGCCCCGGCCGCAGGGCCAGGGCCTGGCGGTAGCAGTCCTCGGCCTCGCGCAGGCGGCCCAGGGTGTGCAGCGTGTTGCCGAGGTTGCTCAGGGTCTCCGGGTCCGCCGGGCGGTTGTCCAGGGAGGCGCGGAAGCTCTCCTCGGATTCCTTGAGACGGCCCAGCTGGTGCAAGGCGTTGCCCAGGTTGTTCAGGGCCTCGGCGTAGCCGGGCCGGAGCGCGAGCGCCCGCCGGAAGCAGGGCTCGGCCTCGGCCGCGCGATTCAGGGCGTTCAGGGCCATGCCCAGGTTGTTGTGCGCCTGGGCCGCGTGCGGATTCAGCTCCAGGGCGCGGCGGCAGCAGGCCTCGGCTTCCTGCGGGCGTCCCAGGGCGTTCAACGCCGCGCCGAGGTTGGCGTGGATGTACGCGCTGCCAGGGGCGAGCGCCAGGGCGCGGCGGAAGCAGACCTCGGCCTCGGCCGTGCGCTCCATGGCGTGCAGGGTGTTGCCCAGGTTGCTGTGGGCATCGGCGTAATCGGGATCGAGAATCAGGGCGCGGCGGTAGCCGGCCTCGGCCTCGGGCAGGCGGCCCAGGGCCTGCAAGGCGATGGCCAGATTGGCCTGGACCTGCGTGTCATCCGGCAGCAGGGCGGCGGCGCGGGCGTTGACCTCCAGGGCCTCGGCCGGGCGGGACAGGGCGAGCAGCACCGCGCCCAGGGCCTTCCAGCAGAAGCCGTGGTCCGGGTGCGCGGCAGTGAGGGCGCGGGCGCTGGCCTCGGCCTCGGCGTGGCGGCCTTGGTTGAACAGCTCTGCCAGGGCCATGAGCGCGGCGGGTGCGGGCGCGCTTGCGCGAACAGGCGCGGGTGCGGCCTGGGATGTGGAGCCGCGTGGGGTTTTCGGCGCGGTGCCAAGCGCATTGCCGCACGCTGGCTTTGGGGCGTGCTTGCGGGCTTTGGCGGGGCGGTTTTTTTTCGGCATGTGCGGGCACCCGTTTGCTGGAGTGGGAGACGCCGCGCATCATGCTGTGTTTTTTGACGGTGGGCAAGGCGCGAGGCGGGCGCGATACTGCCTGCGCCCAGCAGAACGGCGGCCAGCCGATAGCCAGATGCCAGCCAGCCGGACGTCGGCCAGCCGGACGTCGCCCCGGCGCAAGACCGGAGCCAGCGCCACGCGTCGCGCGCGGCTCGGAACAATCCCCGCTGCGGGCTGGACGCCTCTCCGGTGTCGTGCGGGGATCGGCCCCCATGCCGAGGCCGGCCCCTGCGCAAGGCCGACCCCTGCGCAAGGTCGGCCCCTGTGCAAGGTCGGAGCTGCCGTCCGGCGCAGCGTGGCGATTGTCTGCTTCAGGGGGCGGGGCGCTTTCCCCTCGCTGCCCCCTGCCTTGCTCCGGCTAGCGGGTGCCCTTGGCCAAGCCAGCGCCCAGGAAGTCGCGCAGGGCGTTCAGGGCCTCGTCGCACACGGCCAGCACCTTGACCTTGCGGTCCAGCGAAAGGTCAAGGGAACGCACGTTGGTGTTCAGACGCGAGAGGCGCACCACCTCGGCCGTGGTCGTGTGGAACGCCTCGTAGGCGGCCAGGGCCTGGGCTCCGGCAGCCCCCAGCGCGCCAAGATCGGCGCGGACCTGTGCGTCGGCCGCGGCCATGCGCTTTTCCAGCTCGTCCATGCGCGCGTCGGTCTTCTCCGTGATGTGCGGCGCGTGCAGGGCCTGGATGCGCAGGGCCTCGGTCAGGGCCCGCGAGGCCAGCAGCGCAGGTTGCGCGCCCTTGCCGCCCTTGGCTCCCGCGTCGAGGACGGGCTTGAGCACCAGCTCCATCTTGGCCAGGGCTTCGCTGGCCGGGCCAAAGGACAGGGCGAAGGCCTTGAGGTTGGTGTTCTGCACGGCCAGGGCCAGCACCTCCTCGTCCGCCTTGCGGTACTCGGCAAAGGCGTCCTCAAAGCGGCGCAGCAGGGCGGCCTCCTCGGCGTTGCCCGCGGGGAGCGCCTTGTATGCCGTAAGCCCCGCCGCGACCTGTTCCGCGGCGGCCTGGGCGCGCTTGGCGTTGTCCTGGGAGGCTGCGTCGGTCTCGGCCATCACCGCGCTTTTTTCCGCGTCCGCCGCGGCGTAAAGGTCCGCGCGCATGCGCACCACGATCTGCGCCTTCTGACTGCCGCGCACAAAGGCGCTCTCCAGGTGCTCGCCGCGGCCCAGAAACCACAGCGCCAGCCCGGAAAGGACGATCATGAACACGGCCAGGGCCAAGGTCAGGCCGGGGGAAAAACGGTTCTTCATGTCCGCGAGGTTCATGCTGTCTCCCTGTTTTGCGGCTTCGGGCATCCGTCCGGGCCACGGCGTTGTTTCAGATGTTCGGCGTTTCCGGCGCGTCGGCTTCCTCCAGCCGGTAGCCTATGCCGGTCTCGGTGCGCAGAAAGCGCGGCCGGGCCGGGTCGGGCTCAATCTTGTGCCGCAGCTGGTGCACGTAGATGCGCGGATAGTGGGACTGGTCGTCGCGGGCGCTGCCCCAGACCTCCTTCAACAGCTGCCGGTGGGTGACGACCTTGCCCGCGTGCCGCACGAGATAGGCCAGCAGCTTGAACTCGATGGGCGTGAGGTGCGCCTCGGCGCCGTTCAGGCGCACGCGCCGCGCGGCCAGGTCGACACTGAGCGCGCCGACGCGGAACACCGGCTCCGGCTTGTCCTGCCCGGCGCTTGCTGTGTGGCGCAGGGCAACGCGCATGCGCGCGGCCAGCTCGCCCACGCTGAAGGGCTTGATGAGGTAGTCGTCGGCCCCGGCGTCCAGGGCGTCGATCTTGTCCTGCTCCTTGCCGCGGGCCGAGAGCACCAGAATGGGCGTGGCGGTCCACTGCCGCACGCGCCGGATGACATCGAGCCCGTCCATGCCCGGCAGCCCAAGGTCCAGCAGAATGACGTCCGGCGCGTGCGGCAGTGG
>Ga0209373_10003904_pt1 | contig 13302 bp, 10 predicted proteins | sample Higcelweek5metaG_FD_187173 | JGI IMG/M metagenome (GOLD analysis project Ga0209373, IMG submission 187173) | Freshwater pond sediment microbial communities from the University of Edinburgh, under environmental carbon perturbations - High... | ecosystem: Environmental > Aquatic > Freshwater >...
GCTGTACGAGCTGGACCGAATAATCCTCGGTGCCCGCGGTTTCGGAGGTGATGACCATTGTCTGATCAACAATCGCCGCTGAACCTGCGCCGCCGTTGAAGAGGAGGAAGAACCAGTCGGTCTCGTCATCGAGAGGCTCGACGACCGCGAAGTCGCCGTTATAGATCAGGTTGCCATCCGCAGTCAGCTCGCGGAAGTCCTTTGCCGGCTTCGTAACATTCGTGTCGTACTCGGCCTTCTGGTATACGCGGACATAGTCAACGATGAACTCGGCTTTCGAGAAATCCGTCGTCGCATCGGGATTGCCCGGCCAGTTTCCGCCGACCGCGAGATTCATCTGCACGAAGAAGGGCTGGTTGAACGGTGCCGGATAGGCCTTATCATCCTCACCCTCGACCGCAGTGAACCAGTCATTAACGGTCTTGATCAGTTCTCCGTCAATGTAGAAACGCATCTCGCCCGGTTCCCACTCCACAGAGTACTCATGGAAGGAGTCCGCAAACGAACCGGTTTCCAGCGTCTTGATCCCCTGCTGCTGCCCGTGCGGCTCACCGTAGTGGATCGTCTGGTACGCGATATTTGTCTGGCTTCCGAGAACCTCCACAATATCGATCTCTCCGCATTTCGGCCAAGATCCGTAAACGTTCTCGTCCTGTGGCATCATCCAGGCAGCCGGCCACAAGCCCTGACCTTCCGGTGCCTTCGCGGAGATAACGACCTTGCCGTACATGAAGTCCTTCTTGTTCTGCGAATTCACCTTGCCCGATGTATAGGAAACATTCCCTGCATCGTCCGTCGTCTGAATCGCTTTCAGAACGAGAGTTCCGTCCTTGACGAAGATGTTCTCGTCTTTGTCGGTGTAAGCCTGCAATTCGTTGTTGGTCCAGCCCGGCTCACGCAATTCGCGCGTCCAGTTCTCCTCATTGAGTGCAGCTCCGTTGAACTCGTCATTCCACAGGAGCGAATACCCCTCGAGTGCCGGAACGTCCTTCGCGTCTGTCTGGTTCACATACGTCGGCGCAGCCGTTGTCTCCGGGACCGCAGTGGTGGCAGCAGTCGCCGCAGGTGTTGTCCCGCACCCCGCGAGCGTCGTCAGCGCCATCGCGAAAAGTGTAACCATCCCTACAATTCTTCTTGTCTTTCTCATTTGTTGTCCTCCCTCTCCATTGTGTTTCCGGTCAGTATTTCCAAAAGTTTCTCTCTGATTCCGTCATAATGCGCGTCAAGGATGCCGAAGTCCTTCTCTTTATAAGTCCACACCGCGTAACCGATGTCGTTCTCCCGAAGAATCCGGACAACGTCGTCATACCAACGGACCGTATCGGGAAGCGGCGCCTGATCGATAACACCGAATTCACCGCAGTACAGGCCGATTCCTGTGCTTTTCGCGACGGCGAGTGCTTCGGACATCATCTCGTTGATGTATTCCGGACCCATCTGTTCCGCGCTAGCCTGACATAACGGCAAACCCTTCACGCCCATCGGCTCGGAATCCGCCCGATACTTCTCCATCGTGTCCGGATAGGAGATGTCGCGGTCATTCACGATATTGTCGACCCAATAGGCCTTCTGATGTGTGAACAGGAGCGGCTCATAGAAGTGAAATGTAAACAGGACATTGTCGGTAATCGGCTTCTCCAGGAGCGCGAGCGCGTCGGCGCTGTTCCACCGGATGCCGCCATAGATGATCGGGGTCGAAGTCGCGATCTCACGAATTGCCGTGACAGATCGGCGGATCAACGCATTCCATCCTTCGGCGTTCTCCTCTTCGACAACTTCATTCAACAGCTCGAATGCGACATGAGGATAGGATCCGAAGGCCATCGCGACGCGTTCCCACAACGTAACAAATCGTCGGCAGTTCTCTTCGTCCGCGAAAAGATTGTTTTTGACGGCGTTACCCGCATCGTTAAAATCATAGCCATAGGCTTTGTGGAGGTCCAGAATCAAGTTCAGGTCATAGATTCTGCACCACTCGCAGATGCGCCACAGGCGCGCAAAGCCCTCCGGTTTGGGGCGCCCTGCGTCGTCTTCAAGTATGTTGTAGTCGAACGGCAGCCGGATGTGGTCGAAACCCCAAGCGCGGATACGCCGGACATCTGCTTCCCCGAAGAAGCTGTCATAGTGTTCCTCTTTGTGAGGGCACTGCGAGAGGTAGCCCCCGATATTTAGTCCTCGAGATAATTTCATCCATTCCCTCCTTGCGACAGTAAGCGTCGCTATACACGGTCAGAATCGCATAATCGCCGGGAAGATTATATCGTTTGTATTTCTTTATTGTCGTTTTTATGACATCATAGGAATAGGTGTTCGGTTCGCCGTGCTTTTCGCCCATCGCAAATGATTCGGATGCCAAGTTACCGCAGCGGAGGTACGTATGGACATCGATCGGGAATTGTTCTACAAGGAATATGTCCGTAGGGAGAATCTCTTCCTGCGGGCGCCGTATCAACCGGAGCTCGAATTCTATGCGGCGATCCGGGCAGGAGATCTTGCGAAGACGAGATTGTTTCTGCGAGAGCGGTTCGCGGATAAGGAAGGTCTCGGTACACTATCCGCGGATCCTTTGCAGAATCTCAAGTATCATCTCGTGATCACGACAGCCGTCGTCGCCCGATCCTGTATCGAAGGCGGCATGGATCTCTCCTTCGCGTATGCCTTGAGTGACTTCTACATCCAGAAGATCGATCGTTGTGCGAGTATCGACGAAGTCGGGGAACTTCATCCGGTGATCTGTCTCGATTACGCGCGCAAGATGCGGAGCCTCCGGAAATCGTCGATCCGGTCAGCGTCGATCGCAGATGCGGTCGACTACATCTACGATCACCTGCACACACGAATCACCCTTGACGATATCGCGCGACATACGGGTCGGAATCCATCCTACCTCTCCCGGCTTTTCGCGAAAGAAGTCGGACTCTCTGTCAGCGACTACATCCGATCCCAGAAGGTCGAGACCGCGAAAAACATGTTGGCGTATTCCGATTATTCAGCAGCCCAGATCGCATCGGTTCTCGCATTCCCAAGCCAGAGTTACTTCACGGAGATCTTCCGGAAGGCAACCGGAATGACGCCGCTTGGTTACCGGACGCATCGATTCCGCAGTACCGGAATCGGAGAAAGCCGGCAGGAGTAAATTCCGCCGGCCTTCTTTGTTGATTTCGATTGCTGTGATTTGACTCATCGTCGCTTGATCTGGTCTCTACGACGAGATTCGTCCCCTTATAAACGGCTCAATTCAACCGCGACCTGCGCGCCAAGAGCCGCGTTGTTATAAACCAGCTGAATGTTCGAATCAAGACTCGCGCCGTCGGTCAGCTCCTTAACCTTCGCAAGAAGAAACGGAGTGCTCTCTTTGCCCTTGATGCCCAGCGCGTTCGATTCCCGGACCGCTTCTTCGATGGCTCGGTCGATCACGGCCGAATCCATCTCATATTCCGACGGAATCGGATTCGCGATAACGACGCCGCCTCGAAGTCCTAAGTCCCACTTGGCTTTGAGCGCCTCGGCCAACTCACGCGGTGTATCGACCCGATAATCGACCGCAAAGCCGCTCTTGGAATTATAGAACGCGGGAAGTTCATCCGTCCCGTATCCGACGACGGGAACGCCCTGCGTCTCGAGATACTCCAGTGTCAGTCCGATGTCGAGAATTGACTTGGCGCCCGCACACACGACTGCAACATCCGTCTTGCCGAGCTCCTGCAGGTCAGCGGAGATATCGAAGGTCTCCTGCGCGCCGCGATGGACGCCGCCGATACCTCCTGTCGCGAAGACCTTGATCCCCGCCATGGCCGCGATAATCATCGTGGAGGCGACGGTGGTCGCCCCATTAAGTCCCTTGGCTACGATAAAAGGAATATCCCGACGGCTGGCCTTCACGGTGTTCTGGCCTTTGCCGAGTGTCTCAATCTCCTCCTCGGTCAAGCCGACCTTCAATCGGCCGTTCATGATCGCGATGGTCGCCGGGACAGCGCCGTTTCTTCGGACGATACGCTCGACGTTAAGCGCCGTCTCCACGTTCTTCGGGTACGGCATTCCGTGCGAGATAATCGTCGATTCAAGGGCGACAACCGCCTGTCCCGCCTCAACAGCGGCACGAACCTCCGGGTTAATGTCCAAATACTTCTCTAGCATAATCCAATCTCCTTCATCTTCTGTTGAACACTGTCCTCCGACAGGTTCGGGTTGATTGTCTCTTTACTTCCTAAGGTCAGAATCGCCGTTGCCATCGCGAAATGTGCGCTTCTTTCCACGTCGTACGCATGCAGATGTCCGTAAACCAGGCCTGCAACAAACGCGTCACCCGCGCCGGTTGCATTCACAACATCGACGGGCGGATTCGGTATATGCCGGGCGGTCGTTCCGTCATGATAGAAAACACCCTGTGAGCCGAGCGTGATGTAGACACGACGGACACCCTTTTCGAGAAAAATCTCGGCAGCGCGCCGCATGTCATCCATGGTTCGGATCGTCACGCCGGACAGTAGCTCCGCCTCAATACGGTTGGGCTTGATCGTGTGAAACGCACCAATCCGGTCCTTAATCTTCATCGCCTTACGCGTAGAGACCGTATCGAGGAAGAAGTCGGTATTCTTCACATTGTCGAGGACATAGCGGATCACGTCCTCCCGGACGTTCGTGTCGATGATGGTAACACTGGCATGTTCCAGAACGGATCTCTTGCTCTGAATATAGTCGATGCCCAGAGATTCAATAATGTCCATCTGGTTGACCGCTGCTACCATGTCGCCCTTCTCGTTGAGAATCGCGAGGTAGGTCGAGGTCGGCTTCTCATGAAGAACCAGGCAATCCTTCATGTCGAGGCCGATACGGACGGAATGCTCCATCATCTTCCTGCCGTAGACATCGTCACCGATCGCGGTAAGTAGCTTTGTCGGCGTGTTCAAGTGAACGAGGTTCTCTGCGATATTGCGCCCGACACCGCCCATCGTCATCTCAATGCGGCCCGGATTCGAATCCTCCGCAATCAGCTTGTGGTGCGGCATCCCGATGATATCGACATTCGCGCCGCCGAGCACGCAGGCGTAATCGTCCTGCTTCAGGATATAGCCCTTCCCGAGAATATGACCCTTCTTCGTGAGATTGGTGATATGAACCGCTACCGAAGAACGCGTAATTCCCAGAAGATCTGCAAGTTCGTTCTGCGAGATGGCCGGATTCTGCCGGAGGATTTGTAGAAGCTCTTGTTCCCGGTTTGTCATCTATTGCCTCCTAAACTTGTGTTTACTCGGTAAGCATGTGCTTAGTCTCATAATAACGTGTCCAAGCGCGGCGCACAAGATGATTCATGAAGAATTTTTTCGCGAAAAAGGGCGGTTGTACGGATTGTTCGATCTGTTGTCTTTGATAGATCGAACAATCTGGAGCAAGGTAGCGTGACGCGATCAAAACTCGTTTCCAGATTCCAATCTCACGCTGCGAAAGAGTCAATGATCGGAAGAATGCAGCCTAGAAAGGCAAAATCATGTTGCCAGGCTGCATTTGGCGTCTTATAGGTCGAGAACTCGAAAATTGCCGCCTGACGCGACCAATGCTCATTTCTAGGCGGTAATCCTGCGTCGTGTAAGGATTGAGAATAAGGAAAATTACCGCCTGATGCGGGCCAAACTCGAGTCCAGGCGGTAATCCGGAGCGCTACAACATGGTTGTGAACGAGATATACCGCCTAGGACAGCTAAATCTCTTTCCCAGGCGGTATCCCGTTTGTATTTCTGAAATTGTATATTACTCATTACACACGGTTTCCCAAATCAAACACAAAACTCATTCTTCGTAGCTTCTTACTCTTGCGACCCGCTACCCTCATGCGCCGCACGGATCTTCGCAATTACACCATCGTAATCGAAATGAGGCAAGGTGCAGGCCGAGCAGTCCTTCCACCCGTTTGCAAGGGGTTTGTACGATCCCCCGCAATCCGGCATACCGTAGAGAGGGCAGAAGCAGAACAGGCAGTTGAACTCTCCGCGCTTCTCCTCCGCGATCGGATGACAGGGAAAATATTCACAGGTAAGGTTTTGGAAAAATTTGTAAGACATAGAAACTCGTCTCCTTCACGTGCCGCCATCAGCAGCCCAATAAACTCTCTGTCCAAGAGTTTCTTCGACGCGACCATTCGACAGGATATGTCTACAATTGATATAATTATTGTACGCGTAAAATTGCCTTTTCTCCAGTTCCGCTCCTCGTGTCGTTCGGCATAATCCTTGTCCCCTGCATCAACACGTATGAAGGAGGCCTCTTGTATGGCCATAGAATTTCGAAATTATTGCCCCGATCCCCTCTTCTCTGACGACTATCGCAAAGTCGCTCAGTTCCATCGCGAGATCAACAGCGAGAACCTGCTCTATCCCGGCTTTACCTGGGGGCGTTGGGAATGGATGATCACGCACAGCATGCTCGATCGCTCAGCCCTAGGTAAGATCGGTCTCTGGGAAGATGAATACCGGATCGTTGGTTTGGCCACCTACGAGTCCGATTTAGGATACGCGTATCTTTTCACAGCGCCTGGCTACGAGTCCTTGCGACGCGAGATGCTGGAATACTCCCGGGATCATCTGTGCGGCAAGAACGGCATCCGTGTGATCATTGATAACAACGACCAGGATTCCCGCCGCATCGCCGCGGAACTAGGATTTGTTGCGACGACCGAACAGGAAACAACGGCGATGATCGATATCACAGATAAACTGTCCTATGCGTTACCGGAAGGTTTCTCGATCGTCAGTATGGCAGACGGATGGGATTACCATAAATATAACGAGGTGATGTGGCGGGGCTTCAACCATCCCGGAACGCCTCCCGATGGAGAGAATGATATACGAATCCGAAAGGAGATGCTGTCAAGTCCGCTGATCATCCCGGAGATTGTTCTGGCTGTCGTCGCGCCTGACGGACGTTATGTCTCCCATTGCGGAATGTGGTACAAGCCGGGTGATAAGTACGCACTCGTCGAGCCGGTCGCCACGCATCCGGATTTCCGCCGAATGGGACTCGGTCGCGCTGTCGTGCTCGAAGGCGTGAACCGCTGCGGGCGTTTGGGTGCCGAAGTAGCGTTGGTCGGATCCTCGCAACAGTTCTACTATAGCATCGGCTTCTACCCGTATCACACCGGAAACTTCTGGAGTTCGGTTAAGAACTGAGAGCAGTTCTCAGCGACACACCAAGCACCGGGCGGATTCGTTGTCTGTCCGGTGTTTTTCGCGAGGAGAAACCCGGACAAGCCTGTTCTTTGTTTTTCCATATGCATTGACTATCGCTTTCCCGCGTCGAGAGTGATCGCCGGTGATTTAGCCATGACCGAGAAATCATCCGCGCTCGGGTTCGCGAAAAGCGGGTCGGCAAATACGGATTTTGTATCGTTTCCTGTCGTTCGAAAAGCTTCGAGTCCGACAATCTCGATATTCTGCCAGATCCAGATGCCGCTTTCATCTTCGGCTTCTGAGTAGTACACGTTACTGTTCATCGTATTTCCGGTATTTGTGGTATCTACGTCGCTTACGAAAATATTCTGCACACTTGCGTAGAAGATGTTGTTCGCGATCGTGTTGTCAGTCGCAAAGTACTGCAAGTTGATCTCTCCGAAACCGCCGTTCGAGGTGTCGTTCTTATAGAAGGTATTGTGCGTGATCGTGTTGCCGAAGGACGAACCGCGATCCGTATCATAGCCTCCCATCGCAAGCCCCGCATTCGTGCAGAAATACACGAGATTATTCGACACCGTATTGTAGGAGGTATCGCGGCCGCCATGTTCACTGGCCAGTTCAATGCCGTAATTCGCGTTATGCACGACGTTATCCTTGATCGTAATTCGAGTTGCTCCGTCACAGTAGATACCGTCTGCACTCTGGTCCGGCCCGTATGCGGGATTACCGGAAGACTCGATATTGTAAACAGTATTTCCACTGCAAACGCCATCTCTTGCACGGTCTAGACTTGTCGTCGGGCACGTCCCCTCATATCCGATGAAGACGATGCCGATATTGTCATGGTTGTAGACCCGGTTGCCGCTCACCGTGAATCCTGCGACATTGCCGTTTACCGTCAATGCTTCACTCGATCCGAGTGTGCAATTCGAGACCTCATTCCCGATAATTTTCAGGTCGGCAATCGTCACGTTCGACGAACCGTAGACAGCGATACCGTGCGCGTCCCTGCCGTTCAGATCCCCGTCGACCGCCGCGATATTCGCGATATGATGTACATTATTGTTGCGCAGTTCGATCCCGGCACAGGCGCCCTCCACCAGAATACCGGCGACACATGTTCCTGTTTTCGACGTTGTGTAATTGCAAATTTCCAATCTTTCGATCCTGACATAATTCTGATCAACAACATGCAACATGGCGTCCATAGAGGAAGACATCGGGAGACCGGTGCCATCAAGTACGGCTGTCTCCTCCGGATATGAAGAGATCGTGATCGGCTTTTCGTCGGTACCGGACGAAGTCATCAACAGTTTCTGGGAGTATATACCGCCGCGAAGATAGAGCGTGTCACCGGGACGGAGTTGATCAACGGCATACGATAAGGTAGCCCAGGGTGACTCATAGGTTCCTTTGTTTTTGTCGCTCCCTGTCGTTGAGACATAGAAAGCCCCGGCAGCGACTTGCGTTCCTGATTCTTCTGCCGCGTGAATCTTCGTCGATGAAGCTTTTGTGATCGTTTCGTCTGTCATGTCGGAGCCGTTTTTCGAACAGGCTGAAGCGAAGGTGCCCATCGCTAGGATGGCGGCCAGAACTACCGGAAGAGAATGTCGAATTATTTTCGTATAGTGATATCTCACGATTAACTTCTCCGCCAAAAATTTCTTTCGGCAATATCGTACCGCATTGCACATTGTTTGCCAACTTCCCGGAACGCGAGAACAGCCGCTCTGTCTTTTGACAAAGTGGCTGTTCTCGAAAAGGGAGTAGAAACGCACTGGAGGTACGATTGACGAAAGGTTATTCTTTTACACCACCAATGGAGAGTCCTGTAATAAAGTACCGTTGAAGGAATGGATACAGGACGACGATCGGCATCGAGGTAACAATGGTTGCCGCGGCGCGAATCGATCCGGGTGTGATTGCGACGGACTGGGTCGTATTTCCGTACGCGTTGCCGGAAGATGTCTGGCTGCTGACGGAAGACAAGAGCTTCATCAACTCAAACTGCAGTGTCGTAAGGTTCGTATCTCTCGGGTTATAGATCATGTTGTCAAACCATGACGACCAGTGCCACACCGCGATAAACAAGGCGACTGTGGCAAAAACCGGCTTGCAGATCGGAACGTAGATCTTAAGGAAAATCGTCAGGTGATTCGCGCCGTCGATCTGGGCGGATTCGCGCAAGCTGTCCGGCAATCCATTCATGTAGGTACGCAACACGAGGAGATTGAACGCGGAGATGATTCCGGGGATAACATAAACCCAGAAGGTGTTGGTCAGGCTCAGCTCACGAAATAGCAGGAAGGTTGGGATGAGTCCGGCGCTGACGTACATGGTCATAACGAAGAACATCGATACCGGCTTACGGAATACGAACTCCTTGATGCTAAGGACATACGCGAGAAGCGCCGTCACGGAAAGGTGAAGAACTGAGGCAATTACAGTACGGAGAACAGAATTCCTTGCACCGGTCAGCAGGTTGTCCATCTGGAAAACCGTCTCGTAGTTCTTCAAGGAGAACTTGCGGGGCAGAAGATAGATGCCGCCACGCAAAGCATCGAGACCGTCATTGAAGGATACTGCCAATGTGTTCAGAATCGGGTAAAGTGTAATGACGACTGCCAAAGTAAGAATCAGCGTGTTAATGACGACAAATATGACATCCGCCGGACGAAACTTCTTGCGTCTCAATTTCTTTGGCTTAAAATCTTCGGTCTTGGGTTCGAGTTCAACATTTTGCACAGTAATTACTCCTTCCTCAGAACAATCGCTCCTCGCCGGCGGCTTTGGAAGCCGAGTTGGCCAGGAATATGAGAATAATACTTACGGCACTCTTGAATATACCTGCCGCGGTACCCAGAGAGAAGTCTCCCTGACTGATACCCCACTTCAGAACGTAGATGTCAATCGTATCCGCGACACTCTGGACAAGTCCGTTCTTGAGAAGGTACTGCAACTCGAAGCCTACATTCAGGATGTTACCGACATTGATCAGAAGCAGAATAAATATCGTTGCCTTTATTCCAGGTAACGTTACATACCACATCTTCCCGAACCTTCCCGCGCCGTCCAAAGACGCCGCTTCGTACATATCCGGGTTAATAGCGGTAATCGCCGCCAGATAAATAATGCTGTTCCAGCCTGTCTCTTTCCATACGTTGGAGAAGCCGACGACCCACCAGAACAGATTCGGTTGGCCGAAGAAGTTCATTGGCTCCTTCAGGATACCGATTCCGACAAGGATCTCATTGACAATACCGGAATCCATAGAGAGCATATCTCGAACGATTCCAACAACAATAATCCAGGAGAGGAAGTGCGGGAGATAAGAGACTGTCTGGGCAAATTTCTTGGGGAGTTTGAGCCTTACTTCATTGAGAAGAAGGGCAAATCCGATGGCAAAGACAAAACTTAACACGAGATTGATGATACCCATCATCAAGGTATTTCGAATAACCCCTATGAATACATCATCACTGAATAGGCGGACGAAGACGTCCATACCGACCCACTTGGATCCAAGAAGACCATCCTTGGGCTTATATTTCTGAAAGGCCATCACCCAGCCGCCCAGGGGAATGTAGTAGAACAATAGTCCATAAAGGATAAAGGGAATGGTGATGAAGATCAGTTCTCTTTGACGGATCAGGAGCTTCTTGGTGATCTTCTCCCGAGGCTCCTTTTGTTTCTTCGACTTGCGACCGCGATCGTCGGTCGATTGTTTCGTGGAAGACTTTGTGGCATTGTAAGCCTTCTGGCGGCGATCAATGGCAGCCTCCCGCTTTTTCGCGGCAATCTCTTCCTCTGATGCGATGCCGTCTGTTTTGATGATATCCTTCTCGTTTTCCGTCACTGCCGCATCACTTCCTTTCATGATGAGAGGGTGGCCCTGTCCGAATGCACGGCCACCCTCTCGATCGAATTCACTTCATAGGTTGAACTTGGTTACTACGATTGATTCGTCATGAAAGAGTGTATTATGCGTTACCTTCAGCAACTTCAATTCTTCTGTCGACTTCAGCCTGCATCTCAGTAAGGAATGCATTGATGTCAGCACGCTCATTGTATACTGCAAGATAATCCGTCCATGCGGCTTCGAAATCATCAGCAACAACGATCTTGGGCAGATACTCATGCTTGACTTCACCCATCTTGTTCCAGGCCATTCCGCCAGGAGTGTCTGTTGTGAGGTCATTGGAGAAGGACCACATCGGGAACCAGGGCTCATTCTCTTCGACAACGTTCAGCAACTCAACATAGGTCTGTGCGCCGTACGCTGCAAGGCACTCCTTGACCTCAGGAGAGAGATCTTCGAAGAACTCAGACATCTGCTGGTCAGCACGCCATGCGTTGATTCCGTCAAGGTTAACGCCCTGGATCTGCGGGAAGTAGGAATAGGGGCACATATTGTCGGCTTTGTAATTCGCGTCAACCGCGTTGGCACGCATTTCTTCTGTTCTGGAGAATGATCCGTCGTCATTGACAATGTAGTCAACGCCTTCGATACCCCAGAAACGAAGGTTCTGGGCTTCAGGAGAAAGAAGATCATTGACAAACTGCATCGCGCCTTCGATGTCTTCGCAGCTGGTCGTGATGGAGAAGCCACCGGATACGTCGAGAACAGGAGCATTATTGTAGTTCTCTTCGATGGAATCATTGGCAACGATTCCCATCGGTACATAGGTGCAGCCTTCCATGTTCGCGGCCTTGATAGCATCACCGGCTGTATATCCCCAGTTCCAGTACTGGTCGATGAAACCGAGAACGCGACCGGTAGAGATCTTGGCGATGTACTCGTCGTAGGACTGCGTAAAGCTCTCCGCGTCGACGATACCCTTCTTGTATTCTTCGTTCAGCTTGCCAAAGTACTGCTTGGCGATGTCCGTCGTGTTGTAGTCGATAACCTTGCGGGTTGCCGGATCAACGATAACAGAACCGTCATTGGGATAGCCGGCAAGGAAGAACGGTGCGTTCTCCAAGCAGAAATATCTCCAGTCTTCGCAAAGGATCGTGTAAGGAATGATGTCGGTGCCGTCGATGTGTGTCGGATTCGCCGCATAGTAGTCCTCGATCAGCTTAAAGAACTGATCCATGGTCTTCACTTCGGGATATCCCGCCCACTTAAGGACACGGGTCTGAATCCACCAGGCTTCACCACCAACAAGCGGGCTGACGTCGCGCTCGTTGACGATACCGAACTGAGGAATCGCATAGATGTGGCCATCGTCCTTACGGCACATGTTCCACTGTTCTTCGGTGAGGTAGTTCTTGATGTTCGGATAGGCATCCCAATACTCATCGATCGCGATAAGGGCGCCTGCGTCAACCATGATCTGGTATCCGTCGGAAGCTTCGATGAAGTCCGGATAATCTTCTGCGGCAACCATGACGCCGATCGCTTCTTCAGCGGTCTGTCCGGTCAGCCATGTCTCTTTGCAAGTTGCTCCGGTGAGCTCGGTAAGCTTCGCCTGAACAGCGTTGTTCGCGTTCAGCTCGGTTCCGGGCATCGCGATGAACATGTCAAAGGACTTGATCTCCTTGGGGCCAGCCTCCGTTGTTGTGGCGACTGTGGTTGTGTCACCGCTCGGAGCGGCCGTTGTTGTCGGATCCGTCGTCGAGGTGTTGTTGCAACCGGCAACGAAGCCGGCCAGCATGGTGGCAGACATAATCGTCGCCAGCGTTCGGGTGATTGTTTTCTTCATGTGTTCAAAAACCCCCTTCATATTCTTCCTGTTTCGTCTCCTCCGAAAACCCGCTTGTCACCAAAATGACAGACTTGTTTCCGGATGATACGCTACAGCTTTATCCCTCAAGCTCGTTATTGCTTGAGCTATTAGGTATATTCTAATTTTCGTACCGGAAACAACAACCATGCAAACTATGAAAAACCCCCTACAAACTTCAAATCAAGTAGGGGGTAAACTGCCCTAGTTCCGGGCTAAACGTTTATTATTACTCTCTCTGGTGAACCGTCCGTCACTGGCGGACATCGGGCGAATCGTTTCCCCCTGACCGGTTCGTATACCTCTTGCGGTACTGTGTCGGCGTATGTCCTTTGACCGCGACAAAACGCGAGATGAAATAATCGAGGCTCTGATATCCGACCGCCTCAGAGATCTCATACACGCGTTTT
>Ga0209373_10003905_pt1 | contig 13299 bp, 9 predicted proteins | sample Higcelweek5metaG_FD_187173 | JGI IMG/M metagenome (GOLD analysis project Ga0209373, IMG submission 187173) | Freshwater pond sediment microbial communities from the University of Edinburgh, under environmental carbon perturbations - High... | ecosystem: Environmental > Aquatic > Freshwater >...
AAGCGAAAACTTGGCAGTTTTCGCTTCTTCCTTTTACGGTGGAAATGGTATTTTTTCTATAAATATTTTCCATATTTTCCGTAAAAAGGAATTATCAAAATTTTCTCTTGAAAATTTTGATAATTCCCATTTTATGACTCCCTTCTTTCAAATACCCTCCTTGATTTTATCAGAAAATATGATCTCAATATTGGAGGATCTCCCGACGTTTATGAATTTCCAGATGATATCATTCTCCCGAATTATGAAGATTTTATCTTTCATTACCAAGAAAACAACTATGTGTTTGAAGTATGAGGACAAAGCAAATGAAAAAAAACAAATCTCATGAATGAAAAATAGCTTTCTTATAAAGGACGATATCGTCCTTTGAAAGGAAAATGAAATACCTTTATGGCTTTTTGGCTTGATTCAATAAGTTTTTTTCGTATACTCTCTTGTTCCAGAGAAAAAATTTGTGATTTCCTCATCTCTCTATACAATACTTTATAAATAATTTTTTAACGAAACAAAATGCTTTCTATACAAAACCTGAGCGTAGGGGTCGGTGAAAAAACGATTCTCTCCGACGTCAGTCTCTCCTTTGAACTCGGGAAAAATTACTTGTTGTTATGAAAAAACGGAAGTGGCAAATCCTCTCTGGCTCATTTTTTGATGGGAAATCCCAAATACGTCTTCCAAAGTGGGAGCGTCACCATGGACGCAGACAATCTTTTGTCACTGTCCATTCAACAAAGAGCGAGTGCAGGACTCTTTGTCTCTTTTCAAAATATACCAGAAATCCCATGAATTGGGGTTGGAGAATATCTTCGTCTCATCTATAACCAAAGTCTCAAGCAAAAGAATCCTTCTGCCAGACCCATCAGCCCCTTTGTCTTTCGTAGAGTGATCGATCCTACGCTCAAAGCACTTTCCATCCCAGAAGAATTCTTGAGTCGTGAACTCAATGTGGGATTTAGTGGATGAGAAAAAAGAAAAATGGAGCTTCTCCAAGTGAAACTCCTCAATCCAAAATACCTGATTCTCGATGAAATCGACTCATGACTCGATATCAATGCGGCACAAACCGTAAGTGAAATTATTGCATCGTTGAGTGCTCCAGACCGTAGTATTATCGTCATTACCCACCATTTTGAAATCGAGAAATACCTTCCTTTTGACCATGTCTATGTCCTAAAAAATGGGACTTGTGTGAGAGAGTGAAATCTCAAAATCCTTCAAGAGATCAAGGAAAACGGGTTTTAAAAAAAGGTCAGAAAAAATTCATTGACCTTAGAAGATGAGACTGATTAGCTTGAACAAACGAGCCTGTCTCCAAATTTGTTTTCTATTGATGAAGATAACCCCCACCAGCACTATTACTAAAATTGTGAGGGGAATTACTACGAATTCATAAATAGACATTACTTCCACTCCGTTTTTACACAAAGTTGCCTCATTATATATAACCCCTCAATTATGTCAAATATTCCTCCACCATCACTCAGTGACTCTTGGAATTTTCAAGACGATATTGCCTACGATGTCGCTCCTCCTTGTGGAGTAAACGAAGTCACCCTCCGTGCTATTTCAGAGCACCACCACGAACCTGAGTGGATGCTTGAACTCCGTCTGAAGGCTTTGGAAATCTTTAAAAGTAAGCCACTTCCAACGTGGTGACCTCCACTTGAAAAGCTTCATCTCGATGAAATTTATTATTTTGCCAAGCCAACGGAAAGTAGTGCAAGCACCAGTTGGGAAGACGTTCCTGAAAAGATCAAACACACCTTTGACCGTCTTGGAATTCCCGAAGCCGAAAAAAAAGCACTTGCCTGAGTGGGCGCACAGTATGATTCACAAGCGGTATATCATTCGCTCAAAAAAAACCTCAAAGACCAAGGAGTTATCTTTGAAGATCTCTCACATGCGCTTCAAAACCCTCTGTATGAACCACTGATCAAAAAATATTTTTCAAAATGTATTCCTCTCGCTGATCATAAATTCTCAGCACTTCACTATGCTGTTTGGAGTGGAGGAACGTTTCTTTATGTTCCTGCGTGAGTCAAAATTTCAGAACCACTTCAATCGTATTTCCGTATATGCAAGCGTGAGGTCAATTTGAGCACACGATGATTATCCTTGAGGCAGGGAGCGAGGCTCATTATATCGAAGGGTGTAGTGCTCCAAAATATGACAAAAACTCCCTGCATGCATGAGGAGTCGAAATTCTTGTCTCAGAAGGTGCACAGATGCGTTATTCTTCAGTAGAAAACTGGAGTCTTGACACCTACAACCTCAACACCAAGCGTGCCATCGTGGAAAAAAATGGGCATATCTCGTGGGTGTGAGGGAATATGGGAAGCAACACCACGATGCTCTATCCTTGTTCCATACTCAAAGGAGAAAATGCCAGTGCCGAACATCTGGGGATTGCCTTTGCCAACACCTGACAAAATCAAGATACATGAGCCAAAGTCATCCATATCGGAGCCAACACCACCTCAAACATCGTCTCCAAATCACTCTCCAAGTGAGGAGGAATCTCAACCTATAGAGGACTTGTGGACATCAAGCCCCAAGCCGTTGGAAGTGTCTCCAAGATAGAGTGTGATGGACTGCTTCTTGATAGTGATTCCAAAAGCTATGCCCTCCCACTTATCAAGGTCAACAATACTTCCTCAACGGTAGCACATGAAGCAAGTGCAGGAAAGATCAATGAGCAAGACCTCTACTATCTCCAATCCAGAGGGCTAGACGAAGGACAAGCGACGTCGCTACTCGTCAATGGGTTTGTGTCCCCAATCCTGAAAGAACTCCCCCTTGAATATGCCAGCGAGATGAATGTCCTGTTGTCGATGGAGTTTGAAGGAGGATTTTAATAAGGAGCCTCTGAAAAACTTCGTATTTCTTTGTCAGAAAAAATTATTTCCAGAGTCACTTACGCACAAGTAAGCTCATATCGAAAAATTTTTTCTTCCTCGAACTACTTGTTTTTGAGAGGTTCATGAATTTTGCAGAGGTCCCATAAGTGAAAAGTGAAGCTGAAAAGTGAAAAATGAAAATCATGTCATTCTGAACTTGACTGCCGAATCTTTCCAAGAAACCAAACGGAAATTCTACCCAAACAAGCAATGACAGTAAAATCTTTTCCTGCCGATTCCAAAAAAACAGAAAAAAAGGAGGCAAAGCCTCCAAACATCTCCGTAGAGAAACAAAACATCACCAAAATGTCAGTCTTCTCCCTTTTCTTCTGGTGATTCTGGTATTGAATCTGATAAAGTATCAGGTTCTTCACTTGGAATGAGGTATTTTCTTGAAGTATCAAGGAACCCCTGCACTTCTTGAGTATCTTCCGATTCCAACTTTTATCACCATTTATCGAACATTTTGGTATCTTTCATTATAGTTAACTCCCCCACCATGTCAACAAACATTTGTGAAAAGAATCTTTGAAAAAATGATTTTTATGTCCTTGATACACTTTCCCCACACGAGATTTCACTTGATGCTGGGGTCTACGCTATCATATTGTTAGAAAATCTTTCAGGAGACTATCATTTTCATCTCCAAGAAGAAGCACACGTCGAAGTTTATGGCTATTTTGACTACCAAAATGCCAGCATTTTTATTCATCACGATGCCCCAAAAACACAATCCGTCTTGCATGTGCTCGTGCACACAGCCACCGATCCCCTCAAATGTGTCTTTGCTTCGACCATCCATGCCCCACACGCTCGCTCACAAATTGAAATCGTCAATATTATTTCGTCGAGTGTGTCCGATGTAGATGCGTCTATCACCATCAAGCCCGAGGGAATCAAAGCCAAAGCCTCTCTCAAGCAAAAAAACATCTTTCTCCTTCACTCTGGAAAAGTCACCTCGACTCCAAAACTCCTCGTCGAAACCAATGAAGTGGAAGCCAGTCATTCCTGCGGAGTCGAGCGTATTGCCCCCGACCATCTTTGTTACCTGATGGCTCGCGGATTGCCGGAATCTCTTGCCACTTCACTCTTGATTTCTTGACATTTTCAACGACTCTTTTCCTGTCTCAAGATGATGGATGCCTCGTGTTATGAAGCACTCAAAGAGAAGTTTTTGGGGAAGTTTAGGAAATAAAAGGCAAAGGATTTGTTCCCTTAATGTTTTTTTGAAAATATTGAAAAAAATTTGCATTCTCAAGAAAGTCTGCTAAAATATCTGTGATTAGAAAAAGGCACTTTAACATAATTGAGACTTCAATCCCTCTCCTGAGGCAGTATCCCACTAATTCCCCCTTGATAAGGGAAAATCCCCCTAGCCCCAATGCCATTAAGTTAAGGAAAAAGAAGAGGAATCAAGGTTAAGAAAAGAGAAGATGTAGGCGCAAAAATAAAGAGAAAGATTGAGTTTCCAAAAGTAGCATACAAAAATAAGTGTGAAGAAAAGGAACGATTGGAAAGAAAAAAACTAAAAATTGTGTTTTTTTCTGCGCTTATGATAATCTAAAGACTTTCAAGTTGTCGTCTTGTCTCTTGGTGCGCTCCTTCACTTTCGTTCCCGATTTGAAGAAAGTCAAAAGGCACTATAGAGTTTTTTGTATAGTTCTTTTACAGGAATATCCATTAAAAATAAATCTATCACGTTGTTTTTTAGCGTATGTATTGCCACGCTCTTATTCACTTTTTTTGTGTGTTTTAGATTCTTTTCTTTCGACTCTTTTGCCATTTTCTCATTCATTTCTTTGGTCATAATACTTTCCATATTACTTAAAAAAATAGATGAAAATATGTCTTGTTTTACAGATTCTGGACTCGTTCAAGTAAAGTTTTCCAATGAAAGATTGTTTTTCAGCACATCATAATATGTTTCAATTCCCCATCTCAAAAAGTAGAGGTCTTTAAAATTTTCTACCTTATACCTTTCATTGTCTAAAAGTGAGGTTGCTAATATTTCTATTTCTCCTGTCTTTAAAACAACTCTTACAAATCTTAGTTTGATACTTCTCGTATCTTTCCCACTCTTTGATATTTGTATATCAATCGTTTTTTCTTGAATTTGACAGTCCTTTTCAAATAGTTCATTCATTCCTCCAAATCGATGTCAAGAAGACAAACGTACTACAAAATCGATGTTATTTTCTAGTATTTCCCAAAACATCTCTTTTCAAGGGTATCAACGATCAAGCAGGAGGAGAATTTTTGTTTTTTTGATAGTATAATCCTTGATGTTTTCAAAATGTTGTTCTAACAAAGCTCGTTCATTTCCTTTTGAATCTAAGATACTATCGATCGCTATTCTATTGCAAACATCGTACATTACCGAAAGTGTGCATCAAGCATAACTTGGTAATTTTCCAGTTTGGTTCATGTTTTGTATTTCTCAGAATTCTTTTTTGATTTTATCATTGTTCGGGAGTCTTATTTTTGAGCCATCTACTGCACATACAGTATATCACTCCCATGTTTGAAATCATTCTTGGTTTTCATTTGGATTGTAAAAATCATTTGATATTTTTTGTGTCATTTCAATAAATCCTGTGTGTGATATATTCTTTCTTGCTAGTGTAAAGGCTGATGATGACGTATATTCCACTCCTTTTTCAATTTTATCATTGAGTTGGTCGAAGAAACTATTGAGTTTGCATTGAATGGATTTTACTCATTTTTGGAGCAGGAGAAGCATCATTTTGGGGTAAGTTAGGATTCTATTTCTGGAAAAAGATTTGTCATTTGTGATATTTCTTTCCTTAAATGTCACATCTTGCAGACAGACTCTGATATATATAATGATTTTGTGTAAAAAACAAAGTTTTTCTTGGGTAAGATTATCCATAAAAGTATAATTAATATATAATACTTTTATTTTGGATTCCTTTCGTTTGTCAAGTTTTTTATGTTAAAAAACGACACTTAAATAGTGTCGTTTTTGCCTATTTTATCAGACTTTTTCCTTAACTTAATGGCATTGGGGGTTGGGGGATAGGGTAATGAAACGTGACAGAAAATTATGAGCAGTTTTCCATAAAATAATATAAAAACTGAAATTAATGTAATTTGGTATTAAACCCTTAATAAATCAGAAGCAATGCACTTGCTACTTGTATAGTTGCCTTCCTTTTCTTCTTGCTCTTGAAGCTTGTAGCTTGCTCTTATCTCTTCTTTCACCAAAAAAGCACTTCATACGAAGTGCTTTTTTTAGGCATAATTCGTGAAAGCTTGGCTTACGAGCATCTCACGTTTGGGAACACACTATCCAATGGAAATAGCAGATACGGGACAACGGTTGATAGCCTGTTGCACCCCGTCACTCTCAAGATTTTCTTGAGAGATAACTTCGGCTTTGTGGTTTTGAAAATTCATCTTAAAATTTGATGAAGCAAAACGAATACAATGCCCACACCCCACACATTTTGGATCAATTTTGAGAACCTTTCCCTGAGCATCTGCTACAAGAGTAGAGCCAGAACTTACGGTTTGCGAAACTTCACTTCCAGAAGAAGTGGACTCGGTATTAAGCGAAGTATCATCACTTCCTGTGGCATCCTGCGCTGGAGCATTTGGTCAGTTTTGTGGTTGCCCACAGCTTGCCAAAAAAGAGAGAAACATAGTACATGCAAGTACTTTTGATATGTGTTTCATGTTCACAATATTAATGAATAAGACATGGGTATGATAATTTTACTTCGTAAGAAAAGAGTAAGAATTATTTGTATTATATACAGAGAAAAAATCTTGAAAATTTTAAAAAAAAATTCTTTGTGATGCACACTCACATACTTCTGTTTTTATCTTAGATAAAGCAAAATATTTTTTCATTTTGTCAATATACCCTAGTAATGAGAACTATTCTCTTTATAAAGCTCTTATTCTTGCCACTTTTTTCTTGCAGAAATTTAAAAATCTATTATACTCTGCTCAATTATCAATAATTAGATAACGATAAAATGAATGTAGAATGAATATAGATTAAATTTTTATTTCAGAGGGTATGGATTGGACGTCAAAAACAATGATATACTGTTATATTGGAATCTGAGTATTGGGATTATGTATACTCTGTTGTTACATTCGTTCCATAATCAAATGAAAAAATGAAAAAATTGAACATCTTGAGAAGGAAATAAAAGAGCTCAAAGACAAATTTGAAGGGCTTTCCAAATGATTTAAACAAAATCAGGCTCTCAAAGAAAGTGTAGAAGGAAAACTCAATGAGACAAAACAGAAATTAGAAGAAGCAGAACGACTCTTAAAATGAAATATTTACGGTAGAATATGAAAGTTGTGATTGTGAGGAACTGTAGGGATAATGTTGTGGGCATTGGTAAAAAAAGAATGAATTTTTGATAGCATACATCTATTTTTTTCAACACTAAATGAAATTTGGAATTTTTTAAGCCACTTTACAAAGTAGGTTGAGGATCAAAAAATATTTTTCAGGAAACTCGTTCAACATTTGTCTTCATTCCATTCAAACTGAAAGGTACAGTAATGAATTGATTATTTAGTCGGTTCCGTTTGATTCTTCATATATGTATAAACAAAAAAATCACTCAAGAGCATTTGAGTGATTTTTTGGAAGATTATGATGGATACTTTGATTTGTTGGTGGTTGATGTCTTTGCTTTCAAACTCAAATCTTCAAGAAGCGAGAGTTTGTTTTTGGAGTAGAGCATGGAGATATAGACCATCATTCCTCAGACGAAAAGGAGGGCTACGATACGGAGCCACGCTTGGTCGACTTCATTCCAGATATCGTACAAAACGATTTTGAGAAGGGTCAGAAAAAGCACCACGAGCCCAATAGCACGAATCTTTGGGTATTTTCCAGAAATTCCCCAATGAATCCCAATCAAAGCCAAAACTCCCCAATAGATGGTAAGAGAAAAATCATTCCCCGTAGCATCGGAAAGATACTGCGTTGAGATAATGAAAAAGTAGACAAAGACAAGATACGCAAGCGGATTTTTGTAGGTATCTTTTCCATAAAAATAATGCACGATCGTACCAATAACAAAAAATCCAGTGAAAAGGTAGTTTTTCCAATCCGGCTCAAAAGATCCATACGATACCGTATGAGACAAAAAGACAAGCCCAAGACCTACAAGGAACACTCTTGAAAGATGCATGTCCGTAAGAAATTGATAACAAATCCTCAACATCACCAGAAAAACAAGCGTATACCAAAGCCAGTATTCTTGGTATGAATAGATCTGACAAAGTCCTGAATAGATTCCAATCACCCCAAATATATGCATCACATGGAGGAAATATTTCTCTTGATATTCAAGATTTCTCGTGAAATAAATCATCCCCATCAGTGGTACCAACATAATCCCGAGAGCCACCACATCCCCATAGAGGGCAATCCTTCCATCAAAAAGCAGATTATAATACTTCGCAATTCCAATCAATGAAAGAATCATCACCGCACCAAGAAGTTTCATATTGGGAAATCTCTTGGTAAAAAATGCCACTATCATAGCTTCTCAAAGCCACGTAAGCACGATCACGAGAGGAAGAGAAGCAAACAGCAGAGCAACTGCGTATGAAAAAAGTGAAACTGCGATGCCAAGAAGAGCGAGAAGGAAATTTTCTTTTCCTACATCACGCTCCTTTGTGGTCTCCAGACGAGAAAAGATGGCAAATCCCGCTAGAAAATATACGATTGCCAGTCAGGCAAATGCCATCCCAAGCGTTACTCATGGAAAGTACTCATTTCCAAATCTATAGAGGTTTCCACTCACCATCAAGACCCCAACAATATTTCCAAGAATCATCGCAGATGGGTTTTCATTGAGCATTTTTTGGTTTACAAATCCAAGCGATGCATTGGCAAGAAAATAGATCCCTACCAAGATTGCAGAGGGGAGCGCAAATTCTCCGGTGATTTGAAGAATAGGCAAGAGCATCAAGGCTCCTATCAGACTTCCCACAGGATAGAGAGACCCCATTTGAGCTTTTCTTGAAAGTGTGTAGGTCATCCCCATCACAAACAAACTTGTGAGCGCTTGTGAGACAAAGGTAGGCATATCAATGGTTTCGAGACGAAAATGAAGTGAAAAGAAGGTGACAAAAATTCCAAGGAGAAGAAAAAACACTCCACGCATCATCGTGCTCAAAATGCCCGACAAAAACACCACAAAAATCATCACGTAGCTCATCACTACCAGAGGAAGGACGAAAATCCCACCCAAAAGATCTCCTGAAAAGAGCATCAAAAGGATGAGTCCCAATGGAGCAAAAAGGACAAGAACCAGCACAGTTCCTCCGATAGCGGTAAGAAAAAAAGCACTTCCTAAAAGCAGAGTTCAAAGCGCTATGAGTGAGAACATAGTCGTTTGAATACTGGTAAAGGCATTTCCTGCCATCAATTGCCAGTCACAGAAAAAGAACAAATACGCAATCGAGAGAAAAGCTCCGATCTGTTTGGAACACTCAGAGCGATACGCTCCATACACGGTCAGTCCATTCACTCCACAAAAAGCAATCATTTTTCCCACAAAACTCCAACTCTCATGCGGAGCTGGGGTGAGAGCGATGAGGAGATTTCCAAGTACCACCATAAAATACAAAAGCACTCCATTTTGTCCGTCGGGAGTACGGTGCGAAAGGATGAGCCTAGCAGTTCCAAGCGTGATCAAGAGGTCATATCCAAGTAGGGTCACATCACTCCATTCGCTTCCACTCGAACCAACAAGGTACGGTGTTACGTATGCCAAGAAGATAGAAAAGAGAAGCATGTGTTTTCCCTTGTATACGAGCGAAGTTACCGTTGAAAAGACAGAATTGAGCACCAAGAGTCAAAAAGCCAATGAAGCACTCAAATACCCTGCTTCTCCAATCAAAAACCTTCCTCAGAGGATGACGATATAGTTGATCAAGATTCCACTTCCAAGGAGAGTGAGCCCTTCATTTTTGTATCCTTTGTTGTACAAAAGCACTCCGATCCAGTACACTCAAAATCCAACAGCAAATCCCAAAATAATCTTCATGGTATTTCCTATATAATTGTACACCAAACTCATCAAAAAGATAATCCCGAGTGCCAAGAGAATTCCACCGATCTTTGCCATCAGATTTTCTGCAAAGAAGTTTTTGAAAAAGACGCCAAGAGCAGAAGGTTCACGAGGCAAGGAAGGTTCTGGAACCTTTTGAGAAACAACAGGCTGAGGCTGTGGAAGTGTTTCAGGATCAGAATCTTTTGGAGAAGAGAGGTCTTCCTCGGAAGATACATCTTCTCAGGGCAATTCTTCGGGAGTATTTGGTGGAGAATCTTGTGTTTTTTGAGAAGAAATCACCAAATATGATCTAACCATAGTCTCGATTTTGGAGCTATATTCCAAGATATTTTTCTTAAGAAAAGCATCAGAGAGCAATAAAAACTTCACGAGCAACACCGCAAGAATTGCCCAAAACCAAAGGTCTCCATCGATGGATAGAATGCAAAGCCCTATCATCGCACTCACGATCCACGCAATACGATTCAATATGACAAACATAAGTATGGAATTAATAAATAATATTTTTGTTTTTTTTCAATTTGGCAACTATACTAGAAATAATGAGAAAACTGAGTATTCCGAATGGCTAAAGCCCTCGGTTGAATCAATCTTGAGCTATAATCAAGTAATTTTAGTATACAAAGGAACAATACTCTTTTTATTGTCATTCTGAGGTCTCCTCAGAATCTGTACGAACACAAAATCTTTTACTTTTATCTTTATCTGGTAGTTTTATTCTTTCGTTTTTCCACTTTCTTCTATCTTTTCGCCACAACTGGAACAATACGGCATTCCCTTGACGGTGAGTGCTTGGCAATGAGGGCAATGGATTTGGATTTCGTGAGAACACAACGGACAAAATGGTTTGGTCGTATCGACCGCATTTCCACAGTTGGGACACTTTCTATCACTCACAAAACGTTTGAGGACATTGGACGGAGCATAGAGTCTTTTTTGAATTCTAAAGACGAGAAATCCAAAAAATCCAACAATAAGAAACGGCCAAACAAACTGTACCAGATACAAAAGTGGAGTGAAAGAACTCAAAAATTCTACGACCAGACGCACCAATTTGTGAGGCAAAATATCCCAAAGAAACCAAAACCCAATTTGAAGGACGATCAGCCCGTATGCAAAGGTTGCCACCGAAAAGATAATAGTAGCAGGAGAATTTTTGATTTTGTTTCTCACATACATTCTATAAAGTACCAAAAAGACACTCAAGGCATAAAAGAGCGACAAAAATGCATAAAAAAGTCTATAAAAAAGAAATGCCGAAGAGTACGCACGACTCGCTTCTTGGTATTTTGCGATCAAAGCAGCCACCTGAGGAGCCACGTCATCTTGAATCTTTGAAATTCTGGCATTTTCCGCATCGATCTGAGCTTGAATCTGATCTATCTCAGCACGGGTGTCTTTTATATCCTTTTGAAGATTTTGTGAGTTATAAATTCCCGTTCCCATTTCTGCGGTTTTTTCATACAAAGAAGTATTGTAATCATTTTGAGCCGTATCCTGACGGTATTGAGATTGAGATTTTTCAAGAGTTTTCTTTGAAACATTCTCTTGGGCTTGCTTTACTTCATCCAGCGAGGGTTTGAGCACATCATATTGGGCTTGAAAATCAAAAGCAGGCGTCGTGGACGTGAGCTTGCAGTCATTGTATCAATAATAATACCAATCCCCTTCGTCTTGTTCCAAATCAAACGTTTGGACTTTTGAAAGCTGGTGAATCATATCATTCACACAGGAGGGCAATTGACTCGGCTGAGTCGGGATTTCAGAGATGACATCTAGTGCCCATTGTGATGAGACCATTACGGCTACAAACATACAAATCAAGAGAAAATACCCCATCTTGGTGGTCTTTTTTTCGCTCAATTCTTCTCCAGCAAGTGGTTTTTTCGTGAGAGGAGACATACGAAAGATCTTTTCTCTCACCAATGAAGTTAGGTCCAACATACACGAATAGTTAGAAAATAATAGTTTAAAATCTCATTTTGCTCTTGTAGCTTTCTTTTGCGCTCGCCCTTCTCGCTTCGCTCGTTTTCCCCCTCCACGAGAGGGAACGCTCAGGAGAAAATTTTGTATTGCTTTCGTCTTGCTCTTGTAGCTTCCTCTTGTAGCTTTTACCCCTCGTCTTTTGGTATTTTACGTAACATTTGAAATATACCAAATCCAAATAATGCGACCACAAAAAGAATCAGAGAGATAAAGACTCCTTTATTGCTCTCAATATATCGATTATCTTTGTCATCACAGGCATCTCACTGAGCATCCTGATCCACATTTATCTGGTCGAAGTTCGCAACATAACGGCAATTATCAAGAGCATTTTGTATCGCATCAATGTCATCATCTTCACACGCATCTCAGATATGATTGTTGTTGACATCGAGTTGGTCAGCATTGGAAAGAAGAGGACAATTATCCATATATCCAAGCCTTCCATCAGAGTCTGAATCATCACAGACATCTCAAATACCATTTTTGTCCCCGTCTTCTTGTAAGGAATTTTTTAAATCTTTACAGGTATCACATACATCCCCCACCATGTCCCCATCGGTATCTTTTTGGTCTGAATTTGGAGCTTTGACACAATTATCTTTCACATCAGGAACCATATCAGCGTCTGTATCTTTGGTTTCCTCAGGACGTTCACAATCATCTCATATTTTGTTGCCATCCGCATCTCGTTGGGTGGGATTGTAGCGAATACAGTTGTCACACGCATCCCCTATCGCATCTCCATCGGTATCCTTTTGGTCTGGATTGGATGTTTGAATACAATTATCCACACTATCAAATACCCCGTCTTTGTCCGCATCAAATTCACATGCATCTCCGACTTTGTTGTGATTGATATCGGCTTGGTCAGGATTTGAAGTATACATACAGTTATCTCGCGCCCCAATCACCCCATCTCCATCCCCATCGGCACAATCGTCACCGATTCCACTTCCATACGAATCGGTCTGACGAGGATTGTATACAAAAGGACAGTTATCTCCCACATCGCTCACTCCATCACGGTCTTGGTCTCTTAAAAAACGTTTTTGAAACCATTCTTGGTCAAAATCAGGATTGTGAGTCCAGTGTGCGGTATAACTAGGAGTATCTACATTGGTGATAAAAGAAGTCTTGGTCGAAAGAGCCTGTTCCTCTAAAATCATCTTCTCATCTACGCACCTGTCTCCACGGTAGAGTGTGAGCGGGCTTTGGGAAAGCGGGTGCATGAGAAATTCATAGTTTTGTCTTTGAAAAAAACCAAGCTCGCTCAATGATACATTGCGAAGCGTTTTATACTGAGGAAAGGTGAGACGTACAAAGTTGAGATCATA
>Ga0209373_10003906_pt1 | contig 13299 bp, 6 predicted proteins | sample Higcelweek5metaG_FD_187173 | JGI IMG/M metagenome (GOLD analysis project Ga0209373, IMG submission 187173) | Freshwater pond sediment microbial communities from the University of Edinburgh, under environmental carbon perturbations - High... | ecosystem: Environmental > Aquatic > Freshwater >...
CGGGGAACTGAAACCCCGCGTGGTAAAATTGTATAATGCACAGAGGGCAATATTCAATGAAACCTTTACCCAGGCTAAAAAACTGATTGCTGATGGCAATGAACAAGAGGGTGGGCTGCTCCTGTTAAGGGCTCATAAAGGACTTCCCAAGACAAAAGCACTCATCAAGTTTTTGAGCGAAGAGGGCATGAAGGCCCTCAAGCATAAAACCGAGAACTTTTATATGCAGGAAAACAACAAGAATATGCATCTGGTTACGGACGATCTCTATTTTGTGATCGACGAACAGAACAATTCTGTTGAGCTGACTGAAAAAGGTATCGATATGATTACCGGTGACGGAGAGGATCCTGAATTTTTCATTCTTCCGGATATCGGGGTTGAGATTAATGAGATCGAACGAACCTCAAAAGATGAAGACGAAAAACTGCAGCGTAAGGATGAACTTATCCGTGAGTTCTCCGTCAAATCGGAACGCGTTCATACCATCAACCAGCTACTGAAAGCCTATACAATTTTTGAGAAAGATGTTGAGTATGTCGTCATTGAAAATAAGGTAAAGATTGTTGATGAACAAACCGGCCGTATCATGGAAGGCCGCAGGTACTCCGACGGACTTCATCAGGCTATAGAGTCGAAGGAAAATGTAAAGGTTGAGGCAGCTACGCAAACGTTTGCCACGATTACCCTGCAGAACTATTTCCGTATGTATAATAAGCTCTCCGGTATGACCGGTACCGCTGAAACTGAAGCCGGTGAATTCTGGAGCATATACAAACTGGAAGTCGTTGTTACACCCACAAACAGGAAGATTGTCAGAGATGACCGTGAGGACCTTGTTTACAAAACAAAACGTGAAAAGTACAATGCCGTCATCGATGAGGTTGTAAAGATCGTCAATGAAGGCCGTGCCGTTCTGGTCGGTACCACATCGGTTGAGATTTCGGAATTGCTGAGCAGGATGTTGAAAATCAGAGGCATAAATCATAATGTTTTGAATGCCAAGTTACACCAGCGTGAAGCAGAAATTGTGCTTGGGGCTGGACAGCCAGGAGCGGTGACCATTGCCACCAACATGGCTGGTAGGGGTACTGACATCAAACTTCATCCATCGGTCAGGGATGCCGGCGGTTTGGCTATCATGGGTACTGAACGCCATGAATCTCGCCGTGTCGACCGTCAGTTGAGAGGTCGTGCCGGTCGGCAGGGTGACCCCGGAAGTTCACAGTTCTTTGTCTCCCTTGAAGATGACCTGATGCGTTTGTTCGGATCTGAAAGAATCTCCAAGATGATGGACCGACTGGGGTTGAAAGAAGGCGAGGTTATCCAGCACTCCATGATTACCAAGTCGATCGAACGGGCACAAACGAAAGTTGAGGAAAACAACTTCGGAATTCGTAAACGTCTTCTGGAATATGATGATGTGATGAACAGCCAGCGTGAAGTTGTTTACGGACGCCGCCGCCACGCTCTTTACGGAGAACGGATCGAAATGGATATCGCCAATATGATGGCTGACTTGAGCGCTTCGATTGTTGAAGAACATAAGGAAGTGGAAGATTTTGAGTCATTCAGGCTCGATTTGATCCGTTTCCTGGCAATTGATTCACCCGTGTCGGAAGAGGAGTTCCACGACATGAAGACAGATCATATCAGCGACAAATTGCATGAGGTACTGCTGAAGTCTTTTGAATCAAAGAACCTGTATATGGGTCAACAGGCATGGCCGGTAATCAAAGATGTTTACGAGCGTGCATCCCATCTTTATGAGAATATCCTGGTTCCGATCACTGACGGACAGAGAACCATCAATATCAGTACAAATCTTAAAAAGGCCTATGACACCCATAACAGGGAACTGGTCAAGACTTTCGAGAAAGCGGTCATTCTTTCGACTATTGATGATTCATGGAAAGAGCATCTCCGTGAGATGGACGATCTGAAGCAATCGGTGCAGAATGCCAGCTATGAACAGAAAGATCCGCTATTGATCTACAAACTTGAGTCTTTTGATCTGTTTAAAAATATGATCGATAAGGTCAACAAGGAAGTGATCTCGCTTCTGATGAAGGGCAAAATTCCGATCAGTGAACCCGAACAGGTGAAACAGGCGCAGACACGTCAAAAGCTGGATATGAGCAAGTATCAGACCAGCAAAACGGATATGCCTTCGTATAGCCCGGGTTCAACAACCGATTCCGGAACTCCGCCACCTCCGGCACCTCCACAGCATGTTCAGCCAATCAGGGTGGAGAAAAAGGTTGGGCGCAACGATCCATGTCCTTGCGGAAGTGGCAAGAAATACAAACAGTGTCACGGACGGCAGGAACTACAGGGATAATCTGATTAAAGAGCCTCGCAGATATTTCGCATTCGTGCTGATAATTCTTCGGATATCCGGGTTAACGGCAATCTGACTGTATCGGTACAAATACCCATATCTTTCATGATTGACTTGATACCGGCAGGACTGCCTTCGGTAAAAATCAGCCTCATGAGCTCAAGCATATCGTAGTGGAGCTTTTGAGCCTCTGCAAGGTGCCCCTGATGCATTGCCTTCACCAGATTATGCATACGATCAGGGAATGCATTTCCCATCACTGATATAACTCCATCTGCACCAAGCGAAAGAAGCGGTAAAGTCAGGGCATCATCGCCCGATAACACCGAGAATTCCCTGGGCCTGTCACGGAGGATAGTCATTAATTGATCGATATTTCCGCTGGCTTCTTTAATCCCAATGATGTTCGGATTGTCGTTAGCCAGGCGCAGGGTTGTATCGGCTGAGATATTGCATCCGGTTCTCCCGGGAACATTATACAGGATAACCGGAACCGGACTGCTGCCGGCAATGGCTTCGAAATGTTGATATAATCCGGTCTGATTAGGCTTATTATAATAGGGTGCCACGTTTAACAGGAAGCTGATTCCGTCAAAAGATTGCTCTCCGATCTGTTTCACGATTGCACGCGTATCGTTACCACCAAGTCCCAGAACAACGGGTTTTCGGCCTGCATTGACTTCGAGAATGACCCTGACAACTTCCTGTTTCTCAGCCTTGTCCATAGTCGGGGTTTCAGCTGTTGTTCCAAGAGCAACCAAAAAATCAATGCCTTTGGAAACTGTGAACTCGGTAATCCGTCGCAATGCTGGATAATCTACGTTGCCATCGTTGCAGAATGGGGTGACCAGGGCTACCCCGGCACCGCTAATTGGGGTAATTGACATATTAAAAAAGCTTAAATGATTCAGATTTGGATTTAACGTCCTGACGATTATCAATCGATTGAAGATATTTCAGGAGGTTATCGGCGAGATAGGGAAGATCAATGCGTTCTTTTAAACTGATCTCAAAATCAAATATGCCACCGCATAATCCTTCAGGCCCGGCATACATCTGCGACTGAGATTGCCAAAGTATGGTTTGAAGAGAGAAATTCTCAGTGGAATCGAGGTAAAAAACAATATCGAAAGCGTTTGCCGTAAATGGCTTGTACTTCTCTTTTTTGGGAGATTTCAGGATGGATAATTCGTCCTGGCAGATTATGTCAACCGGCATACCCGGCAGGTGTTTTTCGTAATCAAAAGGATTAAGGTCTTTGCGTTTCTCCGGAACGATCAGTAATACATGACATTTCCGGTCCTGACTATGGATCGCTTTCGCAAAACTTACCAACGGCGCCATGTGCTCAGGTTTTCGGAGATCGGCGAGTATACCGATATTCCTGGCTTCTTTCAATGGAATAAAAGCCCTTTTTCGGCGAATTCGCTGAAAATTGGCCAGCAGTCTTGGAACTAAAAATATCCGTTGAATGAATGATATCATAACGCTACAAACTTAACAAATTTATAAACTCATCTTCCCTCATCAGAGGAATAGAAAGATCCTGAGCTTTTTTAAGCTTTTCGGGGCCCATATTTTCTCCGGCCAAAATGAAGCTGGTTTTTGAAGTTACTGAAGAAACATTCCTTCCTCCGTATTGTTCAACAAGCTGTTTGAGTTCATCTCGGCTATAACGGCTAAAAGTTCCGGATATTACTACGGATTTTCCGGTCAGTGCCTGGATCTGTTTGATATTATCTTCAATTTTCTGACTGAATTGAAGGCCATGACTTTTCAAATTCCGGATTAGCTGAAGATTTTTTTCCTGTTTAAAATACTGAATGATGCTGTCTGCTATCCTTTCGCCAATTTCATCAACCGATGTGAGCTGCTCTTTTGAAGCGGTCATGATGGTATCGATACTCCCCAGCGAACGTGCCAGCTTTTTTGCGACAGTTTCTCCGACATACCTGATCCCAAGCGCGAATAATACACGCTCAAAAGGAACTGCTTTGGAGGATTCAATTGCTGCAATAAGGTTTGAGGCAGATTTGCCGGCAAACCGGTCCTGGCTAATCAATTGATCATAAGTGAGTTCATAAAGATCTGCGACTGAGTTTAACAGCCCGGCATCAAAGAGCTGGCCTACGGTCTCACTGCCTGCACTATCAATGTTCATGGCCTTTCGGCAGACAAAGTGCTCGATTTTGCCTTTTATCTGTGGCGGACAAAAATCTTCATTCGGACAGTAATGCTTGGCTTCACCAGGATCTTTGGTGAGAAGGGCGCCACACTCAGGGCAGTTGGTGATAAATTTGACCGGTGAAACAAACAGGTCCCGCTTGCTCAGGTTGACTCCGGTAATCTTCGGTATGATTTCTCCGCCTTTTTCAATAGTCACATAGTCGCCAATATGAAGGTCGAGAAGTTGTATCTGATCCTCGTTGTGCAGGCTGGCCCTTTTTACGGTAGTTCCGGCAAGCAATACCGGTTCGAGGTTTGCAACCGGTGTGATTGCCCCGGTTCGCCCGACCTGAAAATCAACCGATAATAGCCTGGTCTCTGCCTGATCGGGAGGATATTTATAGGCAATAGCCCATCTGGGGCTCTTGGCCGTAAAACCAAGTGCCTGCTGCTGTTCAATGGAATTGACCTTGATGACTGCGCCGTCAGTATCGAATGGGAGTTTCTTGCGGGCATTTTTCCAACGATCGATGAAGGATAAAACACCCTCGATAGTGTCATGCACTTCAATATATTCCGGTATTTTAAAACCTATGCTCCGGGCCCATTCCAGGTTTTCACTGTGAGTGGGGCAGGGTAGCTGATTTCCGGATAGGCTATATAATAAACAGTCGAGCTTCCTTTTTGCAACAACAGAGGAATTCTGCATTTTCAGGGTTCCCGATGCGGCATTTCTGGGATTGGCAAAAGGTGCCTCTCCTTCCTGAATGCGTTCTTCATTAAGTGCGTCAAATACATCCCGATGCAAAAGGATCTCTCCCCTGATCTCAAAGAAACCGGGGCACCGGGTCTCCGGAATGATTAGCGGAATGCTGCGGATGGTCTTTATATTGGCTGTGACGTCATCGCCCCGGACTCCGTCACCCCGGGTGATAGCATGAATCAGCCTCCCATTTTCGTAAGAAAGACTGATGGCTGCACCGTCATATTTTAGCTCGCACGCATATTCAACCGGACCATTAATAATCTTTACAATCCGGTCATTAAAATCGATCACCTCTTCCCGGTTGTAGGTATTTCCGAGAGAATACATGGCAACCCTGTGCTCACGCTGCACGAACTCCCGGTTGCTATCATCCCCCACACGCTGGCTGGGCGAAAGGGGATCAGCAAATTGCGGATATTCTTTTTCCAAACCAATCAGTTCCTGCATCATCTGGTCATACTGAAAATCAGTGATGGATGGCTCATTTAATACATAATACCGATAGTTGTGAACGTTCAGTTCATCTTTGAGGAGCTCAATACGCTGATATACAGGATTATTATCCATTGATTGACTTTTGTTTAAAAATAGAACAGTTTTCTGTGTTGCCTTCTTATTCACCATACAAATTATCATTACTTTTACACCGCACGGGTTTGTGGTTTCCATCCGGCAACCACAACAAAAGGGAATCAGGTGTAAAGCCTGAACAGTTTCCGCTGCTGTAAGCTCCGTCAACGCACTGGCAACCCGCCACTGTTCAATAAAATGAATGGGAAGGCGCCAGATGAAGGGAGCAAGTCAGAAGACCTGCCTGTGTAAAATTAACCAACGGGTTCGGAATAAACCTCAAGGAGATACACAGGTGAATAAAAATAATTTACGGCTTGCTTTTTTGCTCATTTGCCTTTTTGGTGTCGATCAAACACTGAATGCACAATCTGCGCCTATACGTCTGGAAGAGGTACAGATCATGGGATTCCGACGGAATGCCAATGAAAACAACCTTCATTCGGTCAGGATAGACTCCCTGCTAAGGACAAAATATTTTGCCTGTGACTTAGCTCAGGTTCTTAAAAATGAGACAAACCTGAACATCACACAATATGGCGGACAAGGTTCCTTAACTTCATTGCGGATGCGCGGATCGGGCCCATCTCAAACGCAGATCAACTGGAACGGACTTCCGGTGAACAGCCCGACCACCGGTAGCATTGATCTTTCATTATTGTCAGGAGGGATGGCTGATGCCATTGATATTGTGTATGGCGCAGGGGGATCGCTCTTTGGTAACGGCACTTTCGGCGGCTCAATCAACCTGACCAATAAACCGGAATGGGATAATCGCTTGCTGCTCAATTTTGCCGGTGAGGCCGGATCTTGGAATCATTACAAAACCGGTCTCAACCTTCGTACCGGGAATAATTCCTTCCAATACCACTTCTCTGGTATGTGCCAATCGAGCCCTAATGCATACAGATATCACAACTTTTTCAAGGCCGGCAATCCTGTTGAGTACCGGATGAACGATTCATTGAATCTATGTTCGTTTCAGCAGCATTTGTTTTTCAAGCTGCCGGATAACTGGTACATCCAGTATGGCATTTGGTTCAACAACCGGATCAAGCAATCACCGGCATCTATTAGCACAACCCCTGTATTCACCGCCCTTCAGAAAGACCGGAGCCTTCGTCAGTTTGTCAGGGCTTCCAGATCAGGCAGAAAAACCTCATTCGAGATTGTTGCGGCCTATTTTACCGACAGTCTTTCCTATTCCGAAATTTCCATTGCTCATGATTCAATACTGAAGCAATCGCAATTCAGATCGTCAGATACCTACCTGAGCGCCTCTCAAAAATGGCTCCTTAATGAAAAATTCACGATCGAAAGCGGAGCCGATCTGGAGTATCAGAAAGCTAAAACCGAATCTTATTCTGATATCTCTGATGAGTCAAGAGGAGCGCTGTTTGGTTTGTTGAAATATCAGAACAATCAAATAAGTACCGATGTTTCATACAGGCAGGTCTTTTATTCAATGACCGGACCAAAGCCGCTATGGTCGTTTGCTTTTCAATATTTAACCCCAGTTAGCGGGTTGACCCTGAAAACCCAGATATCAAATAAATTCAGATTCCCGACACTGAATGACCGGTACTGGGTTCCTGGTGGTAATCCGTCGCTATTGCCTGAAACAGGCATGGGATATGATATGGGCGCTTCGTGGAACCTGGTTAGGAACGAAAAAACAAGCGTTATGCTGAATGCCATGTTATTCACCCAACAGATCAATAACTGGATACAATGGGTACCCATTGGTACCTATTGGTCCCCACAGAATATCCGGCAGGTAAAGTGCCAGGGCCTCGAACTGGATATGACAGGAAGGTGGAAATTGGGTGAAGTGGGCTTTCTGGCCAGAACCATGTATTCCTATACTGAAAGTCTCGATATGAGCGCCGAAACTGTTGAATCCAGATCTCAGCGCCAATTGCCTTACGTACCTTTTCATTTATTGAGGATTCAGACGGGGCTCGATTATCACAAAATCGAAGCTTCACTGATATACAAATATACCAGCCAGCGGTTCACCACAGATGACCATGATTCCTGGCTGGTTCTCGATCCCATTCACCTCGTCGATGTTTCGTTTGCTTACACCTTTTTGTTGAAAAGAAACCGGATTATCCTGTCCGGAAATGTGTCAAACCTGCTCGACGCAAGTTACCAGTTGATACGCGCGTATCCCGCTCCCGGGAGATCTTTCTATTTGTCTGTTAATTATTTGTTTAACCAAAAATTTAAAAATGATGATTCGAAGTAAATTGCTATTATGTCTGAGTTTAACAGCAGTGGTTCTGGCGTCTTGCCAGAAGGATGATCCGGAGAATGACAATGGTATCGGATATTTGCACGGCGCTTATATTGTCAATGAAGGAGCATTTGGAAACAGTAACGGATCGATCAGCTATTTCGATACGGATTCATCGATCATGATCAACCACGTTTTTGAAGCAGTCAACGGGCGTCCGCTGGGCGACGTGGTACAGTCAATAGCCATTGAGGGAAGCAAAGGATATATCGTCGTCAATAATTCACAAAAGGTTGAAATTATTGATATGAAAACATTTGCCTCTATCGGGACTATTGATGGCCTCGAATATCCCCGAACATTCCTCCCGATCAGTAGCAGTAAAGGATATCTGACTGACGGAAACTATTCGGGGCGTGTTTACGTGATTGATCTGGCCCTGCAAAAAATTACCGATACAATCCCTTGCGGATCAGGTCCTGACAAAATGATTAAATATGGAAATACCGTCATAGTGGCCAATTCGGGCGGGTGGGGTAATGATAGTACCCTCACCGTGATTGACACCGAGAAAGACAAGGTTTCAGCGACCTGGAATGTTGGAATGAATCCGGTGGATCTGGTGTTGGACAAATATCAGGATTTATGGGTGCTGTGCAAGGGAAAAGTGGTTTGGAATATGGATTTTACGATTGGCGAAGAAACCTCGTCTTATCTGGTATCAGTTAATCCTGCTACCGGTGTGGTGGAGCAATCGGTCGAAATTGGTTCAATTGGTGACTATTACTGGCCCCAGCAGATCTCGATCAATAAATCAAAGGACCGGATATTTTATCTGGAAGCTGAAGGTATTTATGCCAAAAGCATTAACAAGAGCAGTTTAAGCCAGTTACTGATTCCAAAAAGTCTGTACGGATTCGGAATCGATCCGGTAAGTGACCTGATCTATGCCCTGTATGCTCCGTCATTCACGACTTCGGGATGGATGTACCGCTACCAGTCCGACGGAGTAGTTGTAGATTCAATGGAAGTTGGGATCGGACCGAGCCGGGTGGTGTTTAATTAAATCAAAGGTTAGAAATATCAGTTTAACGTTTAGCGGAAGCACTTGTCATCCCCGCAAAAGCGGGGATCTTGTGCCTCCCTTTTCTGGCTGGCTGGTGATGTGATAAAATTCCTACTTTTGTAGGCCATATACAGTTATCAGGAGCTCATGAAAAAGCCGCTATTATTACTTTTAACTCTTCTTTTTCCGGTCGTCATACAGGCTCAGATTGAATATCCGGGCAAACCCTGGAGCCAGGATTTAAAGCTGAAGTCGGTACCGGCTGCAGTTTCTCTTCCTGGTGTAACACAACAAGCTGCCAAATCCTATGCCGATTCATTCGGGCCTCAGCTGAAATCGATGGTTTTTGCCTATCCGTTTGATACGCTGCTTACTTCAGATCGGAATGGTAGCTGGGAAACAATGCCTGACGGGTCGCGGATCTGGAGACTGATGCTGCATTCTCCTGGTGCTCTTTCTCTGAATGTCATCTTTAGCCGTTTTATTCTGCCAAAGAATGCTGATGTTTATCTGTATACACCTGATTATAAAACGATCAGAGGTGCTTTTAATTCAAAAAACCAGACAGATACAGGAGTTTTGCCAACCATGCCCGTTCCGGGCAATACCCTGATTATCGAAATTGACCTGCCTGCCGATGCCGCGTTTATACCGGTTCTGGAAATATCCAAAGTATCACATGATTTTAAGGGTATTATGGATTCCGGATACTGCAATATCGATATCAACTGCCCTGCCGGCAACGATTGGCAAACAGAAAAAAGAGCCGTCGTTAAGTTTATCCGCGGTGGTACTTTACTCTGTTCGGGTGCTCTTATTAATAACACCCGGAACGATGGACGACCTTTTCTGCTGACTGCAAACCATACGATTGGTAACAGCACTCATGCCAGCCAATCACTCTTCTATTTCAGATATGAAAGTCCGGAATGTGGCAGCGGTGTGGGTTCTCAAAGCTTTACCATATCAGGATCGAAGTTATTGGCAACGACCAATGTGCTCGATTTCTGCTTGGTTGAACTGAATCAGACTCCTCCCGAGGACTATGAACCTTATTATGCCGGTTGGGACCGCAGGACCCTGTCTTATATGGATACGGTGACCTGCATTCATCATCCGTCAGGCGATGTGAAAAAGATCTCGAAGTCATTCCATCGGGTGGTTACCGGAAGTTTCGGATATGGCTATGATTCCGTTGCCCACTGGCTGATCAGCCAGTGGGATGTCGGTACCACGGAAGGCGGTTCATCAGGCTCTCCGCTTTTTAATAATGACCACCGGATCGTTGGTGATCTAACGGGCGGACAGGCAAGCTGTACTTTTAACCGAAACGATTATTTCATGAAATTTTCTGTTAGCTGGGATAAGTATTCCGACTCGTCAAAACAGCTGAAGTATTGGCTCGATCCTGCTTTAACCGGATTATCCGTTTTGAACGGATATGATCCGTACGACGGAGGTAAACCGGTTGCCAATTTCAGCATCCGTCCGGATGATATTCAGGTTAACCGGAAAGTCTATTTTACCGAACTCTCAACCGGATCACCAGTATCCTGGAGTTGGTCGTTCGAAAATGGATCCCCGTCAAATTCAACCGCAAAAACTCCGGGGCCAGTTGTTTTTTCAAAGGCAGGTACCAGCCATGTTACCCTTATAGTTTCAAATGCTCTGGGAACTGATACGCTGAAACAAACCATCGCGGTTTCTGATTATTCTGCTTACTCAGTATCTGAGAATCGGGTTGTACCGGAACGGCTGATCAGCTTCTCAGACCAAAGTTCCGGAAATCCGGTTTCAGCGGTCTGGTCGGTTGAACATGCCACAACACCTCTCTCTTCAGGATTAGCTGTGGATCTGAAATTCTTGAATCAGGGTGAATATTCCGTGTCTGAAATTGTTGAATATCAGGATAGTGCAGATACGCTTATGCATTACAATCAAATTAAGGTGATCCCGGATGAGCTGATCTTTCATTCACGATCTTTCTCCAATGTCAGGCAAGATGAACATACTGGGTATTCTGATTCATCCCTGGGTAACCAGGGTTACCTGCCGGGATCAAACAATGTGGGTATTTCCGCTTATGCTGAAGCCTTCCGTAACACCTCTGATACCATCTATGTTATTAATGGAATCAGCATTTCGTTAGCGGTAATATCGAAATGGTCAGATAACTATTACCTGCCATTCGTAATTTGGAATGGAAAAAAGCAGGTGGTTTTGAGGGATTCTGTGATGATCTCAGATTACCAGCCCGGTAGTCGCCTGACTAAATGGTTCAATACTCCTGTGAATTTCGACACCCTGATGTATATCGGTTTTGAACCCCAGCTATGGGAAAATGGAACATTTGTTTCAAAAATGGCCACTGACCGGGGCGAATCCGGGCTGAATACGGCCTATATAATTAAAAATAATCAGTGGCAGCCAATTACTGATATTGCTGGTATTCATACTTCACTGGATCTTTCATTGGAAACTTCAGTATTAATGAATTCCTTTAAAGAAGAGATCAGAATATTGCCAGGTCTGAATGACGGTGTATTTACTGTCGATCTGGGCAATCTGGTTTTTAAACAGGTGGATGTATCTGTTTTTAATGTTAAAGGCCAAAAGATCGTGGCAGATGTGGTGAAGGGCGACAATCAGATCTCCTTTAAAATTTCACCGGCGGTTACGGGAGTTTACATCGTAAGCCTGACTATCGACAGCTACCGTTTTGCGACCAAAATGGTCATTCTTAAGCAATAAACCGGCCGGATTAATGGCTGGATTGGTATTGCTTTAAGAAAGGCTTAACCTGATCCACCGAAATACTCTTGGCTATGATACGGCGATCAGCATCCAGAATGTATAATACCGGTGTTGTGAAAGCCTGGTAGTTTTGAATGATCTCCCTTGCCTTTCCGGGGGAATAAACATTGGTCCACGATAACTTGTTGTCGGTGATGAATTTGGTCCACATTTCCTTGTCGATTCTGGTGTTTACGGCGATAATATCAGCTCCAATCTGCTTTAGTTCATCATAGTCGGCATTTAATTTTGGGGCAGCCTCCTTGCAAAAACCACAATCAGGACTCCAGAAGAATACTACCAGATATTTTGATTTTATACTTTGAATGTCAAAAGGTTGCTCGTCTGCAGTAACCAAACCATCTAAAACAGGCGGAACCTTACCGAGCAACAATGGTTTGAGCTCAATCACCCGATAGCGGATTCCCCTCAGATTGGCCGAATCAACCCACGGTGTTTCTCCGGACAGATAGTAGTTCTCAGCGATATGTACGTATACAGCATCGGTTCCCATGATTTCCGGATCGGAATACATGTTGAAAAGATATTGAATAACAAACTGATACATATCTTTTTCAACCTTAGCCCGTCCGATAATTTGTCTGACTTCCTCAATAATCGTATCAGGAACCGGCGGTACGATTTGTTTAAAATACTGGTCAATTTTGGTTTCAATGAGAGGAGTTCTGAGCAGGCTGGCGTTTGAAAAATCTACCTGGTCCAAAAAATGTGCCCTGAGGTACTGGTATTGTTTAAGCTGGGCATCCTTGGTATTCGATTTTGCCAATGGTTCCGGAATGTTTACCGGCTTTAACCCGCTGATGAATTTGCCTGCAAGCGTACCTGAAAGCTCCCAAATGGCATCATCCCATACCTGATTGGTCTTTTGTCGAATTTCAACTAATTCCTTGGTGAAAAGTTGTACGCTGTCAGGTGAAAGGTTCCCTTTTTTTACCCTGTCCTGAATCTGCACGCTGCGGTTCCTGAGTTTTGTGTAATCCTGCTGCCACTTTAAAAACCGACTGTTTTCCGGAGAACCTGAAAACGACAAACTGTCGGTTGGGGCCGAAGCTTTGGTACGAATACTGAAAGCCTGCTTTTTATCGACAAAGAATTCAGCATATTTTTTACCGGGCAGTACTATTTGATACATCCCTAACGGCTTATTATCCTTTGACTCAAACGAAGCATGTCCTCTGCCATCAGTCCTGACGGTGTCGTCGGCGAAAATCTTCAAGCCATATCGGTGCGAAAGAATCAAAGAGGTGTCTGGCAGATCCGGAATGTCAACCGAAATGCGAAATTCCTGGCCAACAATACTAACAGACCAAAAACAAAGGTTTAATGTTATTAACAGG
>Ga0209373_10003907_pt1 | contig 13292 bp, 14 predicted proteins | sample Higcelweek5metaG_FD_187173 | JGI IMG/M metagenome (GOLD analysis project Ga0209373, IMG submission 187173) | Freshwater pond sediment microbial communities from the University of Edinburgh, under environmental carbon perturbations - High... | ecosystem: Environmental > Aquatic > Freshwater >...
CAATTTCCCTGAGTCTGTTAAAGGAAGCGCTTACCTGAACTTCGGGAGAAACCACCTTGTTGGAAGTACGGAACTGCTGCAGTTTTCTGCCCGATTGTTGCAGAGAGTCGCCCAACCCGTAAAGTTGCTGATCGATAAAACGAATGGTATTGTTAGCAATCTGGTTTTTCTTCTCCAAACCATCGTTGATCCAGCATTGCATGTGTGTGTCGAGAAACCGGATCGATTTAGCAAGGCAGTTGCCTGTTAGGTACATATATGCAATAGTCGAACCTTTTGAGGAGTACTCGATGGTGATGTTCCTATATTGAGGGATCAATCGCTGATTATCCATCATAAGAAAGAAAATCGATGATTTTCCGGCTAAATCGATAAGTTTTTCATTAGTTTCGACAATCCGGAATGAACAAAAATCGTTGATTATCTCTGTATTTGCTTCGATAGGTTGATGGAAATCGATGGTTGCACGCTCTCCCAAATTGCAATTGAGTCCGAAGTGGTATAAGGGTATATTTTTCCCCTTAGCCGTAAGATATACCTTACCGTTTACGGCAGAAAGGTAAAATTTTAACCCCACGGGCTGTATATGGGAAGAGTCGATTATCACTAGAAAAGGAAAATTTGGATAAAATTCCTGTTCATTGAAGTGTCCTTCCGAAAAATAGGAAATGTTAAAATTGAGGTGACTTAGGGTTTCCAATATCTGCCGGTCGGTACGGAGTAGTAGTGTCTGGTTTTGAAAGTTCAAATAATCTGCCGATTGGAATCCAGACATTGATATCATGGCATCCCCATTGAGCATGTTATTTTTCGATTGATTCGACTTAATAAGCACCGACGATTTTACCTGGTAAACTGGGGTGATAGTTCTGTTAAACCAGAAGGCAGCACTCAACCCGATAACCAATGCTAACAAAAACCAGTACCACTTTCCTATTATAAGGAAAAACCATTTTTTCAATTCCTGATTATCGTTGATTTCCAACTTGCCGGGCTCAACCCGAAATGTCTCTTTGTTCTCCATGTGAAAAGTGTATTTGCTCAGTTGAAAATATTTGGTTTTTATGGTATTAATGTTCTAATCAGCAGATAAAAACTAATGATACTTGTAACAAAGCTGAGCGAGAAGGTCTCTCCGAATCCCATCTGCTTAACCCGCATTGGTTCTATGTAGATGAGATCGTTTGGATAGATATAGTATAGCTCGCTGTCGATAATGTTAATATCAGTAAGATCAGCTACTACGGTTTGTGTGCCATCCAAACCAGGCCGGATAATCTTTATTTGATTCCTTTTCCCGTAAACTGTCATGTCGCCTGCCAGTGCAAAGGCTTCATAGAGGGTGAGCTGATCACGACTCATGGAATATTGGCCGGGTTTCTTAACTTCTCCAAGGATGGTAAAGCTGGGATCGGAGAGCTGCACAAGCAGGGTGAAAATATCGATGTGGTTTTTGAGTATTGAGGTTAGTTTCTCCTTGATTTCAGCCAGGGTCAAACCCTTTACTTCAATCTCTCCTACATACGGAAAATCGATATTCCCCTCATCGTTTACCAGGTAGCTCATGTATCGGGCACTTCCCCCGGAGGAAATACTGTTCATCGAATTCATTCCTCCTCCGTTAAGATTGTACAAACTGGCGATCTTCTCGTTGGGTGTAATTACCCGGATAAATAGGTAATCCTTGGGTAAAACCTTGTATGCTTCGGTAACGGCTGTCGCTCCGGAGTAGGGGTTTACATACCCTTTATCGGCGCTCTTGTCCTGCATATATAATAGTCTTTTTTGAGGTATACAGGAAGAAAGAAATAGAATAGCTATTCCAATAAGAATAATGGGTTTCGTGCTCATGGTATTCTTAGTATGAATTAAAATAGATGTCAATTCATTCGGTGTATGCAAGAGAAAGGAGATTTAGCATTGAAATTTGACTTTTTATTATTCTCTTTTTACGAATGCAAATATACAGTAATTTAGTAATAGTCAAGTAATATAATCAATTATGGCTTTCTTCTCCACCAATGTTTTTTTTGGAAAAAATCAGGAAGGTCTTCCTCCGGACAGATTTGCAGAAATATTTCACCCCAGGTAGGAATTCCCCCCAGGTTACGGTCGTCGATATAGAGATCAGCCAATATTTTACGGCTCGATTTTTCACTCCACTCTTCTTCAGGATAATTTTTATTTACCGCATAGAAATAGAGACCGTTTTGAAGACAAAACCTGACTGCTTCGTCCAGTTCTTTTCCTGTTCGGTGGCTCCATAATATTAGCTGATGGCCTTTCATTTGTAAAGCTTTCAGCGTTTCGAAAGCAAAAGGTTTAATCCTGCCAATAGCAGGATATTGGTGTTCTACAATCGTACCATCAAAGTCTACTGCAATAATCATTGTATTATGGTAAATAAAAAATAAATTAAAATGTTTAAAACAATTGCTTCCCTTCCTACTTTAGTAAGCCAGACCGGATGCTAAGCAGAGTTGGTTTGTATCAAAAAACTGTCAACGCTCAGTGTTGTTGTGAAAAAGGGACAGGGCATTACCTCTGCTCAATTCAAAGCTCCGCCTCCTCAGTCCCAATTCAGGTCTGAGCAGGCAAAATGTTATAGGTAAAAATAGAACTAATCTTCAGATGTCCAGATTAGCATTGTATTTTCACCATGTTTGATATATTCATCCTCGTGACCAGGCATAATCGTATTATACCTTATTTTCAACGAGATATTTTTTTCTGTTTGTTCGACGAGGTTGGCAAGAAAAGCTAAATTGAAATGATTACCAACCAGTAAAATGTCGATTACTTTTCCAGGTTTTCCTTGTGCAAAATCGCCAGTTATATATGCTTTTCTTAAATTTCCAGACCTTAATACAACCTCATCAATGATTTGATCAATACCTACCTGCTTTATCAAAATTCTATGAATATCAAGGAAGTAAGGATGATCGGTATTTGCCTGAAATACTTTTTTGTTTCCTGAAAAAGACGAGATTAACAGACCTGCTTTTTCAAACCGGTTTAATTCCTGTCTTATCGCATTGGTCGATTCTCCGAACTCAGTTTCGAGGTTACGAAGGTATGCAGTGGTTCGGCTGTTAAGGAAAAATTTCAATAGCAGCTTAACCCGGGTTTTGGATGTTATTAAGTATTCAAGCATAGTTTGAGTAAAAAAAATACTCATTAATAACCAAAAGTATTTTTTTTTGGATAAAACCTATAATGTAAGTTAGGATTTTTCTCCAAAAGAAAGCATTTCCGGAGGAGACATTGAAAAAAAATATTATTATGCCTGCGATTTATCGATTTCGGCAACTTGAAATTCAACAATTAAGGAAAGGTTGAGTTGGGTGATTTCGACTGCAACCCGTTTCTTGCCTTTGAAAGAAATTAATTTTCCCTTCAAACCGATCAATGGTCCGGATGTGACCACTATATCATCGCCCTGTTGAAGAGGTAGATGTGAAATCTCAACGTCGATTCCGGGTTCTCGGAGCATCTTTTTTATAAAATCAATCTGATCATCAGGAACGACTGCTGCTTTCCCCTCGAACCTGATGAAAGCTACTACCCCGTTAGTTTTCAGTACTTTTTCGTATTCATCTGGGGTTATATGGACAAAAATGTAACCGGAGAACAATGGCATTTCAACCCATTTTTTACGATCGCTCCATCTTCTGAGTTTTCGCTGTAATGGAAGATAGTTTACAATTCCCTGAAAATCAAGTTCAATGGCAACTTTTTTTTCAGCGCGTGAGTGAGTATAAACAACCAACCATTGTTTTGTTTTTATCATTTTCTAATCGATTCAGATGTTATCAAAATATGCCATCAATTTTTAATACCAATATTTTTTTTATTCAAACGGAAACAATTTTTTTTTCATTCAAGAAAGCAATGACCTTATCAGGGCAAATAGATTCATTTTCAGGATTTATACTGAGATCGGGGTTGGCTGGCGATTCAAAGATAGTATCAACTCCAGGTAGATTATCAATTTTTGAAGCTTCAGCAAGTTTGTACAAATCGGGTCGGTTCTTTTTGCAAAACTCAATACTTGCATCCATGTAAATAGTATAAAATCTCTCTTTACCAATAATTTTAGCTACTTGTCCTCTTATGTATTCATTAGGTGAAATAAAAGAGCAAATGGTTATTATTCCTTGGTCGTTCAGGATTCGGGCAATATGTGCAACCCTGCGCAGGTGTTCAGTACGATCAGCAGGTGAAAAGTCGAGTTCTCTTGACAATCCTGAACGAAGAGTGCTGCCATCAAGTAAAACTACATTTGCTCCCAGATCAAAAAGTTCTTTCTCAAGTTTGTAAGCCAATTCATTTTTACCCGATCCATGCATACCTGTAATCCAGATGGTCACACCCTTCTGGTTATACCTTTTTTGTCTCTCATCGGTTGATATTAGGCATTGACCTTTTCAATTTTTTCCCTAAGTTCTTCTTTTGAGATTTTTGAATTTAATTCTTCACGACCTAATCTGTCAATAATCATTCCTACAGCACATGTATTGTGTGTCACTGGATCAATTAGCACAAAGGAGCCGGTACTTCGGTTTTTTGTATAGGAATCGAAGAAAATAGGTTTGACAGTTGTTAAAACAGCCCGGCCAATTTCATTCAATTCTAAATGGTTGATTTCTGATTTTTGAAGTGTATTTACATCTACCTTGTAGCGAACTGAATCGATACGCGTTCTGGTTGTATTTGTATTGTGTTTGATATAAAACTGAGTGGCAGGGTTCATCGGTTTCTCGTCCATCCAAACCAGTATGGCTTCAAACTGACGTTCAATGTGAGGCATATTATCTGGGTGGATGATCATTTCTCCCCTCGAAACGTCAATCTCGTCTTCAAATGTTACCGTAACAGATTGAGGAGGAAAGGCAAAATCAAGTTCTCCGTCGTAGGTGATGATCGATTTTATTTTTGTTGTTTTTCTTGATGGAAGAACCATAATGGTATCTCCTTTATGGATGATACCTGAAGCAACTTTTGCTGAAAAACCCCTGAATTCAAGGTTTGGACGATTCACATATTGAATTGGATACCGGAGGTCTTCAAAATTACGATCACTGCCAACGTGAACGGTTTCAAGAAACTCCAAAAGGCTTTTGCCATGATACCAATGTAAACGGTCGGAAGTTGTAACCACATTATCACCTTTAAGTGCTGAAAGAGGTATGAATTCTACATCGGGAATATTAAGCTGGGTGATAAACGCTTTGTATTCGGAACAAATATTGTCAAAAATTTGCTGATCAAAATTGACTAAATCCATCTTATTTACCGCTAGAACAACGTGTTTGATTCCGAGAAGAGATACCAGAAAAGTATGCCTGCGGGTTTGGGTAATTACACCTTTTGTCGCATCAATCAGGATAATGGCAAGGTTGGCTGTTGAAGCACCAGTAACCATATTCCTTGTGTACTGTTCGTGTCCGGGGCAATCGGCAATAATGAATTTTCGTTTATTGGTTGAAAAATAGCGATAGGCAACATCGATGGTGATTCCCTGCTCACGTTCAGCTTTTAATCCGTCGAGGAGCAACGCGTAATCAATTTCTTCACCAGCATGCCCCATTCGTTTGCTATCGTGCTCAAGGGTAGCAAGTTGGTCTTCATAAATCATTTTGCTGTCGAACATTAAACGCCCGATAAGTGTCGATTTTCCATCATCTACCGAACCTGCTGTTAAGATTCTGAGAAGATCCTTGTTCTCATCGCGGGCGAGAAATACCTCTATATCCCCTAACGGTGACTTTTCAGGTAGAGCATTATTGTTATTATCGTTCATAATTATTTTCTTTCTTTAAAGTGTCCCCTTTAGGGGATTTAGGGGTGTTTTATTAAAAATATCCTTCCCGTTTCTTTTGTTCCATACTTGCATCCTGATCAAAATCGATTACTCTGGTGGTGCGCTCCGATACGGTTACGGTCATCATCTCTTCCACAATCTTTTCAATGGTGTTGGCATTCGATTCAATAGCACCTGTAAGTGGGTAACAACCTAATGTGCGAAACCGAACCATTTTCATTTCAGCCTGATCGCGCAGTTCCTTGGGCATCCGTTCATCGTCAGCCATAATCATGGTTCCGTTGATAGTTACTATCGGGCGCTCTTTTGCAAAGTAAAGTGGAACAATTGGAATTTTTTCCAGCCTGATATATTGCCAAACATCTAGCTCTGTCCAGTTCGAAATTGGAAAAACCCTGATTGACTCTCCCTTATGGACTCTTGTATTAAAAATATCCCATAATTCAGGACGTTGATTTTTGGGATCCCACTGGTGAAATTTGTCTCGAAACGAAAAAATTCTTTCCTTGGCCCTTGACTTCTCTTCATCACGGCGAGCGCCTCCAAAAGCAGCATCAAATTTATATTTGTTTAATCCTTCGAGCAAGGCCTGCGTTTTCATAATGTCGGTATGGACTTTACTGCCATGGGTAAAGGGGCCAACGCCTGATTCAAACCCTTCCTTATTGTAATGAACAATGAGATCCCAATTGTTTTCACGGGTATAATTATCCCTGAATTCTATCATCTCTTTAAATTTCCATTTTGAATCGATGTGCATTAAGGGGAATGGTACTTTCCCTGGGTAAAATGCTTTCTCAGCCAATCGTACCATAACAGATGAATCTTTACCAATAGAATAAAGCATGACAGGATTTTCGAATTCAGAAGCAACTTCGCGGATTATATGAATAGCTTCAGCCTCAAGTTCTTTCAGATGACTAAGATTAAATGTCTGTATCATACTTTTTTAATGTTTTTTTTGAATGATTGGTAATATTTCTTTTAGTAATATCCTTACACATTCATTAAGTGAAAGAACAGATGTATCGATTAAAAAATCAGCATCTTCAGGATTTTCAAATGGCGCACTTATTCCCGTGAAATCTTTAATTTCACCTGCTCGTGCTTTGGCATAGAGACCTTTTACGTCACGCTGTTCGCAAACTTCAATGGGTGTATTAACATATATCTCATAAAAACTATCCTTACCGACAATATTTCTGACCTTATGCCTGATTTCCTGAGTTGGGCTTACAAATGCACAAAGAGTGATGATACCGCAGTTGAGAAAAAGCTTCGAAACTTCTGCAATCCTTCGAATATTCTCAAACCTATCTTCAGGGCTGAATCCCAGGTTGTTGTTTATTCCAGTTCTGATATTGTCCCCGTCGAGGATCTGAGTTAAATATCCCTGTTTAAAAAGCTCATCCTCAAGTGCAATAGCCAGAGTGGTCTTACCAGATCCAGAAAGGCCGGTAAACCAAACAACTACCGAGTTTTGGTTTAACCGTTTCTCTTTTTGTTCACGGGGTACAATTTTATCAAATACGGGGTAAATATGGTTCATAAGTTAAGTGGCTTTATATCTTTCATTATTAATAAAATGTATTTTCTTAATAGGTCAAAATGTTTTAGATCAGTTACTATTCAAGTGCAAATATATGTTCCTTTTGCAAAAATATGGTTAAAGGCCCGATTTGAATTATTTTGAAAGTATTTCTTTAAGATGTCTTCACAATATATTCATGAATTAGTTATTTTACAACAAACCAGGGGTTTAATAAGTTCTCTTTGTTATAAACAACTGGTTTATCTGAAGGTATTTGCGTAACGGTTCTGCCGGCAAAAATTGCAATGGCATGACCTGCTGCAATATCCCATTCCATGGTAGGACCAAGTCGCGGGTAAATATCGGCTTCACCCGATGCTACCAAACAGAGTTTTAACGAACTTCCTTTGGAAATCATCTTCATTGGTTTTCCACCAGTGTCAAGAGATTGGATATACTCATCGGTATCGGTATTCGTGTGAGAACGACTTCCAACCACAACAAATTCTGAATTATTTCTTACAAATGGTAACAGTGATGAATTTTCGATTATAAAATCCAGTACTGAACTTTTATTTAAAACGGCAGTACATTTATACGAACCGCTCTTATCGGCATAATATAAATCACCTGTAACGGGTACAACAATTACCCCCAGGGCAGGTGATCCATTCTCGATGAGAGCAATATTTACCGTAAACTCTCCATTTCGTTTAATGAATTCTTTTGTTCCATCAAGCGGATCAACCATCCAAAACTGATCCCATTCTTTTCTTACGTCCCATGGGATGGATTTTCCTTCTTCGCTTAGAATAGGAATTTGGGTCTTCGATAAGTGCTTAACAATGATTTTGTTCGATTCTTTGTCTGCAAGAGTAAGGGGCGTGTGATCCTCTTTCATCTCTACGCTAAAATCGGAAGATGCGTATATCTTAGTAATTCTTTTACTTGCTTCTATGGCTGCTTTTATAGCAATCTCAAGACGTCGATCCATTAATGTAATTTTTTGTTGGTAAAAACTTTGTTCCATTCTAAACACGGAAAGTTGTCATTTATTTAGTTTGTAAAAGTGGTAAAAACTAAAAATATCCTTCCAATTTGAAGAAGTTTTTTATGTTTGGACAGGGTCTTTTATTTTATCTGATATTGATTTTTGTACTTTTGACAGACAAAAAATCAGGTTGATTAGAAAAATTATTCATATCGACATGGACGCCTTCTTTGCATCGGTTGAGCAGCGTGATAATCCCTCGTTGAGAGGGAAACCTGTTGCTGTAGGGGGAAGCAGTAACCGTGGCGTCATTGCCGCTGCAAGTTATGAGGCACGTAAATTTGGAGTACGTTCTGCAATGCCTACCGTTACTGCCCTTTCAAAATGCCCCCAACTGATACTGGTAAGGCCTAATGGAAATGCCTATAAAGAGGCATCAGAAATTATTCAATCTGTTTTTTTTGATTATACCGAAATGGTTGAACCATTGTCGTTAGATGAAGCTTTTCTGGATATAACATTCAATCATTCCTCGCTTGGCTCTGCTACACTTATTGCGAAGGAAATTAAGCAAAGAATAAAACAAGAGACACAATTAACCGCTTCGGCAGGTGTTTCATACAATAAATTTTTAGCAAAAGTGGCTTCTGATTTCAAGAAACCTGATGGATTATTTGTAATTGAACCTGAAAATGCGCTAAAGTTTCTTGGAAAACTGGAAATTGATCAGTTTTATGGGGTTGGAAAGGTCTCTGCCCAGCGGTTTCATAATTTGGGGATTCATGATGGTAATGATCTGAAGAGAATTGCTAAAAACGACTTGGTTAGTTGGTTTGGAAAAGCCGGCGCATATTATTACAATATTGTCAGGGGAATCGATAACCGTGAAGTAATTCCGGTTAGGGAAAATAAGTCGATTGGTGCAGAGCAAACATTTGAAACAGATTTGACCAATTTGGATGATATTCGGTTTCGTTTTTCATCAATCATTGAGCGATCATGGAAACGAATAGAAAGACATCAGGTTGCAGGAAAAACAATTACACTCAAAATTAAATTTTTCGATTTTGAGATAATCAGCCGCAGTAAAACATTCGATTATTTCATCGACACGAAAGAGGTCATTGCACATGAAGCTTTTTTACTTTTAATGAAAGAAGCTCCCTTCAAAAAACCTATTCGATTGCTGGGAGTTACTTTATCAAATTTCAGGGGCGAGGATCACCACCCTGTTCAGTCAACAATTAATTTTTAAACAAATTACAATGGACGAAAAAATTTATCAATTAGTTTCAAGTAAAGTTAATATCAGCCTTCATCAGGTAAAAAATACGATTCTATTGTTAAAAGAAGGGGCAACCATCCCGTTTATTTCGCGTTACCGCAAAGAATTGACCGGAAGTCTTGACGAATTAGAAGTAGCAATGATCCAAAAAGAATTCAATTACTTTGTTGAATTGGATAAAAGAAAACAAACCATACTGAAAACCATTACAGAATTGGGCGCTCTTACTCCAGAGTTGCAGAAACAAATTGAAGATACTTACGATTCGAATATCCTTGAAGATATTTATTTACCCTATAAGCCCAAAAAGCGTACCCGAGCAACAATAGCCCGTGAAAAAGGGCTTGAACCGCTTGCAAAAATCATGATGGGGCAATACGAATGGGATATTGAAAAACGTGCTTTGAGTTTTGTAGGGAAAGGTGTCGATACTGTAGAAGAAGCACTATCGGGTGCTCGTGATATTATTGCTGAGTGGATCAGTGAAAATTCAAGGGCGCGTGAATTGGTGCGAAATCTTTTTAAAAGAGGAGCTGTTATTGAATCGAAAGTTGTAAAGGGAAAAGAAGCTGAAGGTCAAAAATACCGTGATTATTTCAATTGGTCAGAACCGCTGGGACGTTGTCCTTCCCATCGCTATCTTGCAATAAAGAGAGCAGAAAAAGAAGAGTTTGTAAAAGTTTCGGTGACAATTGAAGAAGATACTGCCGTTGAAAAGTTGGAGAATATTTTCATCAGGGGTAATACCTCGTGTGTAAAACAGGTTAAAATGGCATTGAAAGATAGTTATAAAAGGTTGATTGCCCCCTCGATGGAAACCGAATTTTCACAGATTACAAAAGAAAAAGCTGATCTGGAAGCAATCCGTGTTTTTGGGGAAAATTTAAGGCAATTGTTACTGGCGCCTCCACTTGGACAAAAGAGGGTATTGGCCATTGACCCCGGGTTCAAATCGGGGTGCAAGCTGGTGTGCATAGATGAGCACGGAATGTTGTTGCACAATGAAACAATTTTTCCACATCCTCCACAGCGTGAAGTTCGCGATGCAGCAAAGAAACTTTCGACACTGGTTGAAGCCTATAAAATTGAAGCCATAGCTATTGGAAACGGAACTGCCGGAAGGGAAACAGAGCAATTCATTAAATTTTTGCGTTTCGACCACGACATAACAGTTTTTTCAGTAAACGAAGATGGAGCATCAATTTACTCGGCCTCAAAAATAGCGCGCGAAGAATTTCCAACGTACGATGTTACTGTAAGAGGAGCCGTTTCAATTGGGAGAAGACTTATGGATCCTTTAGCAGAATTGGTTAAAATTGAACCTAAGTCGATTGGAGTAGGGCAGTACCAGCACGATGTTGACCAAAAGCTATTACAGCAAGATCTAGACAGGGTGGTTGAGTCGTGTGTTAATATGGTTGGTGTAAATCTGAATACCGCCAGTAAACATTTGTTAACATACATTTCTGGTTTAGGACCACAATTGGCACAAAATATAGTTGATTTTCGAAAAGAAAAGGAGGTTTTATTTTCTCGAAAACAGTTACTCGAAGTACCAAGGATGGGAGCAAAATCGTTTGAACAATCTGCAGGATTTTTGAGAATACCTGGCTCCGACAACCCTCTTGACAATTCTGCGGTACATCCTGAATCATATTTTATTGTTGAAAAAATGGCTGCTAACTTAAATTGTGAGGTTAAATCGCTCATTAATTCAGAGCAACTTATAAAGCAAATTCAGTTAAATGAATATGTTACACCTAAAATAGGGGTTCCTACCTTGACTGACATATTGAAAGAGCTGGCAAAACCGGGAAGGGATCCACGAGAAAAGATTGGGGTTTTTGATTTTGACGAAAATTTGAAATCGATGGAAGATCTGAAAATAGGCATGATTGTCCCGGGTATAATTACCAATGTTACACGTTTCGGGGCTTTTGTCGATATAGGCATTAAAGAAAACGGGTTAATCCATGTTTCTGAAATGGCAAATAAATACATCGATGACCCATCGAAAGTTGTAAAATTAAACCAGCAGGTGAAAGTAAAAATAATTGAACTTGATTTAGTTCGAAAACGGATTCAATTATCGTTGAAACAGGTCAACTAATTCACCCCAAATTCCTCATCGTAAAGGTCTTCCTGATTGTCGAATTCTTCTTCAAGAAAATCTTCGGCTTCAGAGAGGAGCTGTTCGGTTATTGTTTCGCTTTCGGGCTGATCATCAATCCAATGTACAACCTGGTTAGACCAAAAGTCATCGACATCACATTCAACAATGAAACGTGGAAATTCATTATGGACAACAAATATTGTATCCGGAAGTTCCTGTGAATTGTCAGCAAGTAAAAATTTAGGTAACATCTTCTTTTTTTATTATTTTAGACAAAAATAAATTATTCTTTTGAATATTTATTTTAAAAATGCTTTACTTTATAAATGCAGAGTATAAATGTTATTGGATTAATATGAAATTATTTTTACATTTACTTTGTTTTAAATTTGTCATTTTAAAAGAATATAATTATGAGTAAAATTTCAAAAGAATTAGTAGGAGCGTCGGCTATACCTATCATTTTATCAATACTTGATAAGAATGAGAGTTATGGTTATGAAATCATGCAAAATGTGAAGGAATTATCAAGCAATCGCATTGAATGGAAAGAAGGTAGTTTGTATCCTGTTTTGCACAAGCTTGAAAAAAACGGTTTAATCAAATCGTTGTGGAAAATGGCTGAAAACGGTCGTCATCGTAAGTATTATGCAATCAACAAAAAAGGAAGAAAAGCATTACAGGATGAGATCGACAATTGGACATTAGTACATACTATGTTGACTGAATTATGGAAAAATTTGACTCCTATTCAGTAAAAATTTAATTGCGAATCTTGAAAAGGAGCTTTCAAATGGTGTTGAAAGCTCTTTTTATTTTTTTATAAGATATCCAAATGCTTTTTTAAACTTATCCATTTTGGGTTGGATTACATATTGGCAATAAGGTTTGTTCTTATTTTGATCATAGTAATTTTGATGATAGTTCTCTGCCAAATAGAATACCTTGAGAGGTGAGACTTCTGTTATTATTGGATTTTGATATACCTTGCTTTCATTTAACCGTGCAATAATTTCACGGGTGATCCTCTCCTGTTCAGGTGTAGTATAGAAAACTGCCGATCTATATTGAGTTCCCTTATCGGCACCTTGCTGATTTATTGTTGTGGGATCGTGGGTCAGAAAAAATACCTCCAATAATTTTTCAAAAGAAATTTCATTGGAATCATATCGTATTCTTACAACTTCGGCATGACCTGTTTCCCCACTACAAACCTCATTATAGCCGGGATTTTTTAAATCTCCACCTGAATATCCAGCTGAAACATCAATTACTCCTTTCAACTGTTTGAAAATAGCTTCGGTACACCAGAAACATCCACCTCCAAAAACTACTTCACTTGTTTCATTTTCTTTCTGCATTACGATTGTCATTAAAATCATTAAACCAAATACCCTCATGTTATAAGTTTAAATGTTGAAATAACATGTAAAACACAACTGAAACAAATTAGTTTAAATGATATTTTTTATTTTCAAAGCATTGATAATTATTTTAACAACATCGTCATCTGAAAAGGTAGCCTGATTAATTGTCAGATCGTAATCG
>Ga0209373_10003908_pt1 | contig 13291 bp, 9 predicted proteins | sample Higcelweek5metaG_FD_187173 | JGI IMG/M metagenome (GOLD analysis project Ga0209373, IMG submission 187173) | Freshwater pond sediment microbial communities from the University of Edinburgh, under environmental carbon perturbations - High... | ecosystem: Environmental > Aquatic > Freshwater >...
AATAAAAAATCCCTTAACTGAATATGGCAAATTAGCTTGAGATTCTGCAAATGACGAATTGAAAAATATCCGATTAGATAGATTTCCGTTTACAATTATTCCTCGGGTATTGTAATAACCTTCGCCGGTTATTCCGCTGTTTAATCTTAAATCAACAATTGGGTCAACAGTAATGGTAAAATTGCTGTCTTTACCAACGATAAAATGTTCATCAAAGAGTTTTCGACCGAACCAAGTTTTGCAATTGCTTTCTGGAGTTGAAAAGATTAGGCTGTCGTATAAATTGTTTTCGACACCAATTGCTGGTCTGATAAGGGTATTATTTGCGCCAAAATAAACATCTTTTTCGTTCAAATTCTGGAAATGGCCTGTTAGGGGGTAGTCCTGGGCAACAAGGGCGAAGGAGGAAAGAAGAAATAATATTACAGTAAAATGCTTTATCAAGATACTTAAATCTATTTTTTACAAATTTAGTTTTTTTTGTTTATGGGGGCTGATTTTTTGTGTTTTTGCAGTTTATCAACAAATTATTCTACTAATCATTGTATGGGTTGTTTAGGAATTGTTTTTATTCAAATTGTCTGAATGCCAATTTTTAGGATTATTTACAATGTAATTTTGAATACGCAGATATTCATAATTATCTCTAATAATATGATCATGGTAATTTGGTTGAAAAAAATGATTATTTCGATTATATTTCGGCATCGACAATTTATGTTCATCAATATAATTATCAATGTTTGTATTTACAGCCGATTTAAACCCTGCAATAAACGATGAAATTGATTTTGGCAAACGAATCGGGGGATTGCGTTTAATGGATAATATTAATAATTCGATGTCGATTGGTGAATCGGGCGCGATTGGTAGATTCACACGGCCGTGTGTATCTACTGTGCCGTCCCCGACATTTATCCCATTATTTATTTCCACGATTGCGTGAATATGATTTGGCATTATAACGGATTCGTGTAATATCAATTCATTACGAATTTCGAACGATTTTAACCATTCCGTTTCAATAATTTTACCAAAATCCGACAATACCATGGTTTCGGATACGATTTCACCCAAATTACATTTTCTGTGTTGTGTAACCATGGTCAGAAAATACAATGCATCGGACGAATAATCCCAGTGGGGTTTACGATGCGATTTTATCCGATATTTATTTTGAAATTTGTCAGTTTTCATAATTGATGTAACTATTATTTGTGACTCAAATTATATATCGGCGAATGCACTGACTTGTGATTTTTATTAATTTTTGTCAAGTTTCTCCTCAACTGATTTTACCTTCCCTTCCATTCTTCCGATGGGTTTATTGGTCTGTATATCGAAATTTACACTACAATAGACTCTTTGAGTGTCTTTTTCGAGTAAGGTGTATGATTTCTTTACTATTTCGAGGGCTTGCTCTAGTGTTTCGGTTTCAACAATGGTTCCCATTGCAGTAAGTTTATAATCAAAACCCGATTCGGAAACCATTTTTACAATTTTGCTGACAAATTCGCTTACACTGCTTCCTTTATCCGTAGGAAACATTGCGTAATTCATTAATACTGACATAATATTTTATTTGTTTATTGCACTGATTAGTTCCCTTGCAATTATTCTTTCAATTGATTTAGTAACTTCAATATAAGCCAGATTATCTGCTGCGATAAAATTATTTCCGGAATAATCTGTTGCGGAAGTTTTACGGTATATTACATTTCCTTTTGAGTCTGACAAATCAAAAGTATAACTCATTGTCACAATTGATTCGCCGTAATTTTCGCCATTTTTAATTGTATTACTGGTTATTTTCAGAACATAATCTGGGTTTTCACTATTGGTTATTATAAAATCTCCTCCAAGTAAACCCTCAAAAGCACTTTGCAACTGATCACCATCTTCGCGAATTTTACCAAAAGATTTCTCTTCAGATAATATTTTAAGAACGGGCTTTTCGATGTTTACTCTTACGGTTAAATTTGATGCTGGAATCCCTTTAATCAGACTGCGTATCAAGGGGTCTTTTGCTGAACGTGAAAAACTTAGCATATCGATACTAATTGACATTGTTTCGACATTCGTAATAGATTTTATTTTTTTTATTGCCGGATAAATTTTCCCATCAAAAGCCGAAACTTCCGAATTTCGCAATAATCCCAATCCAGTAAAATTGATTTTCACAGGTATGCCCGAAACGGGATACCCTCTCTGGTCAACGATTTTAAAGCTGAATACAGTTGGGTCGAGTGCGACACCTTTTTTAACATTTATTTCTTCACTTTTAAAAACTATTTCAAGACTGTTGACAAATTCATCAATTGAACAGAATAATACATTGCCTAGATCTTTTTCTTCACCTTCTATATCGGTAAGAGTACTCTCTCCCAAGTAGGGTTTTAAAATTGTCAGAGCTTCAATATAAAATAAAAATGCATTGTAGTGCAATTGTCTGCCAATAAGTTCTGTAGCTTGATAGTATTTGTTTTTTGCGTCAAGTACCGTTTGTTGTTTTTTATTTTCTTTTCTGGTCTGATATTCAGATTTTGATAGTCGATAATATACCCAGTAATAGTTCTCGTCCTCCCAAGTGTCGACAAGTTCATACCCCTCCAATTGTTGATTTGTTGACGCGATTATCTCCGATGTGAAATTTTCCGTTATTTCATAATTGGTTTCGATGAGTGATAATACTGAGGTGCTTTCAATTTTTACCGAAATACTTGAAGACATGTCTGCTAGGGCTTTCTGCTGAGCATTTGCCATATAGTCTGATGGTAAAAATCCTTTCTTCGGGGAAGAACTTACTCCGATGTAATACATTGAGTTTTGTGGCTTAGCAGATACCCATTCTGGCATCGGATTCTTTTCGTCAACCTGTTTTTTGCCAATTTGGCAAGATGATACCACAAAAACAAGCAGGATAATTATCGAAATAAGCAGTTTTTTCATCTACTTAATTTTCATTTACAAAATTGGTAACAGTCTTTGAAATTTCAGTTGCTGATGCGTCCAGAACTTCACCATTCAAGGTATTATAATCCTTAATTTGCTTTCTGGTATTAAATAATAAATTTTTAAGCTCTTTTATTGAATTAGCATCGTCTTTTATTTGATCTTCGGGACTATCAGTTTTAATGTCTTTCCAATAACCGGGAACAAGATTGTTTACATCTCCCGTAAATGAGGCATAGTATATTTCATCTTTTGATTGAAAAGTTTTTAAGTTGGTAAAATAAATTTCATTTGTACGACCGTTCACTAGTTTATAAGTCATTGTTATATCAACTGTTCTGGTCATTTTGTGTTCGAAATATTTAACTTTATCATACTCTGTTTTTGTTTCGTTTTGTCCTGTTGTTTGATTGAGAACCGTTACTTTTTTTCGTAAATATCCATGTTTTTCTATATCTTGTAATTGTCCTTTATCCGAAACCAATGTGGAGATTTCACAAAATAGAATTGCATTAGGGGTTATTGGTTTTGCTGTTTGGGAATCTATACTCTCCAGTGTCTTTCCAGATTTTTGAGTGTCAATAAGCTTAATGAAGGGATTCCCGGTGGTTTGTATTCCAGTAATAATTTTACTTTCAAGAATTGATTCAAGACCAGCCGTTGTTGTCAGATTTTTTATTTCGGCAATTGAAATAGTCATAGTTCCTTTCGTTAAACATTCTGCTTTTAATTCAAAAGAACTTTTATAAAATCCAGCATTTATTATTATTTCATCAAAAATATAATAAGCTTTGCGAGGTTGGGCATTTTCCATCAGACGGACAGCTTCACGATACTTTGGTTCGTTAACTGCAACAATAAGTTTGTCTTTGGAGTCTTTATAATTTTCCTGTAGCTTAACAATTGAGCGGAAAATAGTTTCTGCCTGAGCAAAATTCTCCTGATCAAGCAGTGTAGAGCCTTCAAAATACATATCCTCCAGGTAATTGTCTTTTACCTCGTTGTAATAGTCATTATAAAAATATGGGAAATTTAATTGTACACCAACGGCTGAAATTTTGTCAAAATATGCTTTTGCATCTTGGTAATAATAAACAGCCTCTTTGTTATTTTGATTGTTATATGCCTGATTGAAGTCTGACAGCTTTTTACTCAGAGTCATTTGTCCCGTGCGCTTAAGACCGTCAATTGCTTCAACATTAGTCTTTTTTATTACCACAGCTTGATAAAACATGTCGGCAGCATCTGAATATTGCCCCAGAGATTCCATCTTTAAGCCTTTTTTGGTGTATCTTTTTGATGCGCAACTGCCAAAAACAAGAACGAGGCAGAGCATTATTGTGGAAATTGTAAATATCTTTTTCATAGCTAAGTGTTTAAAATTGTTCAAATATACGTCATTTTAGGAAATTCTTTATCAAAATCAATTTCAATATTGTGGAAATTGGGAATATTTGTGCTTGTACTTATTAAATATGCTATTTTAGCTATTATTTGGGTTTGTTTTCCATGGTCAATACAAAAATTTAATTCAAAATAGTTCGTTATCTTTGTGTATTACAAGCAAAATGACAATTTTTTTGGACTTCATAAGAATAATTGCGATTTTGCATGTCATAGAATAACTGACAAAAGCATTTGAATGAATATAAAACTTAAAAAATGCATGATTTCTTTTTTTGTGAATAGACAGTGAAAAATATTTTCACAAAAAAATTAAAAATATTTTCATGTGTTTAATTTTTTTTACACATTTACACCGTGAAATTTAAACGAATTGTTTCATAAATACTGAAGTGAAATGAGCACAAATAAACCCAGAGCAATACAGGACTTTGAGAAGCTTGCGAAAGATATACAGGAACAGATTAAGCTTACTTATCCTAACGGATTTAGTCAACATCTTATTCAGTTTACCAATAAAGATGGCAAATTGGTTAGTGCACTACCGTTTGAAACAGACGAGAAATACTATCTTGTCCGTATGACAACTCAAGAAGCAAAGGACATTATTTTTGCCGATGATGATTATGATGACGAGGGTATTTTAAAAGAAACTTCAAAAGAAGAGTTTGCGGACAAATACGCCGAATTGGATTATATGAACGAGTCATTGAACGAAGAAGAGGAAGATGACTTTAAGGAAGATTATGACGAGCCATACGACGACGACGATGACGACGACGATGATGAAAAATAAAAAAAAGCCGGCTTTTAGACCGGCTTTTTCATTTATGTTGGGATTTGTTATTTAATCACACCCATTTCCTTACCAATTTTTGTGAAAGCCATTACAGCCTTATCAAGATGCTCAATTTCATGAGCAGCTGATAGTTGGACCCTTATTCTTGCCAAACCTTTTGGAACAACAGGAAAACAGAAACCAATTACATAAATTCCTTCATTTAAAAGATTTGCAGCAAAATCTTGAGCGAGTTTTGCATCATAGAGCATAACCGCACAAATTGCAGAAGCGGTCGGTTTAATATCAAAACCTACTTTGCTCATTTTTTCCATGAAATACTCAGTATTGCGATGAAGTTTGTCCTGAAGTTCGTTAGTCGAACTCATCATTTCAACCATTTTTATTCCGGCTGCAGCAACCATTGGTGGAATTGAGTTTGAGAAAAGATATGGTCTTGATCTTTGACGTAGCATTTCAATAACTTCTTTTTTGCCTGTAGTGAAACCGCCAATTGCGCCACCAAATGCTTTACCGAGAGTACCTGTAATAATCTCAACCTGACCTCTGAGATTATAATGTTCAGTTACACCACGTCCTGTTTTTCCAACAACACCAGCAGAGTGTGATTCGTCAACCATTACCATTGCATTGTATTTTGATGCAAGAGCAACAATTTTATCAAGAGGAGCAACATTGCCATCCATGGAAAAAACACCATCGGTAACAATCAACTTAAAACGGCAGTCTTTAGCATCAATCAATTGTTTCTCAAGATCTTCCATATTTGCGTTCTCATATCTGAAGCGCTGAGCTTTACATAATCTTACGCCATCAATAATAGAAGCATGGTTCAAAGAATCCGAAATAATTGCATCCTGTTCGTTTAGTAAAGGTTCGAAAACACCGCCATTTGCATCAAAACAAGCAGCGTATAAAATTGTGTCTTCTGTGCCAAAAAATTCAGCAATTTTACTTTCCAATTTTTTATGTAAGTCACCAGTACCACAAATGAATCTAACAGATGACATTCCATACCCATGCGAATCGAGGGCTTGTTTTGCTGCAGCAATTAGTTGTGGATTGTTTGATAATCCAAGATAGTTGTTTGCGCAAAAATTTAAAACTTTTTTTCCCGTGCTTACTTCTATTTCTGCACCCTGCGGAGATACAATAACTCTTTCTGTTTTGTAGAGTCCGGCTTCCTTTATATCGGAAATTTCTTTCTGTAAAAACTGTTGATAATTGGTATACATATCTGTTTTTTTTAGTAATGAATTAGAGCAAAAGTAGTAAGTTTTTGATAAACAAAATCATAATTCTTTAATTTTATTTTGCATGATTGATACAACTGAAAAATTGTATTTTTACAAAAATTTTGAAAACAACAAGTTTTACAGCAATAAATAAAGAATGCTTTTTAACTCTGTAGATTTTGCTATATTTCTTCCACTGGTGTTTTTGATTTACTGGTTTATTTTTAACCGTAATCTTAAGCTGCAAAATCTTTTTATCGTAGCTGCCAGCTATTTGTTTTATGGCTGGTGGGATTGGCGCTTTTTATCGCTAGTATTAATCAGCAGCTTGGTTGATTATTTAGTTGGAAGAGCTTTAGCCATAACAAACCATGCTACCAAAAGAAAGTGGCTTCTTTTCGCAAGTATTTTTCTTAATCTCGGACTCCTTGGTTTTTTTAAGTATTTTAATTTTTTTGCAGATAGTTTTGTTAGTGCATTCAGTTTGTTTGGGAAAGAGTTTAGTGCTACTTCGCTAAATATTGTACTACCTGTTGGAATTAGTTTTTACACTTTTCAAACACTTAGCTATTCCATTGATGTATATCGTCGGAAACTAGAGCCAACAAAAGATTTTATTGCTTTTTCGGCATTTGTGACATTCTTTCCACAGTTGGTTGCTGGACCAATCGAAAGGGCAACAAATTTATTACCTCAGTTTTATAAAAAACGAATCTTCAACTATCCAATGGCGGTTGATGGCCTAAAACAAATGCTGTGGGGATTTTTTAAAAAAATGGTTATTGCCGACAGATGTGCAGAATATGCAAATATGATTTTCGATAATTCAGATAATTTGCCTGGAAGTATATTGATTCTAGGAGCATTTTTCTTTGCGTTTCAGATTTATGGTGACTTTTCGGGATATTCTGACATTGCAATCGGAGCATCAAAACTGTTTGGGTTTGATTTAATGCAAAACTTTGCATTTCCTTATTTTTCTCGTGACATTGCAGAATTCTGGAGGCGTTGGCACATTTCTCTCACCACTTGGTTCAGAGATTATTTGTATATTCCATTAGGCGGTAGCAAGGGTGGGGTTTGGAATAAAATTCGAAATACATTTATTGTTTTTTTAGTTAGCGGATTTTGGCATGGCGCAAACTGGACATTTGTTGCTTGGGGGTTAATCAATGCACTATTTTTTATTCCATTGTTAATATCTGGAAATAACCGAAAACATCTTGATATAGTCGCAAAGGAGAGAAAGTTGCCATCGATAAAGGAGTTATTTCAAATGTTTTTCACGTTTTCGCTCTGCTTGTTGGCCTGGGTTTTTTTCAGGGCAGAATCCATTGAGCATGCTTTTAGTATTCTCTCCAGAATTTTTTCCACTTCAGTTTTCGAATATGCACGATTGGATAATCCGGTAAAAATTCTCACGACAGTTGGTTTGGTTGTTCTTTTTATCATTGCCGAGTGGTTCGGAAGAAAACAGGCTTATGCTATAGAGACATGGGGTAAGAGCAAGGCTAAGGTGCTTAACTGGAGTCTTTACTATCTGATCATAGTGCTTATTTTTGTTTTTGGTGGTGCACAACAGAGTTTTATTTATTTTCAGTTTTGATCATGAAAAAGTTTTTGACTAAAATATTGCTCTTTTTACTGCCGGTAATTTTAATTGCCTATCCGTTGGATATTCTTATCAGCAATAATCTTAAAAAATCAGTTGCACATGTTGATGGGGAGTATCTGGTATGGAATGATATTTATAATTCTCAAATAGATGCAGATGTTGCAATTTATGGATCTTCGCGAGCTTGGATACACATAAATCCACAAATATTTCTTGATAGCCTTAATCTTCGTGCTTATAATTTTGGAATAGATGGTCTTAATTTTTCATTTCAGTATTTCAGACATCAGCAATATTTGAAATTTAATAAAGCACCAAAATACATTATTGTTTCGGCGGACATGTTTACTTTTGAATCCGAAGAAGGTTTTTATAATCACGAACAAGCATTACCTTATATGTTGTTTAATTCTGATTTTTATCAAAACAGGAAAACGCTTAAAATTTTTAATACTGCCGATTTCTTTTTGCCACTTAAAAGATATTCTGGTCAAACTTGGGAAATTGCAAGATCAATTGTTGTAGGATTAGGGCTGGAAAACGAGCCACCTAAAAGGATTCAAGGATTTATGGCAATGAATAGGGTTTGGGGTGACGAACTTGAAGTAGCACTGAAAACCAAGGGCGAAATCTATGTTAAATCAGATAAAAAACTAATCACTTTGTTCGATAAATTTCTTGTTGAGTGCCGCAAAATGGGGATAAAAGTTATTGTGATTTACTCGCCTGAGTATATTGAAGGAAGAAAGTTTGTCAAAAACAGAGATGAGATAATTGGATTATACACAGATATTGCCAAAAAACACGATATCACATTTTTGGATTATTCCTCTGATAGCATCTGTTACAACAGAGATTACTTTTATAATTCAACACATCTTAATGCTGCTGGCTCTGAATTGTTTTCCAGAAAACTCGCTAAAGATTTGAAACCATTTATGTTACCTGGAAAAAATTAAATCAGAGCTTAATTGTAACAATCTTATAGTAGTTTAAGCGTTTAATACCTCCTTTTTTAGGTATTATAAAAGAACTTCAGTTTTTTTACGTTATTATTATTTATTTTTACAATAAATTATTGATTGAAAAGAACCCTAATCATATTATTTTTTGTTTTTGCAGTTAGTCAATTGTACTCACAGACATTGATTAATCTCAAGCAAAAAAGTATATCTTTTGAAAGTGACACTATTTTTCTAGATTCTCTAAGTGTTGCAGCAGAAAGTATTACTTTTTTTTCCAAAGATGGGGTTAAGCTAGAGAATCTTAAATATCATTTTGATTTTGAAAAGTCAATATTGATTTTCGACGAAAAGCCAGCTTTTGAAAGTCTAATAGTTGAGTATAAAGTCTTTCCGATTAATTTTTTCAAACCAGTAACATTTTTTGAGAAATCAGAATTTCTTGTTGGAGGAACCGATAATCCAGATAATTACGATTTTGTTTTTAGCCGCGAAGATTATAAATCTGTTTATAATCAGTCATCACTTTCGCGCAAAGGAAGTATAACGCGTGGAATAAGTTTTGGAAATAATCAAGATGTTATTGTAAACTCAGGTTTAAACCTTCAATTAGACGGAAAACTTAACGACGAACTGTTTATTTCGGCTGCAATCAGCGACAATAATATTCCAATTCAGCCAGATGGCACATCTCAGCAATTGCAGGAATTTGACAAAGTTTTTATTAAAATATACAACGATAAAATTTCGCTTACAGCTGGCGATTTTGAACTAAAAAAACCCACTGGATATTTTCTTAATTATTATAAAAAAGCTCAGGGGGCAGATTTAGGACTAAGCAATGTCCAGAAGTTAAAATCTGGGAAAGAAATTTTTGTCGATACAAGAATAAGTGGTGCAGTAGCCAAAGGAAAATTCCGAAGACAGGAGATCAAAGGTGTAGAAGGCAACCAAGGACCGTATAAGCTAACTGGAGCGAATAATGAATTGTATATTGTTGTACTTGCTGGATCCGAAAAAGTTTATATTGATGGAATGCTGTTGACCAGAGGAGTTGACAATGACTATACGATTGATTATAATCTTGGTGAAATTAGTTTTACTCCTAGACAGCCAATAAACAAGGACAAAAGAATTATCGTAGAATTTGAATATTCTGACAGAAATTACACTCGGTTTTTAGTTACAGGTTCTGGTGTGGTAAGTTACGAAAAGTCAAAATTGTGGCTGAACTTTTATGACGAGAGCGACAATAAAAATCAAGCTTTCGATCAGGATCTTAGTCTTGATGATAAAAAACTACTTAGTGAAATTGGCGACAATCTTGATTTAGCATTAGTTCCTGGATTTGACTCGGTTAGTTTTGAAGCAGGAGAGGTTCGTTACATGCTTACCGATACTCTTGTTGATGGAACAATTTATGATTCGATCTTTGTTTACAGCACAGACCCTTTGCTTGGGTATTATCGTGTTAGTTTTGCATTTGCTGGAGCCAACAAGGGGAATTATAAAAAAGGGGTTTCTGCTGCCAATGGGCGCGTTTATGAGTGGGTAGCCCCAATAGCCGGAGTACCCCAAGGAGACTACATTCCTTATCGGTTAATTATTACTCCAAAAAAATCGCAATTAATGTCTTTTGGAGGAGAGTCTCAGATTTTCGAAAAAACCAAAGTTAATTTCGAAATGGCATACAGTAAAAATGATATTAATTTGTTTTCTAAAATTGATTCGGGTGACGACTCCGGATTTGCAGCAAAAACAGGTATAGAGCAGACATTGGTCAAAACAAAAAACACTTATTTCGGAGCTCTGATAAACTATGAATTTATGCAGAAGAATTTTCGTGGAATTGAGAACTTTAAATCAACTGAATATACAAGAGATTGGAATCTCGATTCTTATTATTCTGCATTTAACGAAAACAGTATTACGGGAAGTTTGTCTTATTACGACAAAAGAATTGGTAAAGCTATATTCAGCAGTTATCTTCTTGATCGAGGGTCAGAATATTCCGGTCTACAAAACACCATAAAGAGCGATTTTAATTTCAGTAATTGGGCAATATCAGTTAACGGAGGATTACTAAATTCTGAAAACTCACTTTTCGACACTCGTTTTATAAGACATAATGTTTTAATTTCTAGAAATTTCCAGTTTTTAAAGTTAGGCATTGGCGAAAATTCAGAAGATAACAGATGGAAGATTGCTGATACAGATAGCCTTTCGGCATCGGGATTCGTATTCAACACCTATGAGGCATTTGTTAGGACCTCCGATAGTTTGAAAACCAATTTTACATTGAATTATAAATATCGTGAGGATAAATTGCCGAAAAACAATGCAATGGTAAACACAACCACCTCACACGACATTTCTGCTAGTGGGGGATTTAACAAAAACCCATCACATCATTTAAATACTGTTTTTACATACAGATTACTAGAAGTTAACGATACAAGCCTGTATTCTGGAACATCGGAAAATAATATGACAGGAAGAGCCGAATATGGATTCAGATTATTCAAGGGGGTGATTACCTCAAATAGCTTTTATGAAATTGGTTCGGGAATGGAGCGAAAAACAGAGTTTTCTTATATTGAAGTTGCTCCAGGACAAGGTGTTTTTACTTGGTCAGATTATAACCAGAATGGAATTCAGGAACTGGATGAGTTTGAAATTGCACACTTTGTTGATGAGGCAAACTATATTAGAATTATAAATCCAACAGCAGATTACATTAAAACTTATTCGAATCAGATTAACCAAAGTCTTAATATAAATCCAGAAGTTAGGTGGAGAAATAAAACTGGGCTAAGGAAAGTTCTCAGTCGGTTCTCGAACCAGTTTGCATACATGGTGGCACGAAAAAACACCTCACCAGAATTTGCGGAGTATGCAAATCCTTTTGCAGGAAACATCAGCGACCTTAATTTAGTTAGCATGACATCTACTTTGCGAAATAGCTTTTCGTTTAATAGGGGCAATCCTCGATTTGGTTTCGATTATATTTTTCAGAAAAATGATAATAAAATGATGCTCGTTTCGGGATTCGACACAAGGAATAATCTCAATCATACACTACAAATAAGATATAATGCCACAACTAAAATCGGATTGCTGAACAAAACTTCTAATGGAACAAAATATTTTGATTCTCAGTTTTTCAGCAGTAAAAATTATCTTATAGATTCTTGGCAAAATGAATTTCAATTCAATTTTCAACCCGACATGAACAATAGAATCTCTCTTAAATACAATTTTAAGATTAAAGAAAACACAATGGGTGGACAAGTATTGACAATAAACGATGCGGGTTTTGAGTACAGATTAAGCTCTGTGAAAAAGGGGTCTTTAAATGCAACTTTTAATTATATTTACTACAAATATAATGCTGCCACCAACGATGCCGTTGCTTACGAAATGCTTGAAGGTCTTATGCCTGGAATGAACTTAACCTGGTCTATAAATTTCCAGCGTCAGCTATCCAACGGATTGCAATTAAATTTGACGTACAACGCAAGAAAATCAACAGATACCAAGATAATTCATACTGGTGGTGTTCAAATGAGAGCATTCTTTTAATAATCCCTTTTCAAATCGGTATTTCTTATCCGAAAATATTTTATATTTGCTGATAAAATTATAGATATGCGAAGATTGATTTTCCCAATCAGCCTTGCGGTTGTGTTTACTGCTGGTTTAATTTATGCATTGTTTTTTCATAATTCATATCAACAAATTGTAGAACCAAGGTCTGAATTGGTTGATCCATTTATTGGTACAGATTTTCATGGACACACCCATCCGGCAGCAACTATGCCTTTTGGAATGGTTCAACTTGGACCTGATACTCGTCTCGACGGTTGGGATGGATGCTCTGCATTTCATTACAGCGACTCGATTATTTATGGTTTTAGTCATACTCATCTCAGCGGTACCGGGTGTTCCGATTATGGTGATATATTATTATTGCCAGTTACTTCGATTAATCCTAAACCATCTGGATATTCCTATTTTTCTAAATTTTCTCATAAAAATGAGAAAGCATCACCAGGATATTATTCGGTAAAACTTGATGATTCGGGTGTGCAAGCAGAACTTACAGTTAGTAATCGTGTAGGATTTCATAAATATAAATTTCCTAATGCACAAGAGAGATTTGTGTTGCTAGATCTAGCGCATCGTGATGAGGTTATTGAAACGTATGTAAGGCAGATTTCAGAAACCAGATTGGTTGGACTAAGACGGTCAAAAGCTTGGGCAGATGATCAGATTCTGTATTTTGTTATGGATTTCTCAGAACCGATTTCTATTGCTGATTATG
>Ga0209373_10003909_pt1 | contig 13290 bp, 18 predicted proteins | sample Higcelweek5metaG_FD_187173 | JGI IMG/M metagenome (GOLD analysis project Ga0209373, IMG submission 187173) | Freshwater pond sediment microbial communities from the University of Edinburgh, under environmental carbon perturbations - High... | ecosystem: Environmental > Aquatic > Freshwater >...
TATTCCTTTAGTTTTATATTATCAAGCAGGTAATTTAAAATCAATTTTAAAAAGTGCTGATGGTAAACTATTTAATACCAAAATCTTTGAAAAGGTTTTAGTAAATAATGATTATCAAAAAAAATAAATTTTAGGGTGGGTTTATGTTAAACATTGTTTTATTTGAGCCGGAAATACCTGGTAATACTGGTAATATTATGAGAACTTGTGCTGGTACAGGAGCTAAATTACATCTAATTGAACCATTAGGTTTTTCTTTAAGTGAGAAAACGATTAAGAGAAGTGGCGTTAATTATAATGAATTTTGTGAATATCAAACTTATATAGATATCGAAGACTTCTTTAATAAAAATACCGGGACTTATTATTTTTTAACGAGATATGCTACTAAAAGCTATACAGATATCGATTATAGTAATAGTAATGAAAATATTTACTTAATTTTTGGCAAAGAAAGTACTGGTATTCCTAAAGAGATATTGCATAATAATTTAGATAAATGTTTAAGGATTCCCACTAATGACAATATAAGAGCTTTAAATTTAAGTAATAGTGTCGCCATAGTATTATTTGAAGCTTTGAGACAACAAAAATTTAATGATTTGTTGGTTTATGATACCCAAAAAGGAAAAGACTATTTACAAAGCTAAAATAATTGTTATAATAAACATTTATAAAGGAGAAAACTTATGGCAAAAATTAATCAAGCATTTAATTTAAATGATTTATCAGATAATCAAAAAAGATACGTCGAGGAAATACAAAAGATTATTTTATCCGAACTTGGATGTGTTCCGGGGATGATTGGTATAAAGCTAGTAGATGTATTTTTAAATAATTGGGGTAATACTTTTGTAAACTTTAAATTGGTTACTGGTAATACTGAAACCAGTTATTTTGCAAATTTAAATCATTTATATCGAGAAGAAAAATCTGGTTATGATATTGCTTTCGTTTCATTAGAAAAAGCTTGTACATATATACCTATTTGTGGTCTTGTAGGAATAGTTCGAAACGAAGAAGCTTTTGAAGCAGAATATAGGGAAAGTTTATTATATAGTAATTCTGCTGCCAAAAATATTTATAATCATCGTCTTCACTTTTTCCGTAGTTTGCCAAGAAAAGAAAGCTTTACTGCTTTTGGATATTCTCAAAAATTTAATCAAGAAGTTACGCTAGTAAGAATAGAGTATGAAGGATTCATGGTATTAGCTTTTTATGTAAATAGAGAAGGAACTATTGTTTCATCTATTTATGATTCAACCATTGATGGCTATTTTGATAATCCTGAAGATATTTTGGGTGTCGAAGGAGATTTCATGAAAAAAGTATTTGCATATTATAAAAAAGATGAAGAAGAATTGTTAGCTAAAATGGGTGCCGCTTCAAATGGTATTAATGGTATAGAAAATAGACCATATGCTTTAACGCCAAAAAATAAATAAGTTAAATTATATAAATTAAAATAGCTATAACCATTTATAAGGGAGAATAATTATGAGAGAATTAGATTTAAATAATCTAAGTCCTGAAGAAGAAAGTTTGCTTGCACTTATTCAAAAAAGAATGAACAGCTTCCATTCTGGTTCCGCTATAATTGAGATCTTTATAAATGAAAACAACACTATTTTCGTTAATGCTAAGACCAAAAACGATGGGGAATGGTTATTTGTTTTAAAAATATTAAAAACAAACGACATAGAATTAGTATTTATAACTAGAGAAGCCACCTTTATTCCAGTAAAAGATAGCAATATGATTGGTATTATTAAACAGCCTAATTGTGTTAGAGATCTTTATGAAGCTATATTTAATATTGAACCCGGTTCATTTTCCAGAGAAAAGCTAACAATAAGAGAAAAAAATGGCCAAAAATTTTTATTTATAACAACTATTTATAAAAAATCAGAATTTACAATATTATTAAATTTTGATACTGGTCAAATATTAGGATTGATAGTTAATAATGAAATTATAGAAATAAACGCTACTACCTTTAGTTTAGATGCCTTTGAAAGATGTTTTGTGGAAGAGGCCAATCGGATGGCCGATAACCGAAATAGTGAAAGAGAAGCGGCAGAACAAAGGTTATTAGAAATAATCCTAAAAGCAGGAATTATAGGAGAACAATTATGAGAAAGTTAGATTTGGAACATCCACAAATCCAAGATTTAATACAACAACTTAGACGTGAGTTATCTTTAGAAATTGAAGTTTTTGTAAATAAAAAAAAGACTAAGAAAAAGGTGATTGAAAAAGGCACGATTGAAGAGGTTTATTTAAGTAAATCAGGGGAGAACCTTTTTATTAATGCTCGTGTTTTTTCCAAGAATCTTGATGGCAAAAGAATTACTCAAAATGCTTTTATATCAGTTTATTATGATAAAAAAGTTGGCAGAGTTGAAAAAGCAGTTATTATTCCTGATGCCACTTTTACTCCAGTATTTGGTAGCGATATGATGGGTATATTAGATACACCAAATGGGGCTATGATGACCTATAGTATAGGGGGAAGCATTAGCAATAATAGCCCAATAGAATTTGAAAAAACATCAGAGGGTGTTTCAGAATTGCCTCCAGAAGTTGCTTTGCTAACTTTTAAATTTAGACCAGAAGACTTTAAATCAAGATTAGGATTAGAACCAGATGAAAAACCAGATTCAATATGTGGCCGACCGGATAATTACCTTTATTTAATGGTTGATAAAAAGGGCTTTATTTGGGGAGAACTTTATGATTCGACTTTAAATCGTTCTTTGCCAACTAGATATATTAATTTAAGTGAATTGGAAGAGGAGTTTATTTTTAGGGCAATAAATCAATTCAAAGATGCGGAGCAAAACGCTCGTAGGAAAAAAGAGGGACTGAGCTTAATTTAGATGCTTAGCCTAATAAATTAATTAAGGAGGGATATTAATGAAAAGTTTGCGATCAAATGAAAAGAATCTAAATTTAGAAGCTAAAAAGAAGGTAAGAGCTTATCTAAAAAGTGAATATAAGCCAGATAGTATACCTGATATAATTTTACTTTATTGCTTACCAAATGGTCATATTATGGTTAATGCTAAGGCTTATAATCCAACGAAGCAACGTATTTTTGATGTCTTTTTTCATCTAAAGGATGATCCAAATAATCCAGGTGAGCTTTGTAGTGCAACTGGTACAGCTGGATATGAAGGAGCGCGGTATGAACCAATTACAGAGACCACTGGAACAATATTCTTTAATTTTAAACTAGACTATCAAAAATATTGCTTTTACAATACCGAAGGGATAACTAGTTCTACTAGAGAATTATTCCACTTTTCTGAAATAAGCCCTTATTATGCACTTGATGAAAAATCAGGAGAAAAATTAGCTAAAATAAAAATAAACATTTCTAAAGCTCGCACATTGGTATTTTATGTTAATAAACAAGGCTCAAGAGTATCACCTATTTATGATTCACGTTATTTATTTAGAAGCAGCTGTCTTTATGATTGTTGCTTTGAACCACAGGGCAGTATTGATGATTACACCAGTATGGCTATTCTTCAAGAAAAAAGGATGGCTACAGTTGAGCAAAGTTTTATAGAGGACTTACCAAATACCAAATTTGATAATTCCCCTTCTACTGTTGAAAAAAGTGGTAGAAGAAGGGTTTATGCTCCTAGTGAACACAGCGATGATTCTTCACCAATTTTTGACGATTAAAGTGTTATAATAGAATTAAAGAAAGAGGTAATTATGCAAAATATAACAAGTGGAAACGGTGTTTCACAATCAAAAGTGCTAATGTTAGACGAAAATGATCCAAAATTTAAAAGAGCCAAAAAGTTTGTTAAGAAAGCCTCCCCACAATATTACGATATCGTAGTTACACACGTTTTTGAAATAAAAGATGGTGAATATATTATTAATTGTTATGGGACAAATAATTTTCCTGGCACTGAAAACGACTTAGTTTATCATATTTGTTCCTTGGATGATAGAGAAGGGAATTTTACTACTAAGTCATTTTATAGAAATGCTATGTTTACTCTTTTAACAGAAACACTTGGCATGGTTCGTTTTGATTTAGAGTTTACTCCTCTTTATTTAAAAAAATGTCTTTACAATTTTAACAGTGATATGCCCGAAAAGCTTTATTTTACTGAAATAGAAAGCTTTGATTTTACTGCGGCTTATAGTATTAATACAGCTCGTGTTACCATATCCATATCCTATTCTAGGGATCTAGTTTTTTTAATAGATGAAAGCGGAAACATTATTTCGCCTATTTGCGATACAAAATTAGCTTATGTGGAAGGCGATGCAAACAAGAGCTATATTAGACCAAAAGGTCATCAATCATTTGCAGACTTTGTCAGTGGCATTGTTGATGAGGAGAATGGCTTACAGCGGGTAATTTCTAGTGCAAAAGATGCATTATACCAACGTATTATAAAATAATTTTATATAATTAGAGGAAGGAAGTTTTTATGAGAAAATTAGATTTAGATAAACTAAATGAAGAAGAAAAAACACTACATTCAAAAATATTATACTTTTTAAGAGTTAGAGGTGTTGAAGATATCTATTTAACTGAAAAAGGCGATATTTTGGTTAATGGAGAATGTACCTTTTATCATTTGAGATATAACGAAAATGGTAATCTGATGGAGTTTTATCGTGACTCCTATGTTCGTTTTTCTCCTTTAACAGAGACTACAGGAAGAATGCAGTTTATTGATTCGCCAAGATTCGATCGTACTAATATGGTTTATGGCTCTTTTGAAAAGCAGTGCTACATTTATGATTTAGTATCTAATAATAGAATAGTGCCAAATTTAGCATATTTGGGCCAACCAGAAATATCTAAAAGTGGCAAGTTTACTGTTGGAGAAACTAAGATTGCTTTAAAACATGGCTATTTTGCTTCATTTTATCTTGATTTAACTAGCGGTAAGATCGTTAGTTCGATTGGGACTAATATGGATGAAGAAATATTTGATCCATTTGATTCTGAATTTGATATTGATAAATGTATTGCTGAACTAAATAATAAAGCTGCCATTTGTTGGCAAGCTCAAATGTATAATGATAGAAGACGCCTTATATTAACAATACCAGAAAAATATGGTGTCAACTAAAAAGGGTTGACACTTTTTATTTTATTTGATATATTTACTAAGTAAAAAAGGAGGAATATATTATGGCAGTTAAATTAAGATTAAGAAGAATGGGAGCTAAACAAAGACCTTTCTATCGTATTGTGGTTGCTGATTCAAGAAGCCCAAGAGATGGAAGATTTATTGAAGTAGTTGGTACTTATAATCCAATTGATAAGAAAAATGAAATAACTCTTGATGAAGAAAAGGTCATGACCTGGTTAAATAAAGGCGCTCAACCTACTGATACAGTAAAAAATATTTTAACTAAAAAAGGTGTTTTAGCAAAGTTTAAGACTTCTAAAGTAAAACCTTCAGTTAAAAAAGTAAAACCAGTAGTTGAAAAGACTAAAGAAGTAAAAGAAGTAGTTAAGAAAGCTCCAGTAAAGAAAACAACTAAAAAAGCAGGTAAGTAATATGGAATTAGTTGAATTTACTGAGAAGTTAGTTAAGGATTTAGCTAAAGAACCAGATATGGTTAAAGTATCACAATTTGCTAAAGAAGATGAAAGTATTATTTTAGAAATAATCGTTCATGAAGGTGATATGGGAGCTATAATTGGTAAAGGTGGTAAGATGGCTTCTTCAATTAGAATAATTGTTCAAGCTTATGCTTATTTACATAATATGAAACATGTCAACATAAATATAGATTCTTTTAAGTAAGAGTCTTTTTTATTAATAAACTTGATATTTAGCTTTTAATTTGTTACACTTTTTTTAGGAGTGATGTTGATGCTTTACAATACCGATAGAAGCACTAAAGTGCCCAAACTTTTAGAATTAGAAATGCGTACAGTTGCAAAGATTCCTTTAAGTTATACTTTAATGGGTGCTTTCTTTTACCCAGAAGGAAATATCATAGTTAATTTTTGCCAGTTAACAGGCGATATGAGACGACAATTTGTTCATTATAAAAAGCATGATAAGCATTTGACAGAAGTTAACAGAAGCCATATATTAAATAATGCGGTTTTTGAGCCACTATATTTTGATAATACCGGAGATCCAAGTCTTAGCTTGGGCTTTAGTAATAATACTCCCCCTGATCCAGGCTTTAATGATCATCTAATTTATGGTGTTATTAATGCTGAATTTATTTTAACAGTGGATGATGCAAGTGTTATTGGTAAGGAAAAACAAAAATTAACTCAGTTTCGTATGAGATTAAATCCAGTTAGAACTGCATATTTTTGCATTAATGCCAAAGGGGTTCTTACAGGAACCATTATTTTAGATGATATGACAACGATTAATTATGATCCTACTTGGGAAGGGCTACATCAATGCTTAAGAACGCTTGGAGAAAAGTTTGCTCACCGAGAAGAATCTATAGGAGAAATGTTTGCTGATCTAGATAATCCCAAAACGTTATTTTGAAATATTAAATCTTATTTACATAATATGAAACATGTCAACATAAATATAGATTCTTTTAAGTAAGAGTCTTTTTTATTGTCTTTTAATACTTAAAATAGTATAATCAAGAAGAAATATATAGAAATTGGTGGAAGATGAAGAAGAGAATTATAAGTGCTATTATTGCTATAGGAGTAATAACTATTCCATTAATCATCTTAGGTGGTATCTACTTTGCAATTGGCGTGACAATCATATCTTTACTCGCTTATAAAGAACTAGCTAATTTAAAACATGAGGGTAGAAAAATCCCTTTATTAGTAAAAGTATTAGGTGGTATCGTTCTTGCTTTTATGGTCTTTGGTAGTTATAATGCCAATTCAATTGTGATGATGTTAGATTATAAAATATTGGCGGCTTTACTTTTAACTTTATTAGTGCCAGTTATTTTATATAAAGATAAAGACAAATATAATAGTGATGATGCTTTCTTTTTAATTACTTCGATATTAATTTTAGGATTAGCTTTTAGTAGTTTAATTTATTTAAGAAATTATGCACTAAAATATTTAATTATGTTTATTTTAATAACAGTTTCTAATGATACTTTTGCTCAAATGTTTGGTAAATTAATTGGCAAAAGTAAAATGATTCCGGAAATATCTCCCAATAAAACTTGGGAAGGAGCGATAATGGGGTCATTAATTAGTACTTTTATAGCTACTGCTTATTATTTAACTTTAATTAATCCTGATGCTTCTTTAATACTAGTATCTTTAGGAATATTGTTATTATCATTTATTGGTCAATTAGGGGACTTATTCTTTAGTGCGATTAAAAGATTATATAATATTAAAGATTATTCTAATATGATGCCTGGACATGGTGGTATACTTGATCGGTTAGATAGTTTAATTTTTGTTTTATTAGCTTTTATGCTTTTAATTAACATCATTTAGGAGGATTACATGTTGGTATTATTATATTTGATTTTGATATTAGGGCTGCTAATATTTATTCATGAATTAGGGCATTTTATCTTTGCCAAAAAGTTTCATGTTCATATTTATGAATTTGCTTTAGGTATGGGGCCAAGAATTCTTAAAAAAACTGGTAAAGATGGCATCATTTATTCTTTAAGAGCTTTTCCAATTGGGGGCTTTGTTTCGATGGCTGGCGAAGTTAATGAAGATGATAAAAAAGTCAAAAAAGATCGTTTTATGTGTAATAGGCCATGGATCCAAAGAGTAATTATTTTAATTGCCGGAGTTACTTTTAATTTTTTGCTAGCTTTATTAATCTTGTTTGCTTCCGGATTAATATGGGGTTCGTATACAGATAAACCAATTATTGCTGAGACTTTAGCAAGTTATCCTATGGCTAAGGCAGGAATGACTGCTAATGATCAAATATTAGAAATAAATGGTTATAAAATAACCGATTGGGATAAAGCTAATGTTATTTTAAATTTAAAAGATAAAGCTAATATTTATAAATTTAAAGTTCTTAAAAAAGATGGGACAATTAAGTATTATAATATTAAACCAGTTGATGAGAAGAATAAAAAAGGGGAGAAGACAAAAGTATTTGGTTTTTATATGGCTAATGAAAAAACTAAAGGTTTTGGTAATGCTATTAAATATGCCTTTAGAAAGTTTGGCAGCATTGTTTCTTCCATGGCTTTAGTTATTGCGAAATTATTTACCGGAGAGTTATCTTTAAAAGCTTTAGCTGGACCAGTAGGCATGTATTCTGTAGTAGGAGATTCAGTTAAATATGGGTTAGAGAGTATTACTTATTTAATTGCTTTACTAAGTATTAATTTAGGCTTTATTAATATCTTACCTTTCCCAGCTTTTGATGGTGGGAGAGTATTGTTTTTAATAATTGAAAAAATTAAAGGATCAAAAGTAAATCCAAAATTAGAAAATATTTTTCATACTGTTGGTTTTGCTTTATTAATGCTTTTAATGTTATATATAACATTTCAAGATATCTTAAAGATATTTTAATAAAAAATGGTTGTACAAGAAACTTTTATTTGGTATAATCTACTTGCTTATGGCGACATAGCTCAGTTGGCTAGAGCGTCCGGTTCATACCCGGTAGGTCGGGAGTTCAAATCTCTCTGTCCTACCAAGAGTATTTAAACAGATTTTTAAAGTCTGTTTTTAATTGCAAATGAAATAACTGCGTGATAAAATAAAATTAATTGGGGAGGGTTTATATGGTTATAAATGGTAGCAAGATAAAAGCGTTAATCACAGACATCCATTTAATAGAAAACTATAATATGGATAATATATCATCTGTTTCTTATGATGTAACAGCTAGTAACGCATTATTAGCTTTTAATAAAACTAACAAAGTAATAGAACTAGATGATAAAGATAGCATTGCTAAGATGTATAACTCGATTGATTTTACAGATGGTTATGTTTTGAAACCTCAACAAAGTGTTTTAGTTGTTTTAAATGAAAAAATAAATATGCCAGATAATATGTCTGCTCATATAAGACCAAGAACCTCTTTAACAAGATTAGGCTTAATTTCTAATATTCAACACATTAATGCTGGCTATAGCGGAGTTTTAAATTATTTATTATATAATTCATCACCAAATGCCTATCGTATAACACCGGGGCTTAAAATTGGGCAAATAATTTTTGAAGAATTAGAAAGCGATGTCCCAAAAACTTTATCATATGAAAATCAAAAAAACCAATCTTATCAAAACGAAGATGGTAAAGAAGGCTCTAAGATATATAATGATTATGTTGGTAAAGTAGTTAGACATTTTAAAGGCAATTATTACTTTATTGAAAATATTGGTAAAGACTCTGAAACAGAAGAAGATTTTGTTGAATATCGCGCTTTGTACCCAAGAAAAGATTCGGCTTTTTGGATTAGACCAGCAAAGATGTTTTTTGAAACCATTTCTTCAACTAGAAAAGGTAATGTTACTGGGCAAACTAAACGCTTTGAAGTAGTTGAAGACCTAGCCAAGGATCATACCGAAAATTAAAATCAGCTTAAAGCTGATTTTTTAAAGATATTTATTGACTTCAACAAAGTCATAATATAGAATAAATATTAAAAGTTTTAGGAGGGTTTATGCCAATATTTAAAGCCATAGATAATGAAACCTATTTATATTCTACTTTAGGAGGGTTAACAAGGGGATTAAGGGGATTAAACCCAGATTTTATTTTAAAAGCTAGAGCTTGGAATCAGAAGAGTTCGGCCATTTTATATGAAATTTTAAGAAAGAGACTAGAACCAGATTTTACGGTAATTAGATGTGATGCTACTAATCTTTCATTTATAGGCGTTAATGCTTTGGGTGAACAAATAAAAGTTCAGCTGTACCCAAAACAAGGAGAAGATGATTATCCGCTGCTTTCAATCGCTAAATGTAGTGAAGTAAAAACTTATGAATGTGAATATAATGATAAAGATAAATCACTTCATTTTGGGTTGTTGTCTGCTTATTTTGATTTAAATGGTACGACTATTTATAGAGAATGCCAAAATACTGAATATTCTATTTCTATTAAAAAAGGTGGATATATTTTAGATGTCAAAATTACTAAAAAGCTAAGTTCTTGTTTGTTAAATACCAAAAACAAAGTTTATCAAAGAACTCTTTTTAATGAGGAGGATCTGCTTGAGACCTTAGCTGGTTTAGAGACCCCCTTTAAGGGAATTGAAGTAGCTAAAATTATTTTCGAATATTTTGCTGGGCTTAACTTATTATATCCTTTACCGATTGAAGACTTACTAGGAGAAATTGTAATTAAAGTATCAAAACTTGATGGTGAGCAATTTACTCTTGTCCAAAAATCTACTTTCAGAAAAGGCCAAATGGTTGAATGCACTAAAGTAATTAGTGGTTCTAGCTCTGATGATTCTTCTATTTTTGCTTCAAACGCTCCAGAAGATAACGCTGAGCAAAGAAATTATACATATGCACCTAAAGAAGGAGGAAAAGAATAATATGGAAATTTTAAAACCAATTGATAAAATGGAAAGTGATAGGGTATTTGATCTTGACCAAGCAACAAAGTTTTGGGGAGTAGGAGTAAACTTTTCTAGAAATATAAGTTCGCGCTTTTTAGCTATTTTATATAGTTCTTTAAGATCAATCGAAAACTTTCCGGGGAACATAACTACTATTGATTCAAATTATAATAAAATGTCTTTTGCTTGTTATAACCTAGATGGTGAAAGGTTGGAGGTATTTTTAGAACCTGGCGAAGAAATGATGTTTGTGACTATTAATAAAGGTGGCTTAACTAAAAAGTATCGTTGCTATTACATTGAACCAACTAAATTTAGTTTTACTTTAGTAGAAGCTAAATTTAATATTGCTGATAGCAAAATATCAATTCAACCCAAAACAACCAGCTTAACCATTGCATTAGCCAATAGTTTGGCATCTTATTTTGAAATTAATATGCGTCCTAATAGCGCAGAAGAGTTAGAAAAAAGATCGTCTGGTAAAGATCATTTTTGGCCTATTGACGAAGTTGAATTAATTGCTTTATTAGCTAATATGATAGATTCACCAATTGATATTGTTAATCTATACAATGCTTTTTTAAATAGTATAGATGCAAAGGCTCATCTTTCTATCTATAGTTTATCTAGACAAGAAGATGGCGTAGATGGACTTGAAGAAGTTACTTCCGAAAATGGTAAAATACTTCATACTATTAATGGCAAACCTATTAATGATGCTCCTGGTTCAGACCAAAATAGGCACCTTATATTATAAAAACCGTATTATTAAACATAAAAGTCAGCTTTAAGCTGATTTTTTAAAGATATTTATTGACTTAGCTAGATCTCTAATATAGAATAAGCTTTAAATATTTCGGGAGGATTTACAAAATGAGCAATATAACGGGTAGAGATCCTTATCTTAAACTATGGAATAAAAATTTAAGTACGAAAATTTATGGCTTAAGTTCAGATTTTTGGACTACTTTATCAAAATGGAATGATGGTGGGCAGAAACTTTAAAATTTTTACTTGGGTATCTAGGGGCAGAAAAAGAAATACTTGCTACAGCTTCAAAAAAGAAAAAAATGGCTTTTAGGTTTCAATGTCAAGGCAAAATGGCATGGGTTAGATTGCATTGCGGTGATAATGAAAGCTACCCTCTTTTAACTATTAAGTATGATGACTTAATTGTACTTATGAATGCTTAAACGAACCAAGAAAAAAGGCTACTTATGTGAGGCTAAAAGAATATTTCTTTATAGAAAATGATACGCTTATAAACAGAAGCTTTAATCATAATTATTTTAATGTTAGTTTTAATAAAGCGGGATATTGCTTAGAAATAACAATTCCCAAAAGCGAAGAGACGGAAAACGATTGCTTTTTGGAAAATGAACGAGAAGTTTTAAGGGCGATAAGCGCTTTACGATTGCCATTTGATATAAATTTAATATTTAATATTTTTCAACAAAAAGCTGAGTGCGATATAGATGGCAAAACATTAACAATAGAAATAACAGATGAAGAAATCGATAAATCTTTAAATAAATATCCTAGAGAGTTTGCTGAAATAAGGATGAACCATGGAGTTTTGGAATATTATCGCTTTCAAAAAATATTTTTGGCCGGTAAAAGATTAACACTTACAGCTTATCTAGATAATGGTTCTTATACTATTTCGATTGAAAAAGATGGTTTTAGTCCTGAGGAATCTGCTGAGATAGAAGAATTGGTTTCCACTTGTTTTGAGAAACAACTAAAACCTTTAATAAAAACATTGGCTCCGAAACAGACGCTTGCTTAATAAGAATAGTTAATCTATTCTTTTTTCTTGTATAAAAGGGTAAAATAAATTACAATAAGTTTAAGGATGGTGATATTATGAAAACTGTTACTTTATTGCCAGCGGATACTTATACAGTTATTAACAAAACTATTTTAACAACTCAAGATAAAAAAAATATCATATCACTTTACGAACCAATTATTGGACCTGTTGCGGTAAGTCTTTATTTAACTTTATGGAATGATTTAGATACTTTAGAAATTATGAGTAAGGATTTTACTCATCATCATTTAATGACCATTTTAAAAAGTAATTTAGATACAATTAAAATAGCTCGCATTTCTTTAGAAGGTGTCGGACTTTTAAGAACTTATTTTAAAAGTGGTGATATTAATAATTATGTCTATGAATTATATTCACCATTAAGTCCCAAAGAATTCTTTTTGCATCCCATATTTAATGTGGTTTTATATAATAATATTGGTAAAACCGAATATGAGAATATTAAAACTAAATACCAAGTGGTTAGAAGTGATTTAAAAGACTATGAAGAAATAACCGAAACCATGAACAATACTTTTAAATCAATACCTGGTAATATTATTGATGAAGAAATAAAAGATGTTTCTGTTAATCACAACTTAGTAACAGAAGCCATTGATTTTGATCTATTAATATCTTCATTACCAAAAGGGATTATAAATGAAAGGACTTTTAATAAAAAGACCAAAGATTTAATTAATGAATTAGCTTTTATATATAACTATGATACTTTAAGAATGTGCGAGTTATTAAGACTTGTTATTGATGAGAATGGTAATGTTGATAAAGATAATTTAAGAAATGCTATCCATAAATACTATCAGTATGATAATGGGGGAGCCTTACCTACTTTAGTTTATCGCTTACAACCAGAGTATTTGAAAACTCCTTCTGGTGATGAATCTAATCGTGGTAAAATGGTTTGTGTTTTTGAAAACACTAGTCCATATGACTTCTTAAAAAGCAAAT
>Ga0209373_10003910_pt1 | contig 13287 bp, 9 predicted proteins | sample Higcelweek5metaG_FD_187173 | JGI IMG/M metagenome (GOLD analysis project Ga0209373, IMG submission 187173) | Freshwater pond sediment microbial communities from the University of Edinburgh, under environmental carbon perturbations - High... | ecosystem: Environmental > Aquatic > Freshwater >...
GGATGGTCTCTTTCAACCAGCTAAATATTGTAATCGGTATTTCTGCCGCTTTCTTCACAAATTACCTCATTCTGCAACTTGCCAAAAGCGATAGTCCTTTTGCTTTGGCCATGAATTTTGCCGAATACAATTGGCGTTGGATGCTCGGAATTGAAACCATTCCGGCAATCCTCTACTTCATCTTTTTATTCTTTGTGCCAAGCAGTCCGCGTTGGTTGGCAATGAATGGGCAGGAAGAAAAAGCCATGCAGATTCTATCAAAGGCTGGCAGTAAAGAAGATGCTGCTCAGATAATTAAATCGATGAAGGAAAGCAACAAAGTAGCTGGCGAAAAGCAGAAAACACCAATTCGTGAGCTTTTTAAGCCGGCTCTTAAGCTTGTGCTGCTCATTGGAATTGGTATTGCAATTCTTCAGCAAATTACGGGTATCAACGCTGTGTTTTTCTATGCTCCAATGATTTTTGAGCAGACAGGTATTGGCACCGATGCGGCATTTTCGCAGGCAATTTTTGTTGGTCTCACGAATCTGGTTTTCACAATTATAGCTATGTGGCTTATCGATAAAATTGGCCGTAAAATGTTGTTGATTATTGGCTTCTCGGGCATCCTTGTTTCGATGGTTGTGTTGGCTTCGTCGTTTGCTATGGCTACGTATACAATCAACGATCTTAACATTAGTGCATTAACTTCGATAGTTCCCGATGCTAACTGGAGCAGTATTCAAGGTATTGTCTACAACAGCGATACTGAATTCAGGGCTGCTATTGAAAGTTTAATTGGCGTAGAATCTGCAAAAACTAACCTTAGCAGTATTGTCAATCAATCAATTCACATCAATTCATGGATGGTGTTGCTCGGGATTATTGGTTTTGTTGCTTCGTTTGCCGTTTCGGTTGGGCCGGTAATGTGGGTTCTGTTCTCCGAATTATTTCCAAATAACGTTCGCGGCCTTGCAATCTCTTTTGCCGGATTTGTGAATTCAGCAGTAAGTTTTACCGTTCAGTTGGTTTTCCCATTGGAATTGCAAGCGATTGGCAGTACTGGTACTTTCCTGATTTATGGTGCTTTTGGGCTTATTGGCCTCATTTTCGTTCTTCTGGTTTTACCCGAAACCAAAGGGAAATCGCTCGAAGAACTTGAAAAAATCTTAGTAAAATCTAATCGTAATTAACAATGAAGAAGATAATTATAATGGTGCTGGCCGTAACTCTTTTTGCTGCCTGCAAATCAAAAACCGACAAGCAGCAAGTAACCGACCCTTCGGCTCCAAAAAAAGTAGAAGTTAAATCGAAAGATGGGAAATACCGTCTGTATGTCAATAATGAAGAGTTTTACATTGATGGTGCCGGTTGCGAATATGGCAACATTGAAAAGCTTACTGAGCACGGTGCAAACTCTTTCCGTACCTGGCGGACTGAAAATGGACGTCAGTCGTGCAAAGAGGTTCTCGACCTTGCTCAAAAAAATGGGTTGATGGTCATGATGGGGCTCGAAATAAAGCGCGAGCGCCATGGTTTCGATTACAATAATCCCGACTCAGTAAAAGCTCAGCTAGAATATGTCCGTTCCGAAGTGGTTAAATATAAAGACCATCCGGCATTGCTGGGCTGGGGCATTGGCAACGAGTTGAACCTTGGGGCTGCAAATCCTAAAGTTTGGGATGCGGTGAATGAAATCTCAAAAATGATTCATCAAATCGACCTAAATCACCCTACTACAACTATGCTTGCTGGCATTGGCAAAACCGAAATCGATTATATAAAAACAAATTGTACCGATATCGATTTCATTTGTATTCAGATGTATGGCGACATTGTAAACCTGCAACAGCGCATTGCCGATGCCGGTTGGAATGGACCTTACGTTGTTACCGAGTGGGGCGCAACTGGTCACTGGGAAGTTCGAACTACCGAATGGGGAGCTCCCATTGAAGAGACCAGTGCCGAAAAGCAAAACTCTTTCCTGCATCGTTACGATGTGGCAATTGCTTCTGATACATTGCATTGTATGGGTTCGTATGCTTTCTTGTGGGGACAAAAACAAGAGCGCACGCCAACTTGGTACGGCATGTTCCTCGAAAGTGGCGAAGAGACCGAAATTGTTGACGCAATGCATAAAATCTGGACTGGAAACTGGCCTGAAAATCGTTGTCCTGCCCTCGATTCATTACGAATTAATGGAAAACAGGCCTTCGACAATGTTTATCTAAAGCCATCCGAAAAATTTGAAGCGTTGGCAGCTGCACACGATTTTGAAAACGACTCGCTTACTTATCGTTGGGAAGTTTTGCTCGAAAGCACCGACCTTGGTTGGGGTGGCGATTTTGAAAGCCGTCCCGAAACGTTGCTGCATAAAGTTGGCGACCCTAAAATGAGTTTGGAAGCCCCGAAAACGCTTGGTAATTATCGTTTATTTGTTTATGTAACCGACGGAAAGGGTCATGCAGCAACTGCAAATATTCCTTTCTGTGTGAAAAAATAATTGAGGTTTAGTGCAAGCCCCTAATTCGGCAAGTAGTGCACACAACCGGATGTTCATAAAAAAACACACTAGTGCTTGGTGAATTTATGAAAGAAGTTTTATTCATTTAAAGAAATTTACAATCCTTATGTGCTCTGAACTGTGGCCTCCAAACAAAGGCAATCTGAATCAAAACAATCACTTAGCAAGACCGGGAAGCTTCTCCCGTAGGCGGGAGAAGATCACCCGGCCGCGCTTGGTGATTGTGAAGATGAAGATGCTTTTGTTTGGGAGCCTTGAGTTTTTTGCTTCGTTTTTTGGTCAAGCAAAAAATGAAGAGCCCAGCCGGCTTAAGGCGAAACGTAGATTAGTGGAGCTAAAAGTAAGCACCTTTGTCTATTTTTTATCTCCAAGACTTAGTCTATATCATTGATCCAAATGTTTTCAAATATTTTTACCAGACAACCATCAAAAGAACAGATAAAATGGTGACTAAAGAAATCTACATAGGAAAAGGAAAACTTCAGCAAAATAGTGAGTGTATGAATGGTTCGTTTGTTGAATTTGATGGCGAAGAGTTCTATAAAATCAGCAATGTCGATAAAATGCAGCCATTCTTTATCTCAATTGTCAGCGACTCCGATCATTGGATGTATCTTTCGAGTAACGGAAGCCTTACTGCCGGGCGCTCGAACCCCGAGAACGTTCTTTTTCCATACTATTCCGACGATAAAATTCATGATTACAAGGAGGTTACCGGAAGTAAATCTATCTTTCAGGTTACCATTGATGATAGTTGCTATTTGTGGGAGCCTTTTTCTGAACGCCTTCAGGGTGTTTATAAAACCGAGCAGAACCTTTTCAAAAACACAGCTGGGAATAGAATTATTTTCGAGGAGATTAATAACGATCTGAAAATCATTTTCCGTTATAGCTGGATGAATAGCGAACGTTTTGGTTGGGTTCGTAAAAGCACGCTCCTGAATATTGGCGATAGGGCAGTGAATGTTGGTTTTGTCGATGGAATACAGAACATTATGCCTTATGGCGTTCAGCGTACTATGCAGGGCATGCTCAGTACATTGCTCGATGCCTATAAAAAGTGCGAGCTCACCGATAACTCAACATTGGCGTTATTCCGGATGAGTTCAATCCCGGTCGACAGGGCCGAACCAAGCGAGGCTCTTAAAGCCACAACAGTCTGGAATACAGGTGTCAACAATCCGAAGATACTATTAAGCACGCGGCAGCTCAATGTGTTTCGGCAAGGTGGTGAGATCGTTCACGAAACCGATAGCAGGGGAATAAAAGGCGCCTATTTTTTGAATGCTGAAATCGACCTTCAGCCAAATCAACTTACCGATTGGTATATTGTTGCCGAAGTCGCACAGGATGCTTCGCAAATTGTTGCTTTGATGAATGATCTCAAGCAGGGGCAAGCAATTATTGATGATATCAGAACCGATGTGGCGCGTGGCAACGAAATGCTTCTTTCGCTTGTTGCCGGTGCCGACGGGGTTCAGGTTACAAACAATAAGTTGAACACCAAGAGGCATTTTGCCAACACCATGTTCAACATTATGCGGGGTGGAATTCCCAGCATGAACTACACCGTTGTCAAGTCCGATTTTGTGAAGCACATTGCTCATTTCAACAAACCTCTTTTTGATGAGTGTAAGGATTGGATAAACTCTTTGCCCGAAACGGTTGAATATGACGAGTTGACCAATCTGGCTCAAAAACAGGGGAATCCGCATCTAGTTAGACTTACTTTTGAATATTTGCCGTTGATGTTTAGCCGTAGGCATGGCGACCCAAGCCGTCCTTGGAATTTGTTCAACATTAAATTGAAGAACGACGACGGTTCTCCATCGCTTTATTATCAGGGAAACTGGCGCGATATTTTTCAAAACTGGGAAGCTCTGGCAAATTCATATCCTGCATTTCTGCCCGGAATGATCTCTAAATTTCTGAATGCCACAACAATTGATGGTTATAATCCGTATAAAATTACCCGCGATGGCTTCGACTGGGAGTTGATGGATCCGTCTGATCCGTGGTCGAACATTGGCTACTGGGGCGATCATCAGATTATTTACCTCGAAAAGCTGATTGAACTTTCTGAAAAATATTTTCCGGGGAATCTTGAAACCTGGATGGAGCAACCAATTTTTGCGTTTGCAAATGTTCCATACCAGCACAAACCTTACGAAGAGCTGTTGAAAACTCCGCAGGACACAATTCTTTTCGATTCGGAAAAGAGCAACCTGATTGCCGAAAGGGTTAAGGTTATTGGCGAAGATGGAAAACTTTTGTATGCAGAGAATAAGATACTTACTGCCAATTTTGCAGCTAAGGTTTTAGCTCCGCTCCTTTCGAAGTTGAGCAACTTTATTCCTGGTGCCGGAATTTGGCTCAATACTCAGCGGCCCGAATGGAACGATGCCAACAACGCTCTTGTTGGAAATGGAGCATCAATGGTAACGGTTTATTATTTAAGAAGATATATCAATTTCATCGGCAATATTTTTAAGAAAAGCTCTTCCGAAAGTTGGCCTGTCCCTGCTGAGTTGTTCTCGTTCTTTACCGACATTACCAGTGCGTTCAGCAATCATCAGAATTTGCTTGAATCGAACCTTACGGATAGTGCAAGAAAACTTCTGACTGATGAATTGGGGCAAGCCGGAAGCCGTTTCCGAAAGGCTGTCTATTCTTCTATTTCGGGCGATGAAAAGATGATTTTCAGGAACGTACTTCTTGATTCACTTGTACTTATTCAAAAGTATATAGACCAGAGTATCAAAGAAAACCGAAGGGCCGACGGGTTGTTCCATGCTTACAATCTTGTCATTTTTTCAGATAACTCGATTCGGGTTCGGCATCTTTACGAAATGCTCGAAGGGCAGGTTGCGTTGCTTAGTTCGGGCTACTTGTCTGCTCCGGAAGCAGCCGATTTGCTCGATTCTTTACGCCAGAGCCAGCTTTACCGAGCTGATCAGCGTTCGTACACCCTTTATCCCGACCGTCAGTTGCCTAAGTTCCTCGAAAAGAACAATATTTCGCCCGAGCAGGTTTCTCAGTCAAAATTGCTGACTTCACTCGTCGAAAATGGAAATACCGACATTATTTTGAACGACGAAAATGGAAACTTCCATTTTAACGGATCATTGAACAATGGGAATGCGCTAAAGAATGCGCTTGCAAAACTCAGTAGATCAACAGATATCTCTTTTGATGATGGCGAAGTGGCTGCGGTACTAGGCTTGTACGAACAACTTTTCGATCATCAATCGTTTACTGGCAGGTCGGGTACTTTTTATAAGTATGAAGGTTTGGGCTGTATCTATTGGCACATGGTTTCGAAACTGCTGCTGGCTGTTGGCGAAAATATTTTGTGGGCTCAGTCAAATTCTGCCGATAAATCTGCACTCGAAAGATTGATAAAACACTATTGGTCAATTAGCGAAGGAATTGGTTCACACAAGCAACCCAATGAATACGGGGCTTTCCCAACCGATCCATATTCGCACACCCCATCAATGGCTGGTGTTCAGCAACCTGGAATGACGGGGCAAGTAAAAGAAGATTTGCTTTCGCGAATGATTGAACTTGGCATCGAAATCAGGAGTGGAAAAATTTGCTTCAACCAAACAATGCTGGATCGTAGCGAATTTATTGATGCTTCTGACCTTCTTTTACGTGAGGAAATTGAGAATAAGTTTGGAATTTCTTACGTCGATAATTCCCCTTTCTTGGCATTTTCGTTTTGTGGAGTTCCGGTTTTGTACAACTTGTCGGATGCTAATCAAACCGAAATTCAATTTTGCGATGGTTCAAAACGGGCATTTAACAGCTTAACTATAGATTGCGAATTGAGCAGGTCTATCTTCTTGCGTAGCGGAGAAATTAAATCGATCAGGGTATGTTTCAGCGAGCAGGCTATTCATTGTTTCAAACCCGATTCATCAATCAACCAGTAACTTAAAAGAAATTGATTCTCATGAAGCTAAAAATTGCGGTGATTTTTTCACTCATAGCATTAACAATAAATGGATTTTCACAGACAGCTTTTCTCCATGCCAACGGTAAGAAAATTGTTGATGGCAGTGGAAATGAAGTTTTGTTGCGGGGCATGGGGCTTGGTGGTTGGATGCTACAGGAAGGCTATATGCTTGAAACTGGCGATTTTGCCGGCACTCAACACGAAATTAAATCAATTATTGAAGATCTGATTGGAACTGACGCAATGGAAGATTTCTACCAAGCGTGGAGAACTAACTATTGTACAAAACAAGATGTCGATTCGATGGCTGTCTGGGGTTTTAATTCAATCAGATTGCCATTGCACTACAATCTTTTTACCCTTCCAATTGAAGATGAGCTTGTTTTGGGTAAAGATACCTGGCTTGATGAGGGTTTCTTGATGGTCGACTCGTTACTAAGCTGGTGCGAAGCCAATCACATTTATCTGATCCTCGATCTTCACGCAGCTCCCGGCGGACAGGGCAAAGATGCCAACATTTCGGATTACGACTCTTCTAAGCCTTCGCTTTGGGAAAGTGCCGAAAACAGAAGAAAGACTGTTGCTCTTTGGACGAAACTGGCTGAACGTTATGCCAACGAACCTTGGATTGGTGGATACGACCTTCTGAATGAACCCAACTGGGATATTGACAAAGCTGGAAATGTAAACGGATGCAGTTGTAACCAGAATTCGGCTCTTTGGAGCATCTATAAAGAAATCATAAAAGCCATTCGTACAGTCGATAACAATCATATCGTCATTCTTGAAGGTAACTGTTGGGGCAATAACTACAATGGGCTTTCAAACCTTAAATCGTTCGATAGCAATTTGGTGCTGAGTTTTCATAAATACTGGAGTTACAACGATGTTGCTTCAATTCAGGGTATTATGACACTGCGCGACACGTACAATGTCCCAATTTGGATGGGCGAGTCGGGCGAGAACTCCAATGTTTGGTTCACCAATGCTATTCAACTGGCCGAAGACAACAACATTGGTTGGGCTTGGTGGCCGTATAAAAAAATAGGTTCGGTTACCGGAACTGTTACAATTCCGAAGACCGAAGGATACAAAAAAATACTCAAATATTGGGGCGGTAGCGGCTCTGCACCTTCGTCCGATGACGCTACTGAATGGCTTATGGAGATGGCCGAAAACATGAAGCTTGAAAACTGCGTGATTCATACCGATGTGATCGATGCCATGTTCCGTCAGATTCATGATAAGAAAGCTATGCCGTTCACCAGCAATAAAATACCCGGAATAGTTTACGCCGTTGATTACGATTTGGGTGCAAACGGATATGCATATTCCGACACCGACACGGCAAACTACCGAACCACAACCGGGGAATATTCGGCATGGAACAGTGGTTACGCCTATCGGAACGATGGGGTCGACATTGAGGCTTGTTCCGATGCGGTGACCAATGGCTACAACGTAGGTTGGTTGGCTAAAGGCGAGTGGATGCTCTATACTGTTGATATTTCTGCCGATGCATCATATTCTATCGACATAAGGTATGCTGCTGCTTCGTCTGTGGGGAAGTTGCATTTTGAACTCGATGGCGTTAGCATTTCGCCGGTTGTTTTATTAACCGCTTCGGGTGGATGGACTTCGTGGTCGACCAAAACAATTGATAAGGTGATATTGAAAAAAGGCAGGCATCAACTAAAATTGTATGTCGATAACGATGGCTTCAACCTTAACTATCTGAAGTTCCACAGTCCGGTTCAGATTGGAGATGTTAGCCCCGATTTTCTACAAATCAAAACCGATTCCGAAGGAAAAAACATTAAACTTCTGACAAACGTTGGCTTTCAAACGGCATATTTACCGTCTACTAATGATTTTGTGTTGAAAGCAAATGGCACAGTAGCCTCAATTTCATCGCTTTCGTTCGAAGGAACTTCAAGCCAGACATTGAATATTGCACTAGAAAAAGAACTTTTTTCGACAGATAAAATCTTGCTTACTTATTCTGGGTCTTCACTTGTTTCACCTTTAAATGTGCACTACGACCCTTTTTCAGATAGGGAAGTACAAAACAATGTTTCGTATTGTTTTGTACTTCCCGGAAAACTTGAAGCAGAGAAATTTAGCTATAATTCTGGGTTTCAAACCGAAACATGTGCCGATGCCGGAGCTGGTTTGAATCTGAGTTATGCAGCAGCTGGCGATTATGCCGACTATAATGTTTATGTGCCCGAAACTGGCACCTATAATTTCGATTACCGCGTTGCAAGCACAATGACTGGCGTTTTTGAATTACGGTTGGTTACCGACAGCGCTTCTCAAATATTGCATTCGGTGGTTATTTCGGCTACAGGTGGATGGCAGGTTTGGAAAACACTCACAAAATCAGCAAAGTTACAAGAGGGTAAAGTAAGGTTGAGGATTTATGTTGCTCAGGGGGAATTTAACCTTAATTGGTTTTCGGTGCCGAAAATAACTGGAATTGCCGAGGTAAATCAGAATGAACCCAATTTGGCAGCTTCTTTTTTGCGCGATACCAGAGAACTACAAATCTATAACAACGGCTTTGGCGAAACGAAATGTACGATAGCTTGCTTCGATTTGAATGGACGAAATGTTCTGAACCGCGAAATCGATTTCTCGAACAACAAAACCATTGAAATTAATGCTGATCAGCTTGTTGCAGGCTTGTATATTGTTCGTTTTGAAACATCAAAAAAAACAACTACACAGAGACTAAGGGTTTATTAAATTTCACGTAAGATATTGGAAGCTAAAAAACAAGACTCTCTGTAACTCTTAACGAAAGTCGAAATAGCAAGGCCGTCTTTATTCTTTACCGACCAATGCTTTGGTACTCAGCAATCCACAGGCAGCATAAATATCTTGTCCGCGCGAAGCTCTTATTGTTGTAAGAATCCCTTTCGTATTTAATTCATCTTTAAACTTTTGCAATCTGTTTTCATCAGTTTTGTGAAGAGGAGTGCCCGGAATTGGGTGAAATCGGATAAGGTTGACGTGACTTTTTACGCCATTCAGCAAGCGAGCCATTTCTTTTACGTGAGCAGGAGTGTCGTTCAATCCTCCAAAAACAATGTACTCAAACGACACTTTTCGTTGGTTGTCAAAATCGAACGATCGAATTTCATCTAATACACGTTGAATTGGGTAGGCAACCTGAACTGGCATAAGTTGTTCACGTTCCTTATCGAATGGCGTATGTAGGCTGATGGCAACATTGCAGTCGCTTTCGTTCAAAAACCTTTTCAACCCGGGTATTATTCCTATCGATGAAACAGTTATCCTTCGGGGGCTCATTGCATAACCCCATGGCGATGTCAGAATTTCAATGCTTTTCAAAACCTCGTCAAGGTTGTCGAACGGTTCGCCCATTCCCATATACACAATGTTGGTAATTTCGGCATGTTCTTCAATACTGCGGATTTGATTAACAATTTCGCCAGCAGTAAGTTGTCCGTTGAAACCTTGTTTGCCGGTCATGCAGAACAAGCAACCCATTTTGCACCCAACTTGCGACGAAACGCAGACTGTTTTCCGTTCTTTATCGGGAATCATGGCCGTTTCGATAAACTTGCTGTGAACAGTGGGGAAGAGGTATTTCTTTGTTCCATCTTTGCTTTCCTGAACTTTAACTGGCGCAATCAATCCTAATTCATACTTTTCAGAAAGAAGTTCGCGTGCCTTTTTCGAGAGGTTACTCATTTCTTCAACCGACGAAATATTCTTCTGATAAAGCCAGCCCGCAATTTGGTTGGCTGTAAACTTTGGAAGTCCCAGTTCAGTTACAATTTCTGTTAACTCTAGTATGTTTTTCCCGAAAAGGCACTCTTTCATCTCTTTTTGATTAAAGTTTTTTAGAAGTAGATTTCAGCAATGATGTTTTGAAACGGAACACCTTTGGAAATCAACAAGTCGCGGACTTCCACTACCATTAAAGCCCGGCCACAAAGGTAATATTTATTGTGCACAGCGAAATGATCAATCAAGGTAAGGTAATCTGTAACATGTCCCGAAAATTGGTTATGCTCTTCGCTTACAGAGTTGCATTGTATGTAGTTATCTCCCAGTAAGGTTGAGAATTCGTCGGCAAAAAAGAAATTTGAACTTCCTCGTGCTCCGTGCAGTAGTTTTTCGGCCCGATAGCCCGATTTCAGCATCGAATAAAAAGGTGCAATGCCAGTTCCGGTGGCAATCCACCACATAGGACTCTGATTGTCGGCCAAGTAGTTACCATAAGGCTCCGAAACCAGAATTTCATCTTCTGCGCTGAGTTTTGAGAGCAGGGGTGTTAGTTCTCCGTCGTTTTTCAGGTCGAAAAGTATTTGCATCTCACTGTCGTTTTCGCCACTGCATAGCGAGTAAATTCTTGGATTAGGCCTATCTTTTATTGCAATCGAAACAATTTGACCAGCTTTAAATTTGAATTTCTTTTCGAATTTTAGGATGAATTTTCCTTCCGATAATTCGGTTAAATTGCGTATTTTGTGTGAATTGAATTTTGTTGTTTCTGCCATTTTTTAAACTTAATTACGGATTTAAGAACACCGAAACCTTTTTAAAGTTTAGCAAAATCATTTTTCATCTCATTTCGCGGTTTAAATTATCAATTTCTTTCTCAGACTGAGTATCTTTGGCTCTTCACTTTAACCAACATTGAGTTATGATTCTTTCAGGAAAAGAAATTGAAAAACGTTTGAATAAAACCATATTCATCGATCCGTACAATTCAAAGCAGCTGAACCCAAATAGCTATAATTTGAAGTTGCACAATAAGTTGCTTATTTACGACAACTATGAGCTCGATATGAAATTGGAGAATACAGCTCACGAAATTACGATTCCCGAAGAGGGGCTTCTGCTCGAGCCCAATAAACTTTATTTGGGGCGAACTCTGGAGTACACTCGCACCGAAGGGTTGGTGCCAATGCTCGAAGGCCGTTCATCGGTTGGGAGGTTGGGAATGTTTATTCACGTTACCGCTGGCTTTGGCGATGTTGGTTTTTCTGGGTTCTGGACTCTTGAAATATCTTGTATTCAGCCTATTCGTATTTATCCTGATATTGAAATTTGCCAAATTTATTATCACGATATCAATGGAGAATTCGAAACCTACAAAAGCGGAAAATATCAGCATAATGAAGGAATTCAACCTAGTTTGTTGTTTAAAGATTTTCTGAAGTAGTAAAAATCGGTTTTCGGTTGTTTTCTGAGTAGATTTTTATTCCTTGTTTCTAAAATAACATTGTGAATGGCTTCTGTTATCAAATTCATATTGAAACTGTTGAGTTATCCGTTGTTGGGGTTGGTTTATTTCTATAAATATGCAATTTCGCCCATTACTCCGGCCTCGTGTAGGCATGTGCCAACTTGTTCAAGCTATATGATTGAGGCAATTAAGATTCATGGTCCGTTTAAAGGGACCTTTCTTGGGTTGAGGCGAATTTCGAAATGCCATCCGTGGGGAACTCATGGTTACGATCCTGTGCCTGAGAAGGGTACAAATATTTTTCCCGTCAAAAAACTCGATTTAAATGATGAGAATTCTGATGAATAGAACAAAACTAGTTTTTTGCATATCTTTTGAAATCACATTTCAACTTTCAGCATTCTGATTATCTTTGAACTTTATAAACCTTTTATCGTTTACATTAAATGAAGAATATAAGTGTATTAATAGTTGCTTTTATCTTTTTTGTTTCTTGTGGCGCATCGCCAAAAGAAAGAATGACTTCGAAAAAGCCCATTGTTACTGTGAGTATCGCGCCACAAAAATACTTTGTAGAACAAATTGCAGGCGATTACTTCGATGTTAATGTAATACTTCCACCAGGTTCGGTTCCCGAAGATTTTGAACCAACACCTCGTCAGGTTAAGAAAATTGCCAATTCGGAGGTGTATTTCTACATTGGTCATTTGGGTTTTGAGAAATCGTGGATAAAGAAATTTACCGATTCTGCGAAAGAAGTAAAATATGTTTCGTGTAGCCATAATGTTGATTTACTGAGAGGTGATATTCATAATCACGATCATAGTAAGGCCGAAAAGCAAGCTCAGGGTACTGATCCTCATATCTGGACTTCGCCTGAAAATGTAAAAAAGATTTCACGCACTATTTTCGAAGTTTTGACGAATGCTCATCCCGATCAAAAGGTCGTTTTTGAAGCAAATCTTAATAATTTCATTAGCCGAATTGATACGCTCGACAATGCTATTAGAACCACGTTGAATGATTCGTTGAAACATTCTTTTATGGTTTTTCATCCTGCGTTGTCATATTTTGCACAAGATTATCATCTTCAACAATATTCAATAGAATTTGAAGGGAAATCGCCTAGTCCTGCCCACATGAAAGAGGTGGTTGATATTGCCCGAAAGGAAAATTTAAATACAATTTTCATACAATCTCAATTCGAAACTGCAAAAGCCGAGGCAATAGCTAAAGAGATTGGTGCAGAGATAGTTCCTGTTGATCCTCTTGCTGAAAACTGGATGGACGAGATGCATTCGTTGACTACTAAACTTAAAAAGTCATTCGCTTCGAAAGGTGTCGGAAAAACTAATTGATATAAAAAACCTAACTGTCGGTTACGACTCAAAAGTTGTACTCGAAAATGCCAACTTTTCGCTCTCTGAAAATGATTTTGTTGGTGTTATTGGCCCCAATGGAGGTGGAAAAACTACCTTGTTGAAGGCAATTCTTGGTTTGGTGAAACCTCTTTCGGGAGAAATTATTTTTTCAGAAAAATTGAAAAACAGAGGAGGCAATATAGGTTACCTTCCTCAGGTTAATAAATTCGATAGCCGT
>Ga0209373_10003914_pt1 | contig 13281 bp, 8 predicted proteins | sample Higcelweek5metaG_FD_187173 | JGI IMG/M metagenome (GOLD analysis project Ga0209373, IMG submission 187173) | Freshwater pond sediment microbial communities from the University of Edinburgh, under environmental carbon perturbations - High... | ecosystem: Environmental > Aquatic > Freshwater >...
TCGCGGTTTCACAATGTTTTCGCGACCTGCACTGCGAAGTCGGCCATCGTTGTGTCGCGCGCACCCATGAGTAGTATGATATCTCCCGCTTGAGCTGACGAACGCCACAGGGGGATCATATCCTCGCGGTTGGCCACGTGATACGCGTTGGGGAACGATTTCTTGATGTTTGCAACCACCATGTCGGAAGTAACTTCGCGGGTGACGGTCCCCCCGGCGTAATACACGTCGGAAAGATAGACGGCATCTGCTTGGCGCAAGACGTTCGCCAGTTCGTGGGCGAGTTCCTCGTGCATGAACTTGAGCGGGCCGAAGCCGTGGGGTTGGAACCAGGCGATGACCCTCGGCGCGATGTTCTGGCACGAGCGTATGGCAGCTGCCACCTCGGCCGGGTTGTGGGCGAAATCGTCGACGATGTAAATGCCACGCGTCTCGCCAACGAGTTGCGACCTGCGGAAGATACCCTCGTAGCTGGCCAGTGCTTTTGCCGATGCCTCGAGAGGAATGCCCACTGCCAGCGACACGGCGGCGGCGGCCATGGCGTTCTCCATGTTGTGACGACCGGGAACGGGGATCGAGAAATTCACCGATTTTATACGAAACGATATCGAGAAACCCTTTTGTGCGAAGCTAACACCCCTTAAATCACTTCCTTCAGAGGTACCGAAGTCGAAGCCCGAGCAATTGGCGAGTTGCCGGGTGACTTCGAAATCGTGGTTCACGATGAAGGTTCCGCGGGTATTGCTCCTGAATGTTTTGAAGAGACCGACGAGCTCGTCGAGTTCCTTGTGGTCGCGGTCGATGTTGAGCACGACAGACACCTCGGGGATATAATTGACGATGGAACCGTCCGACTCGTCGGATTCAATGACCAGCCAATCGCCCTTGCCAACCCAGGCGTTGCCGGGCAATCCTTTTTTCTGCAATGAACCGAGACCTGCTCCCGTCATCAGCGAAGGCTCGTAACCAGCCTGTTGCAGGATGTGGAAAATCATGGCTGTCGTTGTAGATTTACCCGACGTTCCGCCCACGGCTATGGTGCGTTTCCCCTCGGAGATCGCGGCGAGCAACTCGGAGCGTTTCATGACGGGGATGCCCAGCCCGCGAGCCTTCACGAGTTCAATGTTGGTGTCTTCGATGGCCGTTGAGATCACCACGACGCTCGTGTCTGCCGCGAGACCCGTGCCATCTTGCGCGAAGCAAGAGATTCCTTGTGCCTCGAACTGGGCGTGGATGAGCTGCTTGGTCTCGCCCCCGAAGAGCCGGTCGGAACCTGCCACCTCGAAGCCAGCCCCCTTGAGATACTGGGCGATGGCACTCATTCCGGTGCCGCCTATACCAATGAAGTAGAATTTCTTGAATTCTGATAACGGATGATTAGCCACAAGCCTTGTTTTAATACGGGGCAAAGCTACGTAAATTCTTGGTGCGATGAAATGTCGGAAATTATACCGCGAACGTGTAGAGCAAGTTCACGAAGAAGTTCCAGATGAGCGTGACGGCAATAGCGATGAGCTTTGCGACATAAAAATTATAGCCCTTCTTCTGGTTGAAGTACCACAATATAAGGGTGTTGATGCCAAGCCCAATGGTTGAGACAACGACGAACTTGAGGTATTCTACGCCGATCTCCGGGTTGGTGCTGTTGAACGTCCAGACGCGGTTCAGTACGTAGTTAGATGTGGCAGCAACAATGAATCCTATCGAGTTGGCCACGTACTTGTTGGCTTTGAAGATTTCCTTGAAAAGATAGGTGAGACCGAAATCGACGATCATGCCGCTCACGCCCACCGCACCAAACCTGAAGAACTTCCAGAATAACGTCATCAACTGCGCCATATACTTGTGTTTACAAATTTGTGCGAAAGTACAAATTTATTTTCACCACCCGCACCGGGCTTGTTTTTTTCGCAGGGATTTCGCTTTTAATAATCCCGACCCAAACACTACCCTTATTGCCCTCTTGAGAAGGGATTTCTGCGTTGATGCAACCATAAAGCTAGAGGTTTTGAATTCTGCGTAATGTTTAAGTCTCCCTTTGAAGAGAACTTTCGAGCTTACCCGCCCCCAAAATAACGTAGAGCCGAGAAGGGTTCTTGAAAAAAATGTATCTTTGATCATAATGAAACAACAAGATCTCATATGAATAAAGTGATATCGCTTGTGAAGAGCAAGATGCAGTTCTACAAAGATGGTATGTGGAAACTGAGCCCCGACGAGGAGAAGGAGATGAGCTCTCTCGACAAGTTCGTGAAGCTCCTCATCTGTGGCACCAGGAAGTTTATGGCAAAGAACTTGATGCAACAGGCCTCGGCGCTCACGTACTTCAGCCTGCTGTCCGTTGTGCCGGTGGTGGCGATGGTCTTCGGCGTTGCCAAGGGTTTCGGCTTCGACAAGATGCTGGAGGAAATACTCATGCACAAGTTTGCCGACAAGAAGGATATCTTGCTCCAGGTTTTCGACTTTGCCAACTCGCTCCTCGCCAACACCCATGGAGGTATGATTGCAGGTATCGGGTTGCTGGTGCTCTTCTGGTCGGTTATGAAGGTGCTGGGAAACATCGAGGGCGTGCTTAACGACATCTGGGACGTGAAAACGCAACGCTCCCCGGCCCGCAAGTTGAGCGACTATTTCTCCATCATGCTCCTCGCCCCCGTGCTGCTTATCTTATCGAATAGTGCGACGATTTACATCTCGTCGTTTATCCATGACGTTGCCCTCAAGATACACTGGACGAGCTCCTTCGAATGGTTCATCACCTTCGGGCTGAAAATCATCCCCTTCAGTCTCGTGTGGTTTGGTCTCGCGTTCATCTACATGATAATGCCGAACACCAAGGTGAAGTTCAAGCCGGCCTTCATCGGGGGGGTAACGGCGGGCATCATCTTCCAGATCGTGCAGTGGGTTTACATCCGCTTCCAGGTGGGAGTTGCCAGCTACAACGCCATCTACGGCAGCTTCGCGGCTTTGCCCCTCTTCCTGGTTTGGTTGCAAACGAGCTGGTTCATCGTGATGTTCGGGGCCGTTATTTCCAACGCCGTGCAGAATGGCTTCAACGCCGAGTTCGAGAACGAGGAAATCATCCTGAGCCACGAGCAGAAATTAACCATCTCGCTATGGCTGGCATACCTGGTGGCGAAGAATTTCGAAAAAGGAGGGAAACCCATGGAGATAAAGCAGATATCGAGGGAAACGGGGATGTCGCACTACCTGGTGAAATTTACCATGAAACGCCTGGAGCTGGCACAGATTGTCACCCGGGTTTACACCACCGAGCGAGACATCTATATGTACCAGCCGGCCATCACCACGAATAAGATTAGCGTCCAGATGATAGAGGAGAATATGGACAAGCTTTACGAGCAAAGGATCGTGTCTACCAGCACCGACGATTACTTGAAAATAAAACAATTGATGAACTCGCGGAGGGAAATACTCCACTCTTCCCCGGTAAACGTTTTAATGAAGGAGATTTAACACCTGCCACTATGATACTAGACAACTTACAACCAGCCCTGCTCTGGAAACATTTCGAGAATATCTGCGCCATCCCTCACCCGTCGAAGCACGAGGAAAAGATTGTCGAATATGTTAAAAATTTCGGGCAATCGCTCGGGTTAGAAACCACCGTTGACGAGACGGGCAACGTGCGCATCGTGAAGCCCGCCACCACTGGTTTCGAGAGCAAGAAAACCGTGGCGTTACAGGCTCACCTCGACATGGTGCCTCAGAAAAACAGTGCGATAAAGCACGATTTCACCAAAGATCCCCTCAAGCTCCGGATAGAAGAAGGTCACGTGAAGGCAACCAACACGACTCTGGGCGCCGACAATGGTATAGGAGTGGCGTCGATACTGGCCTTGCTCGAATCGAAAGAAGTGAAACATGGTGAAATTGTTGCAGTCTTCACCGTCGACGAAGAAACGGGAATGACCGGGGCCTTTAACTTGAAGCCAGGCTTCATCAATGCAGATATCCTCATCAACACCGATTCCGAGGACGAGAACGAACTCATCGTCGGTTGCGCGGGAGGTATTGATTTCAGCGCTCACTTCGAGAAGAAAACCGCCCCTGCCCCTGCTGGACAAATCGCGTATACCATTTTCATCAAGGGGCTCAAGGGCGGGCATTCCGGTATCGACATCAACCTGGGGCGTGGCAACGCCAATGTCCTGCTTGCCCGACTCCTTGCCAAGGTGGTAAAGAAATTCGAGGCAAAAATCGCATCGTTCGATGGCGGCAACATGCGTAACGCCATCCCCCGCGAAGCCCACGCCCTGGTGACTGTCAATGCCGATTTGGCCACCGATTTCCTGGTGTTCGTGAAACGGTTCTTCAAGGCTTACGAGATAGAACTGAAGGGGTTGGACGAAGGCCTGAACATTTCCTGCAAGTTGAGCAAAGTGCCGGAAAATATCCTGGAACCCAACTTCGCGTACGAGATGTTGAAAAGCGTGACCTGCTGCCCCAATGGCGTTATCCGCATGGAGCCGATGCTGGAAAACATCGTTCAAACGTCAACAAATTTATCGATAGTGGAAACCGACGAGAAAGAAATAAGGATTCACTGCCTACTCCGCAGCTCGAGCGAAACGGGAAAGGCAGACCTCGTTGCTGCCATGAGGGGATTATTCACGATGTTCGGGGCAAAGGTATCGTCATACGGTAGCTACCCCGGATGGAAACCCAGCGTAAACTCTGGAATCACGAAAATATTTAAAGACGTATACCCCATGGTCTTGAGTCACGCACCCGAGATCAAGGTTATTCACGCAGGCTTGGAATGCGGCATCATCGGCAACTCGCACCCGGGTCTCGATATGATCTCGTTCGGCCCAACCATCAGGCACCCCCATTCACCCGACGAGATGGTCAGCATAGAATCTGTCCTGAACTACTGGAAAGTGCTCCTGGCAGTTCTTGAGAATATCCCAGGTACTGGCGTGAATCCCCCCGTATAAACTGCTGGCTCTAAGCTCACGAACGTCCCAGCAATGGCGATGAACGTAGATACGCGAGGTGTTCGGATCAGCCCCCAACACCTCGCATTATCAATATTGCCCGGCGGGGAAACACATCCAGCGCCCATCAATTGTCATTACTTATTCGTTTGCTCGTTTCTTGCAGAGCATTTTCTTCACGAACGAGAACACGTACAGGCTGCCCTTGAGCGGGTTTTTGAGGATGTAGTTGATGACGATAGCCTTGTTTGCTTCTTTCCGCAGGGCCATCAGTTCCTCGTTTGTCATATCGGTGAAGTTCACGAGGATCTGCTGGTTTTGCTCCCCGTATGATTCGATGAGTTTCATCTCGTCCTTGATCAATCCTTTCTCGAGGGCATACTTGTATAGATCGGTGTCAGGGTATGGCGTGGTAAAGAAGAATGTGCCAGGAGCGGGGTCGTATTTCTTGCGGAAGCGTACGGTCTCGAAGGCAGTTTCCCGTGTTTCGCCAACATTACCGATCATGTAGCTAGCCTCTACCCTCAACTTTAGCTTCTTGCAGATCTTCATCGCCCGTATGTGATCTTCGACGGTCACTTTTTTCTTGATGTTCTCGAGGATAACCGGGCTAGCAGACTCAACACCGATGCCTAACCTGATGCAACCACTTTTCTGCATCCTGGCCATCAGTTCCTCGTCAACCAAATTCGACCGGCACGTGACGCCCCACTTGATGTCAAGCTGCTCCTTGTCGAGCAAATCGCAAAACTCGATGATTCTTTTCTTGTTTACCACGAAAAGATCATCGACAAAGTGCACGCCCCTTATGCCATATTCTTTCACCAGGTACTTTATCTCGGCCACGATTCTCTCGCTAGAATGGAAGCGCACCTTTTGATTCTGGAAAGGGTGGTAGCAATAAGTGCAGATGAAGGGGCAACCTCTTGTTGTGAGCACCGACATGAATGGCGTTGGTAGTTCGGGGTACAGGCCGTTGTTATGGTATGTTTCTCTGAATGGGAACAAGTGCCAGGCAGGCATCGGTATGGTGTCGAGGTCTTGGATGAGCTCCCGCTGCGCGGTGAACTCTATCTTGCCATCTTTCCTGTAGCATATCCCCGCGACCTTAGATATATCGCTCTTGTCGCCTATCGTTTTCACGAGTTCTTTTATCGTTTCCTCCCCTTCTCCGCGAACGATATAGTCGATATTCAAGTTGTTCATGGCAATCTCGGGGATGGTCGTCGCGATGCTGTTGCCCAGGATGATTGGCACGCCGGGCAGGTTTTCCTTCAGGGCGTTGCACAACCATTTCACATACATGTATCCCGTGACAAGGGTGCCGATTCCTATCACGTCGGGGTTGGCTTCTTTGCACCTTGAAATCACTTCGTCTTTCGAGTATTTGTAGGCTTCTACATCAAGAACATTCACGTCGTGACCGTCGCTCAGTAGTGCTGCTGCTACGTAAGACAAACCCACATTATGTACTGCTGGTTTCCTCTTGGTCAACAATGGACTTATAAGTAATATTCTCATTTGACATTAGTATTAATTCTCAATCATTTTGTTTGCGGCAAAAGTATAAAAAACACAGCCGTTGACCCATGTATTTGTATGAAAAAACATTTGATTTTTTTTGTGGATCGGTTTTTCATGGAATTAAAATTATTTAGGCGCAATTTTAACCGGTGATAGCATTTTTTGAAATATATTTAGTGAAGAATTAGGCTGAGCGAACCGTTTTGTACGATGTAAATGATACAGATAACGATACAAGGTTGAGCTTTGTGTGTGTCCAGCACGGTAATGATCCGCCTTGTTTTTCATTTTACCACCATGAGAGAGCATTTAAACAACAAGTTTTCACTTTATAAAGTTATTTTACCGACCCTGTTAGCGGTGTTATTATTCATCCTGGCGCTCTTTTTCGTGTTTATCCCGAGTTACGAGCAGGGGGTCATGGCTGGGAAGCAGGAAATGCTCAAGGAGCTGACGAACACGGCGTGGAGCCTGCTGGATAATTACGAGAAGTTATCGAGGGCCGGCAAGTTGACAAGAGCAGAGGCACAGAAGAAGGCCATCGACGAGATAGATCATTTGCGGTATGGCTCCGAGAATAAAGATTATTACTGGATTACCGATACCATACCGGTAATGATAATGCATCCTTACCGGGGCGACTTGAATGGGAAGAACATCATGGATTTCGAAGACGCGAGGGGGAAGAAGTTGTTCTCCGAGTTCGTGAAAATCGCCAGGAGAGACGGGCAGGGTTACTCCGATTACATGTGGCAGTGGAAAGATGATCCAAAGACCATCGTTTTGAAACGATCGTTCGTCAAGGAGTTCAAGCCCTGGGGGTGGATCATCGGCACGGGGATTTACATAGAGGATGTCAAGAATGATGTAGATAACCTGACCCGGCACATAATATATGTCTCGGGGGGGATTATTTCCATCGTTATCCTCTTGCTATCGTTTGTCATCTGGCAGAGCATTAACGCAGATAAACAACGGCAGAGAGCCGTTGATGAGTTACTCGTGAGCGAGAATCAACTGAAGGAACTCAGTGCGACCAAGGACAAACTTTTCTCGATCATTGCCCATGATTTAAGAAGTCCGTTCAACGTTATCCTGGGATTCTCCGGCCTGGTGAACGATCAACGCCAGACCTTCAGCATGGAAGAGGTTGAGGGATTCATGAAACTCATACACACGCAAGCTAGTGAGACGTTGAACTTGCTCGACAACCTGTTAAGCTGGTCGAAAAACCAGACGGGGCAAATCAGCTTCAACCCCGGAGAATTACAACTGTCGCCCCTGGTGAACGGCGTACTAGAAGACACGAGGCTGGCAGCAGCGAAGAAGGAAATATCGCTGAACAACTGCATTGATGAAGGTGTTGTCGTGCATGCCGACCAGAACATGTTGATGACAATACTGCGCAACCTCGTTTCCAACGCGATCAAATACACCAACCCCGGTGGTTCCGTGAATATTTACGCCTCTACTACGCCCCTGAAGGCAGAAATTACCGTATCTGACAACGGGGTGGGGATCGACCAGGAGACGAGAGAAAACCTGTTCCTCTTGAACGACCGTTCTTCGAGAGCCGGCACGGCCAACGAGAAGGGAACAGGCCTTGGCTTGCTCATTTGCAAAGAATTTGTCGAGAGACATGGCGGGGAAATACGGGTGGAAAGCGGGACGGGAGAAGGAAGTGACTTTAAATTCACCCTGCCCCGGCAACCATCCTAATCCAGCGTTTTGGCGGCTTGATGTTTTGCTCGTGCCATTTATGAATACAATAACTGACCAGAACAACCTTGCCCTAGATCCTTTCCCGGTGGGAGAGGGGCTTTGGAATCAAGAACCGTCGAGGTTCCCGAAACCTTGACGGCCTGGAACGCGTATTCTCACGTGTAGTAACTACCGGTACGGGTTGTTATCCCGCATCAATATTCCACAAATATTATCGTCCCAATTCTTGGAATATTCCAAAAACCTTTTACATTTGTGGAACGATATGTTCCGTGTGCTTTACTTTAATCAACGGGAAGACATATCTTGTATCGGAGAGAGAGTTCATTTTATCAAGAAAAGAGTTGACATCAGTTGTTCGCACTTCCTGCATTTGTAGAAAGTAGCTGGCAGCACGAAAATCTACAAGCATTGGTTCGAGAAAGGGGCTGGGAAGTTTCCCGCCGCCTTCCTGCAACTCGGGAAAGGTCGCGGGAAGTTTCCCGGCCCCTTCCCACGGCTCGAGAAAGCCCGCGGGAAGTCTCCCGGTTCCTTTCCACGGTTGCGGGAAGCGAGAATCCACATGTAGAGCTCGTAGACCCGGCTCGCGATGATGAACTGCGACTTGCTGAACCAGTTTCAGCAAGCTTTGAACATGGCAAGTAATTCTCAAGTTTAACATAACATACATAGAACAACATGGCTCTAAAAATCGAGAAACTATCCCTCGTTAGTCTTCGCAACGAGGAGCATTACCAGTTCAATCAAGAAACGATTGCACTGATTATAGCGCAAACAGCCACGAAGCTCGGCATCGTTACCGAGCTGGCGAACTATCAAAAGTATTATGCCCTGGAGGGCGATGCCATCAACGTTGTCCGCCACAGTACCATCACGGATGAACTACACGCTGCCGACACCGCCCGCGACAATGTTTTCAACGGCATACGCGACCTGGTGAAATCGTACTCCAACCACTTCAAGGCAGACATGAAGGCGGCAGCCACACACCTCAAGGTATTGTTCGAAACCTATGGTAACATCACCCAGAGGAACATCAACGAGTCGTCGGGAGCATACACGAGCTTTATTGCTGACCTCCGCGGTACGTACCTCAACGATGTGAAAATCATCGGTCTCACCGATTGGGTTGCCGAGTTGGAGGCGAAGAACCAGGCTTACGTCACGCTCAAGAACACGCGGTACACCGAGCAGGCAAACCGCCCGCAGGTGAATATGAAGAGCGTCCGTGCCGACGTGGATACTGCCTACCGCACGATAGCTGAAAAGGTGAACGCCCAGGTAATAGTGAACGGCGAGGCAAACTACAAGGCGTTCATCCTGGAGCTGAACCAGCGCGTCGAGAAGTACAACACCATCATCGCCCAGCGCAAGGGTAGAACGGGTAAAGATGATGGTGGGGACTCGAAGAAAATAGGAGAGTAATCATCATTGATGATTTGTTGTTGTTTTTTTAACCTTCAAGGTTTTCAAAACCTTGAAGGTTTTGAAGGGCTACTGGCGGTATAACGTCAGTTCGACGAAATCTTCGGTAATGTTAAATGTACAAATACTTGAATTATTGTTAATAGTGCTATTCGACCCGCCTTTGCGGGGCGTGTCTTCTGGCCATCGTTTTCCCCCGGATGAAATCCGTGGTTATTCATATTCAATCCTTTTCAGGATTGTTTAATACCACGAGGTGGTTGAATATGACTAACCCCGCATTTCATCCGGGGTTACAACGACTCTGGCACTTATACGAACCCCGGTGGGGGTTCAACTTCCAAATGATTGAATATTCGTAGTTCAATATCGTTTAGCCTTTGTAAGCGTCTGCTTAACTATTTAATTTATATTGGATTCATTACTCCAATATATGTGAGTTAAGACACCGGCATGATTTTCAAGTCCCAGGGGGACGAATTATATGGTAGCCACGGGTTTTAACCCGTGGTAGAACGAGCGCTACCGTCAACGAATCCCGTGGGGATGGGTCATAAATGGGTCGAACCTACGGTTCTCTGGTTGTCTCGTGATTCGTTCACGGCGGCTTTCAACCCGCCGCTACAACACCAGAACGTGCCTACGGCACTACATTCTTCGACGTAATATTAATGGTCCGGAGAACCTGACGGCGTTAGCTAAACGACATTGGTATTAAATATGGCTCTATGATGTTTTGTGTGGGTAACGATGAAATTACAAGTATCACAAACAGGCGGGCATGATATGAAATTAATGCCGTAGGTATGGTTACATGTAGGGACGGGTTTCAACCCGTCCGGGATCAACGAATAATCAGCAAAGAGAACCGTAGGTTCGGTGCATACATTTTAATTATACCAATTATGCAATCAAAATTGCCCAATGTTGCACCGCAAAAATTATACTGGGACGCAAAGTCCCTCTCTTTCGGAGAGGGACTTTAGGGAGAGGTTGCTTTGGACTATATTATATTCAGAATTGGTATTATACATGGGTCATCCCCACGGGATTCCATTCCCGGGGAATCATATACCGCGGGTTGAAACCCGCGGCTACAACATATAATCATCCCCACGGGATTACCAGATAGCATACATATTTTTATAGTTACTTAGTCTTTTCAACCCATACAAATCGTCATAGAGCCTTAAATATATTTTTTTCAATAGTTTATAAAACTATATTTCGACGAACTGACGTTAGTGTAAAATCAGCATACATGTCGGATTTGTCTTGTCGAGTTCAAGTTAAATAAGTTTGTTTCGCGCAAGTAAATGTCCCTCGTTAGCTTTTATTTTAACAGTACATTTGTAGCTAGAATTGAAAAAGCATTTAGGCTCAGACACACAACATTTACCGGAACCTATGAATCTACGTTTTCCATCAACAATAATAATTGTTTTAATAGCACTAGCATCCCGGGCCCAGCTCAACATACAGCACTATATTGAGCAAGGGATCCAGGAATTGATAAAATCAGATTACACTGCGGCACAGCAACGTTTCAACGCTGTTATCATGGCAAAGCCGAACAACTGGGAATCGTATTACCTGAGGGGTATCACGAAGTTTTACCTGGGCGATAACCTGGGCGCACGTGCCGATTTCGACAAGGGGATAGAGATAAACCCTTTTTTCTCCGAGCTGTACCTGTTCAAGGGGATCACGTACCAGGTGGTGAACGATTACTCCACGGCATTCAACTATTTCGGGAAGGCGCTGGAACTGGATCCCGCCAACTCGTCGATATACGCGAGCGAAGGGCTCGTTGATTTGTCGCTCGACAAGTTCGACGAGGCTCTTGCCCTGTTCACGAAGGCCATCCGCATCAATCCCGAATACCAGGACGCTTACTTCTTCAGGGCCGTATGCAACGCCGAGCTGAAGAAGTACGACAAGGCTAACGAGGACTTCAACAAGGCGATATCCCTCAACAAGTTCGACGACCGCATCTACGTGTGGCGCGCCAAGATGAAGGTGGATCAAGACAAGAAGAAGGATGCCCTGGATGATTATAACCTCGCGCTGAAGATAAACAGCGAGAATCTCATGGCATACTACCAGCGCTCGCTGGTGAGGTACGACATGAAAGACCTCGACGGTGCTTTAGCCGACTTGTCGAAGGTGCTGGAGATGAACCCGGGGAACGGGCTTGCCCTTTTCAACCGCGCGATACTCCGGAGCGAGCTTGGCGCGACGAGCGACGCGATTGCCGACTACGAGCGGGTGACGCAGCTGAACTCGGGCAACGTGTTGGCCTGGTTCAACAAGGCGCTGCTCGAGCACGAGAACAAGGATTACCAGATGGCGGTGAAGGATTACAGCAACGCTATTGCCTTGTACCCCGATTTCTACTACGCCTACGTGAACCGTGGTGATGCCAAGATGAAACTTCGCGACGAAAGAGGAGCGAACGCCGATTTCATAAAGGCGAATGCCATAAAAGCGCAGAACCGCGACAAACAATACGCCGACTCGAGCAAGCTGAAGGAACTCATGAAGCTCGATGCCGATTTCGAGAAGGATCCCGAGGCGTTGGTCATGAACAAGATCTTCAGCAAGGACCAGGAAGTGAAGTTGCTACCGTTGTTCTACGTATCGTTGCCCTGCGATACCGTAGCAAGCTCCTATTATTTCCCCTACATGGAGCTGTTCAACAAGACGAATACCTCGAAACTGAAAGTGGTGTCGAGCCCTTGTGCTAAGAATGACACGAACATTGTGTCTAACCTCTATTCTCCCGAGCTGAAGCAACTGGTGTGGGGCACGAGGATGGCTCTCACGGGTAATTACAACTCGGCGCTTTCATCGCTCGATTCCCTCGTTAACTCGAACAAGATTGCCGCCGTTTCGTATTTCAACAGGGCCTGGGTGAAAGCATGTAACGTTGAGCTGGTGCGCTCGTTCGAGGAATTGCCGCAAGAGGTGTCGGTGTTCAGCAACAACATGACAATAAGCACGAAGGTGAACACAGCTTCGAGGAAGATATATTACGATTTCTATAGTGTTATCGACGATTACAACAAGGTGATTTCCATTGAGCCGTCGTTTTATTACGCCTTTTATAACCGTGGTTGCGTGCAGGTGAGGCTTTATAATTACGCCGAGGCAATCAAGGATTTCAGCGCGGCCATCGAGCAGCATCCCGATTTCATGGAGGCGTACTTCAACCGCGGGATAACGTACATGTACTTGTCCGATACTTCCAACGCTTGCTTCAACTTCAGCCGCGCGGGCGAGCTGGGGTCAAAAGACGTGTACGGCCTGATACGCAAGCTCTGCAAGCATTAATCCCTCTCCCTGATGGCGAACATACCGCCGATGGTCAGCCCCGCGTTTATCGCCAGGATCTCGAACCCGAAGGTGAACCCGAAGGCTTGTTTCGCCACGATGTATATCACGTAAGATACTATTGGCGATGCGATAGCAATCGCGGGCACAAGCCTGTCTTTCACCTTTAGCTTGCTGAAGAACCCGAAAGCATACAAGCCGAGTAATGGGCCGTAAGTGTAAGCGGCGATGGTGAACAGTGCGTCTATGATGGAGTTGTTGTTAAGCAATTTGAAGAGCATGACGATCACCAGCAAGAGCACGGAGAATCCCAGGT
>Ga0209373_10003916_pt1 | contig 13280 bp, 11 predicted proteins | sample Higcelweek5metaG_FD_187173 | JGI IMG/M metagenome (GOLD analysis project Ga0209373, IMG submission 187173) | Freshwater pond sediment microbial communities from the University of Edinburgh, under environmental carbon perturbations - High... | ecosystem: Environmental > Aquatic > Freshwater >...
TGCCGGGTTAAACCGTGAGGCGGTTACTCGACCTCGCTGGCCAATTCCCACACCGCCGGAGCGCGCCACAGACGCGACTTCAGCATTTCACGCTCGAACAGCATTTCCTTCGGCATCCGGTCGAGGAACTTGTCGAACAGATCTTCCTGGCTGCGGGCATCAATGCCGCCGGCCTCGCGATCGATCGTCATCAGTTCCTTGAAGGTCTCGGCCGAATATTCCAGACCGTCCCATTCCAGGTCGTGATAGGTCGGAACCAGACCGATCGGCGATTCGACGGCGCGGGTCCGGCCATGGACCCGATCGACGATCCACTTCAGCACCCGCATGTTCTCGCCATAGCCCGGCCACATGAACTTGCCTTCGGCGTTCTTGCGGAACCAATTGACGCGGAAGATCGGCGGCGGATTGTTGACGGTGCGGCCCATGTTGAGCCAATGGTTGAAGTAATCCGCCATGTTATAGCCGCAGAACGGCAGCATCGCGAAAGGATCGCGCCGGATGGCCGCCTGACCGACCGCCGCTGCGGTGGCTTCGGAGCCCATGGTGGCGCCGAGATAGACACCGTGCGCCCAGTTGAACGACTGAACCACCAGCGGGGCATTCTTCGACAGACGGCCGCCGACGATGAAGGCCGAAATCGGCACGCCGGCCGGGTTTTCCCAATCGGGATCAACGCTCGGGCACTGGCTGACCGGGGCGGTGAAGCGGGCATTGGGATGGGCCGCCGGGGTGGTGCTGTCCGGAGTCCAGTCATTGCCGCGCCAATCGACCAGATGCGCCGGCTTGCTGTCGCTCAGGCCTTCCCACCACACGTCCCCTTCGTCGGTCAGAGCGACGTTGGTGAAAATGGTGTTGGCGGCGCAGGCGGCAATCGCCGAGGGATTGGTCTTGGCACCGGTACCGGGCGCGACGCCGAAGAAGCCGGCTTCCGGGTTGATGGCATGGAAACGACCATCCGGGCCGGGCTTGATCCAGGCGATGTCATCGCCAACGGTCCAGATCTTCCAACCGTCGAAGCCCTTCGGCGGCACCAGCATGGCGAAATTGGTCTTGCCGCAGGCCGAGGGGAAGGCGGCGGCGACATAGGTCTTCTCGCCTTCGGGATTCTCGACGCCGACGATCAGCATATGTTCGGCCAGCCAGCCCTCATCCCGGGCCATCGCCGAGGCGATACGCAGGGCGAAGCACTTCTTGCCGAGCAGAGCGTTGCCGCCATAGCCCGAGCCGAACGACCAGATCTTGCGCTCTTCCGGGAAGTGGGTGATGTGGATGTTGTCAGGGTTACACGGCCACGCCACATCCTGTTCACCGGCGGCGAGCGGCTTGCCGACCGAATGCAGGCACTGGACGAAATCGCCGTCCGTCCCGAGCAGATCGAGCACCTTCTGGCCCATGCGGGTCATGATCCGCATGTTGGTGGCGACATAGGGGCTATCGGTCAGTTCGACGCCGATATGGGCGATGTTGGAGCCGAGCGGTCCCATCGAGAACGGCACGACATAGAGGGTCCGCCCCTGCATGCAGCCATCATAGAGGGCGCGCATCCGCGCCTTCATCTCCTTGGGCTCAACCCAATTGTTGGTCGGGCCGGCATCGTTCCGGTTGATCGAGCAGATGAAAGTTCGGTCTTCCACCCGGGCAACGTCTCGGGGGTCGGAGCGGCACAGGTAAGAATTGGGACGCAGCGCCGGGTTCAGCCGAATCATGGTTCCGCCGGCGATCATCTTCTCGCACAGCGAGTCATACTCGGCCTGGGAGCCGTCGCAGATGTGAATATTGTCGGGGCGGCACAACGCGGCCACCTCCTCGATCCAGCCCAGCAGTTTGCTATTGTTGGTCACGCCGCCGGGAATCCCTGGTCCGCTCATCTGATCCCTATCTCCCTGACTTGAACCGGCCGCAACCCGCCATGGTGCCGCCGAAAAAGAGAGGCGACCATAGACCCGCGCGCCGGTCTGAGCAATGATTTTGGCGAGGTCAATCAACTTGCCGCCACGGTAAGAATACTTGGCCAGTGCATCGCACTGCGAAAGAATAAGGCCCGCGCCTGATCGAACGGAGGGGTCGCTTCAATCGCTTCGCCCAGAGGGGACCGCTCGCCGCCGCCAGTCTGGGCAGGCGAGATCCTCCGTATCCCATTCTCGTTTCAGGTTCGTCAATACCGCTTCGGCCAGGGCCCGCGCGGCGGCGAGCGTTCCCCGGCTCTCCCATCCCCCGGTCCGGGTGGCGGCGGTCAGGACTGGGCCGGTGCGATCCTCCCCGACCGCCACCAGACGCGCGCTCAGATCCCCTTCGGCCGTGGCGCTGAGATCAATGCGCCATTCTGCTCCGGTCTCACGGTTTGAGAGGGGAATCCCCGCATTGCGAAAGGCGGCGCGAAATGCCTGCCGGGCGGCCGGGTTCCAGGGCTCCGCGCCGCCATCCAGCCAGGACAGGGACAACGAGGGCTGACCGGCGGCGCGCCAGACAGAGGCAACAGCCGCAGAGCCCCCCTTCTCTTCGGCGGCGCCGGCCCCTGGTGCGGCGAGAAGCAGCGCCGCCAGCAAAATCAGCGCCGCTGGACCGCTCACTTCACCCCGCGCCGTAATCCGGCGACCAGATCGAAATAATCCGGCTCGGCGTCGGGCGAGAGATGGCCGTGCCGGATCAGGAAATCAATAATCACCAGAGTGACGTTGAATTTGAAACGGGTGGTGTCCCGGACCAGTCGGGCCACTTCGGGGACGGGCATCAGGGTGAACAGATCGATTTCGCCATCGGTGTTCCGTGGGACGAAATCGGAGGGAACCTCCAGGTCATAGCAGAACATTACGTCCGGCTTGAGCCCCCATTCATCTTCCATGCAATAAGCAATGGCGCCCACCGGGCGGGCGGTGGCGGCGAGGGCTGCCGGAATATCGGCTTCCTCGGCGGCTTCCTTCTGGAGATTATCAAACAGGGAGAGCGCCCCAGGCTGTCCTCCGGCGACCATATTGTCGAGGGCACCGGGGGCGACACTTTTGTCGGGAGCGCGGCGGGCGATCCATAAATGTGGCCCCTCGGGATGACGGACCAGCCCGTTGACGTGAATCCCATAAGCGCGGATGCCAAACAAACTGACCACGCCGCGATCAATCAGCATCAGCGGCGGCGCACTGAATTGACCGGCAACCCGGTACATCTCGCCGCGTGGGGCCGGGGTGCCCCAAGCCTGATGCAGATCGGTGACCACGGCGGCAACGGCCTGGGTTCGCGCCTCGGGCGTCTCCAGCAAGGGATGCAGCGTCACCGCCTCGCGGCCGACCCGGAACACTTCGGGATAAGGGGCCAGACGCTGGGCCACATCATGCCGTATCCAGCCCACCACACAATCCTCAAGGACAAACGGGCGAAACCGCGACAAATCGTGACGATTACAAGCGATGATATGATCGATGAAGGCCATCGGACGCGCGCTCCCAAATCCGCTCGGCAGAGTCCGCCCCGGCCGGCCGCCTGTCAAGGGAGGGGCAGCGCAAATCCCAATCCCAACAGCACTGTTTGCAGATGCGGCGGTGGCGGCGCCGCCACGGCAATCGCCGGCCGACTGGGCGCCAACGGCGGAATTGTAACGGCACGGGAATGAAGCTGTAACGGCCCGGGCTCGGCCGGATCGGTGCCATGAACGGCATCCCCGACCAAAGGACAGCCGAGATAAGCGGCATGGGCGCGAATCTGATGGGTCCGTCCCGTCCGCGGCCGCCATTCAACCCAGGACAGCCCCCCGGCTTGCCCCAGGACCACCCATTCGGTCACCGCCGTTTGCCCGGCCGGATCGACCCGGACCCGCCAGCCCCGCTCCGGCTGGGATAGCTTGAGAAGCGGTGCCTCGACCCGCCCGGAGTCCGTCGGCGGCCGTCCCCGACACAGCGACCAGTACACTTTGCCGATCCGATGCGCCTCAAACAGCCGCCCCAGCCGCTTCAACGCCTTGTCATGCCGGCCGAGAATCAAACAGCCAGACGTGTCACGGTCGAGACGATGGGCGAGACGCGGCGGCTTGGCCCAGCCAAAACAGAGCGGCCCGAGATAAAGCTCCAGATGATCCGGCGTCCCCGGTCCGGCATGAACCGCGAGCCCGGCCGGCTTGTTGAGCACGATCACATCCTGATCGCGGTAAAGAATCCGGCCCAGAATTTCGGTTTCGCTGATCGCCATCAAAGAGGCTCCAGAAACGACGAGGCCCGCCGGGATGATCCGGCGGGCCTGTCGTGATCGCTTGGTGCGGCCAAGAAGACTCGAACTTCCACGGGAGTTACCCCACAAGCACCTCAAGCTTGCGCGTCTACCAATTCCGCCATGGCCGCAAACCCTGGCGTGATCCCCGTCTGGCGTGGCGCCGTCGGGGAGTGAGGGAAATATCAAATCACCCTGCCCGAATCAAGCGCGTTTTCACTCCCCCCCTAAAAAAACAAAGGGGGTCCGGGGCCTTGCCCCGGTCGGGTTCGGGCGGAAGCCCGAAAACTTACCCCCGGCCCCCAAGACAGCGGACCACCCCGACCCGACTCTGACAGCGCGCCAGCCGCCGCGACGCCGGAACCGCCAAAATCGAAATTACCGGATCACGCCAGCCCGAAACCCGCCGCCGCCCGGAAAAGCCGCCCGGCTTGCCCTGCACCAGACAGACCTCATCCGCCGCATAGAGCAAACGAACCGCATTGTCCGGCGCCGCTTTGCCCGCCGCCTGCGCCGGTCCCACCGGCACAGCCAACCCCATCACAATGATCAGACCGAGCCACACGCCTCGTCCGCCCATGCCTCACCTGTCCGGTTATCAGAAAACCAGGATTTCGTCTCGGAACTTACTTAGGATATAGCCCTATCCGCCTAGGGCGCAAGCTCGATCCGATCGATTCATCGACAGGAACAGTCCGGCCGCAGCCGGATGGAACGGACAAAACCGCTCCAGACCCGGCGTCCTCCCAACGAAGGAGAAGCCACCGGGTCGGGGCGGAAAAACGTCAGCCGCCCTTGGCGAACACCGCCAGAAGAATGACAATGATCCCGATCACGCCAATGATGGTCAGGCTGTTGTTCTGCAAGCTTTCCGCCGCCGAGGACACCTTGCCCGAAGCCGCACGCTCGGTATTGCCGATCACCACTTCGGTCTTGCCGATCGAACTGGTCTGGGAATGCTGGATGGTGGCGTGGGTGCCAGCCTCGACCGCACGAGCGGTCTGCTCGGTGAACGAGGTCAGGGCCGCGTCGAGCGCCGTGACATCAAGCTTCTTTTCGGCCGCCTTGACTTGGACCGCGACAATCCCCTCAGCCTGCTGCTGCTTGATCTCGGCGATCTGCACCTCATCGAGGCCGCTGAGGTCGAGTACGTCAGCCTGAGCGAGATTGATCGTCTTCTCCGCCGGCAGGGCGGGCGCTTCGGTCACGCTTTGCAGTTCCCGTCCGGTAGCCTCAGCTTCAGCCATCTCGAATCCCCCGAAAACCTATGTTGTTGTTGCCTGCCGGCGACCCACTCGCCCGCAGCCGCCGCGGAGGATAGCGGAAAAAGAAGCGGCGGAGAAGGGCTCCGGACCTCATCCCGCCAGAGTATAGACGGTGACCTCGCGATGGGTCCGATCCTCCAGTTCGAGACTGGTTTCAACCGTATAATCCGCCAGGGCGCGCAGGCCGAGACGGGGCAGATAAGCCCGGCCGGGATCGGCCATCACCACCCGGGCGCCCGCCGCCGCCAGGCTTTTCAGCCAGGGCCAGATATGGGCGGTCATCGCCGCCTCGTAACAGACATCGCCGGCCACCACCAAATCCCAGCGGCAGGGCGCGCCGACCAGATCCTCACAGACCACCTCAACGGCCACCTGATTCAGCTCGGCATTCAACCCGATCACGGCGGCGGCGAGGGGATCGATTTCGGCCGCCTCGACCCGGGCGGCCCCCCGCAAGGCGGCGGCGATCGCCGTCACGCCACAGCCGGCAGCAAAATCCAGCACCCGCTTGCCGGCACATTCCTCGGGATGATCGAGAATCCAGCGGGTCAGGGCCTGCCCGCCGGCCCAGCAAAAGGCCCAATACGGCGGCGGCAGACCACTGCGCCCGGCCCAGACCTCGCTGGCTTCCCATAACGGAATCGCTTCCGTCCCGCTCCAGAGACGAATCTCGGGACAGGCGGGCGGGCTGGTCGGGGCGGTATGGGCGCGAATGAAAGGGATCGGATCAGGGGGAGCGCTCACCATCCGCGCCCGGCCACGATCGCCAGCAGCAACAGCCAGCCGAACCGGCGGTTTGATTTGAATTTATCGAGGCAATCGGCCGAGGAATCGATGTCAACCCGGGTGATCTGCCACACCAATTGCCCAGCGGCGAGGGCGAGCAGCGGCCAGAACGGCCAGGACAGCCCGGCGGTCGCGCCCGCTGCCGCAATCAGCGCCAGGGCCAGACCATAAAAGCCCCACAGCGCCGGCACCGTGTTGCGGCCCAGCGCCAGGGCGGTCGATTTGACCCCGACCAGAATATCATCCTCCTTATCCTGGTGGGCGTAGATGGTGTCGTACCCCAGGGTCCAGAACAGGCCGGCGATATAGAGCAGCAGCGGCGGCCAATCCAGATCGCCGCGCACTGCGGCCCAGCCCACCAGCGCACCCCAATTGAAGGTCAGCCCCAGCCACGCCTGCGGCCAGTAGGTAATCCGCTTCATAAAGGGATAGGGGAACACCAGCAGCAACGAGGCGGCCCCCACCCCGATCGCAAACCAATTCAGCTGGAGCAGCACCAGCAAGCCAACCAGCAACTGGGCCACTAGGAACAGCAGCGCCTGCCGGGGGGTGACCGCCCCGGAGGGGATCGGCCGGGTCGCGGTGCGGGCAACCTTGCCATCAAAATGGCGGTCAGCCCAATCATTGACGGTGCAACCAGCGCCGCGCATCACCACCGCGCCGATCCCGAACAGCAGGCACAGCCAGAGGTTCGGCCAATGGTCCGCGGCGAGGGCCGCACTCCACCAGCAGGGGAACAGCAACAGCCACGTCCCGATCGGCCGGTCCAGCCGCATCAGCCGGCAATAAGGCCCCCAGGACGGGGGCAGCCAAGTATCGATCCAACTCACGGCCGGAATATCGCCGTGCTGGAGAGGAGATGCCGTCATGGCTACAGACTCGCTCCACCTTTGAAATACAGCAGTCCCTTGCGCCAATCGAGCACCGGGGTCCGCCACGCTGTGGCCAGATCCTCCCCAACCGGACGCTGCGGCTTGCCGAAATACCAGCCCTGACCGAAGCGAACCTTCAGCACCCGCAGCAGAGCGGCGGTTTCCTGATTCTCGACATATTCGGCGGTGGTGGTGATGCCCAGCTCGGTGCAGAGCTGGACAATCGCTTTGATGAAAGAGACATCCTCATTGCTGCGCATCGCATCGCGGATGTAACTGCCATCGATCTTGACGTTATCGACCTTCAGCGCCCGCAGATAATGGAAAGCGGCATTGCCGGCGCCGAAATCGTCGAGACAGACCTCATGGCCCTGGGCGCGAATCCCCTGGATCACGTCATTGACGGCGGCCAGATCACGGATTTCGGCGGATTCGGTCATTTCGAACACCAGCCGCTTGCGCAGATCACCGGCGGTGGCCAGCACCTCGCGCAATTTGCCTACCACCGCCGGATCGGACAGCGACCGCCCCGACAGATTGACCGCGAAACGCAGCGATTCCGACCGGGCGACCGGAGAGCGCATCATGGTCATCGCCCGATCCAGCAGGGCCAGATCAAGCATGCCGACCATCCCGACATCCTCGGCAAAGGCGACGGTCTCATAGGGCGAGCGATTGTCTTCCCCCTTGAAGCGGACCAAGCACTCAAAATGATGGACGACATTGGTCCACAGATCGACGATCGGCTGGAACACCAGATCGAAATTGCCGCCATCGACCATTTCGCGCACGTCATTCATCTGACGAACCGTGGCTGACAGGCGCGGCTGAAGATCGCGCATCAGGCTGGCGAGGTCGCCGCCATTCTCATTGTCGCGGGCAAAGCGGTTGAGGGTATAGGTCAGGGCGCGGGCCGCTTCTTCGGGGGGGATGTCGGCGACATCCAGGACCAACGTGGCCACGGCGGCCTCGACCGGAGGCGCATCCGGCAGGGTCTGACGCGCTGCCTCGGAGACGGAATCGCTGATTGCATGGGACGAGACCGACGCATCATGCAACACGCCGAAATGACCGGTATCGAACTGGCCGACCGCGTCGCCGCCAACCGACAGGCCGCGCAGACGGGTGCTCAGTTCGGCCGCGAAGCCAGCCGGCAGGGCGCCACTGCCCTCGGCCGACAAAGCGGCGAGGTCCGGCAATTCAACCAGGGTCAGTTGGTAGGGTTGGCCAGGATCGCCATGTTCGATCAACTGCGCCGCCATCGCCTGGAAACTATCTTTGTCGAGCAGGCCGGTTCCGTTCGTCCGGCTTTCAAGCGGCGGCAATCCGCCAGGATGGCCGAGCGCCAGCAACAGCCGTTCCGGCGCGGTCGGATTGGGATAGCCCGACAGCACGATATCGACGGCTTTCGAATCCGGTCGCAGCAGCCGCAGCCGGGCATTGCGGACCCGCTCGCCCCGGCCCATCTGGGCCATCGCCTGTTCAAACACCGGAGCATCCCCGGGATGGAGCAGGCGCCGCACCGGCTGACCGATCAGCCCGCGTGCCCCTCGTCCGAGCAGCGCCATCGCCGCCCCAACCGCAAAGCGGATTTCTCCTCCGGTATCGATCTCAACCAGCACATCGGCCGCCGCAAAGGCGAACGCCACGTAAATATCACTCGAACGGCCGAGATCGTCCTGTTTCGCCGTCATCGTCCCAGGCCCACCACCCATAGAGGATAGGCAGCCTAGACCGCTTTTGCCGATCTGTCACCAGCCCGCTAAGGCTGGTTCCGGGGGATCAGGGCGCGATGAACCAAGCGGGAAAGAGGCGGCAGGGAGATCTCTGGCCGGGTGTGGCTGTCACCCACCCTTTTCGAGATCAAGAAGGGGGCGGTGGCTTCGCTCCCGCCGGGCGTTGACGAGGGCCTGCGACATTTCCCATAATCGCCCGAATCATCCGGTCTCCGCCTGTTGACAGGCTGGGACGGGTTCCGTATTGTCCCGCCCTCCGGTCGCGCACCCCCGGTGACGCCGTTACGGGCGACCATGTCGTTTTTCCAGGAAGAGCAACCATGAAGATCCGCAACTCGCTGAAGTCGGCCAAGCTGCGCGACAAGAACTGCCGTGTCGTTCGTCGCAAGGGCCGCGTCTACATTATCAACAAGACCAATCCGCGCTACAAGGCCCGCCAGGGCTAAAGCGCGCCCGCCTTCGCGGCGAGCTTCGCGGCCGCGCCTCCCTTTCCGGGGAGCGCGGCCTTCGTCGTTTGTGCTCAGGGTACAGCGAGGGCGGCGATCGCCTGTTCGACCTCGGCCCAGGCTAAGCCGAGCGTCGGCCGCAGCGCGAGGGCGGCGGTAAGATCCTCTGCGGCACAGGCCGCTTCGATTGCCGCGCACATTTGGGCGAAGCGAACCGCCCCGGCACTGGCGGCCGCGCCTTTGGCGGAATGGGCCGCCTCCCGTCCAGTGAAGCTGTCGCCCTCCGCCAGAGCGGTCTCCAGGGTCGCCAGCAACGGCCGGGTGGTTTCGAGAAACAACGCCAACATGTCAGCGGCGTCGGCCCCGATCTCGCCAAACAGCAGCCGCATCGGGGTCAGATCCAGGATTGCCAAATCCGGTTCGGCCAGACCTTGCTCCGGGGCAAGGTCTGACGTTTCCTGCGCGCGCCGCCGGCGCAACGGTGCCGCCGCCGGCAGCCAGCGTCGCAGGGCGGCATCAAGCAGAGCGATGTCGATCGGTTTGGCGATGAAATCATCCATGCCACAGTCGCGGCAGCGGCGGTCGGTGCCGGATAAAGCGTCAGCCGTCAAAGCGATGATGGGTAACGACGGTCCATCCGCCGGTTCGGTGGCGCGAATACGCAGGGTCAGTTCATAGCCATCCATCTCCGGCATGTGGCAATCGGTCAGCAACAGGCCGTACTGTCCCTGTTGCAGGCGGTCCCAGGCCTCCAACCCGGTTGCGACCAGATCGATCGCATAGCCGAGTCGCTCCATCAGATGGCGGATCACGATCTGGTTGGTCGGATTATCCTCGGCCACCAGCACCAGCACTCCGGCGGCAGAGGCTTCGGCCTGGGGCGGCGGAGACCATCCGGTTCGGCCGGTTTCGGCCGGATCCGCCGCTAGAACCGCCGGTTCGAGGGGGACCCGGCCGGCGGCGGCGGCAATGGTTCGCCACAGAATCCGGCGGCGCACTGGTTTGACCAGCAGGGCAAACAGTCCGGCGGCTTCGGCCTCGGCGGCGATCGAGGTCAAACCGGTTGAGGGGGTCATGATCACCACGCGTGTTCCCCGCTCGTCCGCCGCCAGCCGCTCCAGGGTGCCGGCCAGCCCGAAACGCTGGCGCGGATCGTCACCGCCATCGAGCAGAATCACATCGTAACGCCAGCCGGCTTGAGTCGCGCCCCGGACGGCGGCCAGAGCCCCCTCCTCGGACACCACCACCGCCACTTGAGCCCCCCGCGCGCCGAGATAGAGCCGCAGCCCTTCTGCGGCCACCGGCCCCTCGGCCAGCACCAGCACCGCCACTCCGGCAAGATCGGGGCCGGTCTCGGGCGCGGGATCTTCGACCGGGATCGGGACGGTGAAACGGAAGGTGGTGCCACGCCCGGGCTGGCTTTCCACCCCGATCTCGCCGCGCATCATCTCGATCAGGCGGCGGCAGATCGACAGGCCGAGACCCGTCCCGCCATAACGGCGCGAGATCGAGGGATCCGCCTGCATGAACGGTTCGAACAGGCGCGCCTGTTGCTCGGCCGTCAGCCCGATACCGGTATCCGTGACCGTCACAGTCAGGCGCATCGGCCGGGCTCGGGAATCCCCGGTGGCGGCGATGCGGACATAACCCGATTCGGTAAATTTGATCGCATTGCCAGCAAGGTTGGTGATGATCTGGCGCAGGCGTAGCGGATCCCCCCGTCCTCGCGCCGGCAAGGCTGGATCGACATGGGTGATCAGACCGATTCCCTTTTCGCCGGCCCGGAGGGCAAGCAATTCGGCGACCTCTTCGACCAGATCGAGCGGCGACAGATCGGTCAGTTCAAGGGGGAGTCGCCCGGCCTCGATCTTTGAGAAATCGAGCACGTCATCGAGAATGGTCAGCAGCGCAGCCGCCGAATCGCTGATCACCCGAGCCATCTCGCGCGGCTCGGGGGGCAAGGGCATCTCCTGTAGAAGATGGGCCATCGTCAGAACCCCATTCATCGGGGTGCGGATCTCATGGCTCATCGTCGCGAGAAACAGCGATTTGGCCTGATTGGCGGCCTCGGCCATCCGTTTGGCTTCGGCCAGGGTGGCCTCCTCGCGCTTATGACGGGTGATGTCAGTGGAGGAGACGATCACTGCCGCTTCGCCATCCATCTCGATCTGGGCGGCCGACAGGGATGCCCAGAACAGATGGCTGTCGCTCCGGCGCAACTGGCACTCAAAAGCGGCGACATAGCCGGTTCGCAACACCCTTTCGACCAGTCGCAACCGGTCGGCCGGATCGGCGTAAAAGGCGGCGACATCCAACCCGATCGCCTGATCATTGGGAATCCGGTACAATTCGATCCAGCGCGGATTGACCTGAACCAGCCGACTGTCGCGCACCCGCCAGATCGCCAGCGCGAGCGGAGAGGTGTCGAGGATCCGGCGCAGCCGGGTTTCGCTCTCGACCAGGGCCTGACGCGAATCGCGCAGCCGGGCCATGGCGTTGCGAAACACGCCCAGTTCAGTGGCCATATCGGTGATTTCGTCCTGCCCGCTACAGGGGATCGGCGTCTGAAAATCCCCTTCGACGATCCGATGCATGGCCTCGGCCAGACCGGAGAGGCGCTCGACCAGATTGCGGCCGAGAGAGACCCAGACGAACAAGAGCGGCCCGAGCAATGTCAGCAGCCCGACTCCCAGCAGGGTCTGGCGGCCGTTTGCCACGGCCACTTCGGCTTGGCGCTCATTGTTGGCGGCTTCGGCCTCGGCGGCAGAGACCAGCCGTCCGACGGTTCCGGCCGTCCGCCCCACCAGATCGCGCCCTTCTTCTGCGGCGGCAACCAGACCGGCCTCGGTCTGGATCTGGGCCATGCGGAGTTCGAACAGATTGTTGGAGCCGCTGCCCAGGGCGAGGATCCGTCGGGCCAGGGGCTCGTCCTCGGCGGTATCCTGGCGGCCGGAGCGTTGTGCCAGACGTTCCGCCTCACGGACATAGGCGGCGCGGACGCTTCTCAGCCGGTCGAGATCCGGCGCGATGGCGGCTTCATGCAACAGAGTCATTGCCAGGACCATCGCTGCCGGAGCGGCCCCGGAGCGATCGAAGATCCGCCGCATTTCAGCATCGAGCCGGGCCACGATTCCGGCCTGAGTCCGGGCCTGTTCCGCCAGTTGCAGGCGGCGGTCAACCAGGATATTGCGGTCGATCATATTGTTGGCGAAAGCCGCCACCAGCGAGCGCAGTTCTTCGACCCGGGCCAGATCGGTCGTGGCCCCGGCCAGTCCGTCGATCAGATCGAGCAGATGGCCGATTTGCTGTTGCAGGGCGACGAAATTGTTCTGGCGCTGGAACTGGGTCGGTGAACTGTCGAGCGCGGGCGCCACGGCGGCCAGCCGCGCCGTTGCTTCCGATAATTTTAGGGCATGAGTGACGCTGGGCAGGTTGGTGTGGCTCATCACCGTCAGGAACCGCTCGACATCCCTGAAACCGGCCCAGGTCAGCCCGGCAGCGACGAGCATCATCAGGGTCACCGTACCCGCCGCAACCACTAGTCTGGCCCGGATCCCAAACCGCCAGCGGCCCTCCCCCCTGCCGGGTCCCGGCGCCGCGCTCTCCTCCGCCACTCAAGCGTCCCTTTCGCCGGCTGCACAGCCCATCATGCCCGAGGCTTGCGATGGTCTGGAGCAAAAAGCGGGCTCCCGCCCGCACCCGGCCGGGGCGATGCCCCGGACCCCCTTTCTTTTTAAAAAAGAAGAGGGGTTTGGGGGTCTCCCCCAAGCGGGGTGCGGGGCGGCAGCCCCGGAACGGTGACAGCGCCCGGGAGAGAGGATTATCCTGATAAAACAGATTTCGCCGGCCACACCGGTCCGGAACGGGGGATGGAATGGGGATTGCCTACGTTGCCAAAAGCAAGAGTTTGCAGAGCTGGGGCGCTGATGTCGGCCTGGGCAAGAATCTCTATAAACTGGGCTATGTCGAGGATCTGAC
>Ga0209373_10003917_pt1 | contig 13276 bp, 8 predicted proteins | sample Higcelweek5metaG_FD_187173 | JGI IMG/M metagenome (GOLD analysis project Ga0209373, IMG submission 187173) | Freshwater pond sediment microbial communities from the University of Edinburgh, under environmental carbon perturbations - High... | ecosystem: Environmental > Aquatic > Freshwater >...
CTTGACAGGCGCGATCTTCCAGATATCGTCGCAATAATCCTGAATCGTACGGTCCGAAGAGAATCGGCCGGAATTGCAGATGTTGATCCAGCACTTTCTCGCCCAGTTCAGGCGATCCGTATAGTCCGTGTACACGCGGTCGCGCGTCATACGATAATCCGCAAAGTCGCCCATCACAAAGAACACGTCGCCGGGCTGCCAGTTGGATCCCTGCAGCAAAGCGTTATACAGATCCCGGAACATTCCGGTTCCCTCATCGTCGAGCGAACCGTCTATAAGACGATCGATGACCTTCTTCAATCCGGGAATGTTCTCATACTGCCAGCGCGGATTGTAGAAGCTGCGCGTCGCGTCCATATCCTCGACACGGCAGCCGAATATGTAGATGTTCTCATCGCCGACGGACTCGCCGATCTCGACGTTGGCGCCGTCGCAGGTACCGAGCGTCACGGCTCCGTTCATCATGAACTTCATGTTGCCCGTACCGGATGCTTCGAGGCCGGCCGTTGAAATCTGCTCCGAGATATCGGCAGCCGGGAACATGCGCTCGCCGTTGCTGACGTTGTAATTCTCGACGAAGACGATCTTGATCCTGCCTTTGATATCCTTATCGTTGTTGATCAATCGAGCCGCTTCGTTGATCAGCTTGATGATCGCCTTTGCGCGGAAGTAGCCGGGGGCAGCCTTTGCGCCGAACAGAATCGTCACCGGCGGAAGATCGACGGACGGATCCGCCTTGATCCGGTCGTACAGATTCAGTGCGTAGAAGATATTGAGAAGCTGACGCTTGTATTCGTGAAGGCGCTTGATCTGAATATCAAATACGGAATCCGGATCGATAAGGATGCCTTCTTTGGTGTAAATGTAGTCTGCCAGGCGCTGTTTTGAATTCTTCTTGATCTCCAGGAATCGTTCCATAACCGCATCGTCCTTCGCATATTTCGAAAGGTCCGACAGACGATCGAGATCCGTCACCCACGCTTCGCTTCCGAGAAGCTCGGTGATAAGCCCGGAAAGGTCGGGATTGCAGGTCCGAAGCCAGCGTCTGGGCGTAACGCCGTTTGTCTTGTTGGAGAACTTCTCCGGCCAGATCCTGTACCAGTCCTTGAGCGTGTCTTTCTTCAGGATCTCCGTATGAAGAGCCGCAACTCCATTTACCGAGCGTGAGCCGTAGATTGCAAGGAAAGCCATGCGGACCTTGCCGTCTCCGAGAGGAGACATTCTGTCAATGATATCCTGGTTCAATTTGAGGGCTGAAGCATCGTTTCTGAACTGCATGTTGATACCGTCAATGATCTGGTAAATGCGGGGAAACAGATACTGGAAAATGCCGATATCCCACTTTTCCAGAGCTTCCTGCATCACCGTATGGTTCGTATAGGCATAGGTATCACGCACAATCTTCCAGGCCTTCGTCCATTCGACACCGTTCTCGTCAACCAGAATACGCATCAGTTCGGGAATGCCTATGGCAGGATGCGTATCGTTGATCTGAATCGAATTGTACGCGGCAAAAAGAGAAAGGTCATCGCCGTGTATCGCCTTATAGCGTCTCACGATGTCATTGAGCGATGCGGAGACAAAGAAATATTGCTGACGTACGCGAAGCACCTTGCCGTCATAGGAGGTATCGTTCGGATAGAGCACACGCCATATGTCGTTGACGCGGTTCCTCTCCATAACAGCGTCGTCAAAGCGCTGGGAATTGAAAAGATTGAAATCAAATTCCTGAGCCGGTTCCGGTTTCCACAGGCGAAGACGGTTAATGTTCTTGGTACCGTAACCTGTAATCGGCATATCGTAAGGGACAGCCCAGACATCTATGTCGTTATAATGGACCTTCACACGTTCTTCCTCGCGGCGAACGACGAAAGGATAGCCGCTCTCCATCCAGCTGTCCGGAACTTCCTTCTGGAATCCGTTGGTAATGAGCTGCTTGAAAAGACCGTAGCGATAAAGTATGCCGTAACCCGTCACGGGAAGATTCATCGTCGCACAGGAGTCAAGAAAACAGGCGGCAAGTCTTCCGAGACCGCCGTTTCCGAGACCGGGATCATTCTCCTGCTCGAGCAGATCGGTGAGATTGATGCCGTAAGCGGCTACGGCCTCTTTGGCTTCCTCGTAAATACCGAGATTCACCAGGTTGTTGAGCATCGAACGTCCGACCAGAAATTCCGCCGAAAAATAATGTGTCTGGCGCACCGTATCATAAACGTCGCGTGTCTCTTCCCAGTCGTCGGCCATAAGCTCGACCATGGTATGCGACAATGCCGTCCAGTAATCCCAAAGAGTGCCTCTGTCCGCCGATTTTCCTGCGTCGGCACGCACATAGGCGGCAATCTTCTCCCGCAGGATCTCAGATGTAATCTGTCTATTCATTTAAGTATTTGCGGAAAGGCTGTTTTCTTTTACGAAAAGCTCTCCGTCCCCCTTGTTATAGTAATATCCACACAAATTGTAACAGCCAAAACGTTACGGGTCAAATAGAGAGGCAGAAGGACTGCACCGTCCGGATCGTTTCTCTTGCATCTCTCATTATGAACAGGTATTCTAAAAATAATCAAAATCCGGAGGCGTATATGATCCAAGATCTACTCCCATGGCTCGCTGCAGTTCTCGGTGCTTCGCTGTCGCTGCCTCTTCGATCTCTATTCGGACACTTTCCCGAATCATGGCTGCAGGACTACGATTACGACCCAAAGGCCGCGAATCACCGGCCGGCCAAGCGCATTGCTCTCTTTCCGGATACGCCGGTACTTGCGGTCTCTTTGGCCGTCCTGTTCTTTCTTGCATTCCGGCTTAATCCGGGATATACGGAGAAAGGACATATTCTTCACATACTCCTGATGCTCCTGCCCCTTCTCCCGTTCTCACTGATCGTAATTTCCGATCATTTGAACCGGATTATTCCGGATCAGCTGGTCCTCCTCACGGGTCTCTTTTCGATACTCGGCTTTTTTGCCGACGGTTTCGAAGGGAGTATATGGGTTCCCGCGGGCGGAGCCTGGTACCTGGCACCTTTAAACCGTATTTTGGGCGGGATCATCGGTGCCGCACTTCTCTTCGGAATCGCTTTTCTCGGTTCGTGGGTCAGCGGTCAGGAATCGATGGGCTTCGGAGATATCAAACTGATCCTGGTCTGCGGGCTCCTGTCCGGAGGATTCGGATTGATCTTCGTGTTTTTCTTCGCGTTTGTCGCCGGCGGCATTTTTGCCGTCCCGCTCTTCATCCGGAAACAGAAACGGATCCGCGCCGAGGAGAAGCTGATTCTTAAAAGCGTCGACCCCGAGAAAACGAGGAGACAGATTGAGGAACAAAAGGCCGGTATTCATTTCGCCGAAGACCCCGACTATATCGCTTTCGGCCCTTTCCTTGCTGTCGGAACCGCCGTTTTTCTGATCTTCGAGACGCCCGTCTATCAGTATTTCCAGAGCGCGATTCTTCCGACACTAGCGTTCATTTTCTAAAAAGGATATGTGGATGACAATAAAAAACGACCGTAACCCGGGTCCGGAACCCGATTTGAAAGCGCCGGACACAAGAACTTTGACCGAAGATGTGCTCCCGGACGGGAAGGACACCGAGGGCATGCTTTCGCATACGCCGGCACTCGGCCCCGCTCTTCTTGTCCTGGCATTCCTGAATGCCGCTTTCACTCTTGTCTGGATTTATTTACCCGAAGGTATTTTGCCGTTCTCGAAAACGTCCCTGATCGGCTACTCGGTCATTACCATTTCGCGCCTCTTTCTGACGCTTCTTGTGCCCGTCATATTCTTCACGTACTGGTATCGGCTGCCCGACAAGAGAATTCTCGGCACGTATCCCGGTGTGGGGGCCTTTCTGTTCAGCTTTCTCATCGGCGTCCCCGCGTCGGTGATTCTGGTCGCCGCGCACAATCTCGTAACGCGATTTTTTATTATAAAGGGCATAACCTTTGCGTCTCCGGCTTTTTCGTTTGTCACGGGCGACACAACGGCCGAGTCGAAAATCCTGATGTACGGAGTCGTATTTCTGATCCCGATTCTTGCTCAGGAGATCTTTTTCCGCGGGTTCCTCTTCTCTGTCTGGCCGCGTTCGCAGGGAACTCTGGTGAAGATTACATTGAGCGCACTTCTGTTCGCACTTTTCATGCAGTATCCCGAAGAATTTCTTCTGTTTTTCGTGCTCGGTCTTCTTCTCGGATACATCCGACATGCGACCGACAACATATTATGTCCGATTCTCACGCAAATATCGATGGTGCTGACCTACTGCCTGTTCTCACGGTTTCTTCCGTGGCTGGATCGGGCGCAGATCCGGAGTGCAGCCGACTTGGACAAAGTATCGCTTTACACCGCCGTCGCGGTTCTCACGATCAATCTGTTTACTTTTCTTCCCGTTCTGTCTAATTTCCGAAGAATCTCACGCGATACGGACAGCTACACGAACGATCCCGACAGAGGAGATGCCGTCCCCATCAAGGGTACGGTCGGATGGTCCTTTGTTATCAGTCTGATCCTCCTTGCCGTTGTCTGGGTTATTCTTCTCGGAATCTGACGGAGCGGTATCGTTCCTGAACATCCTTGCCGATCGAGCCGTACGGACGCGCGTCAAGTGAATGTTTATCTGTTTTCATGTATAATAAAAATACTGCGAAATAGAGGCAACAAGAACCGGAGGATAGAATGGACGACACACAGCGTTATCAGAAAGACAAGTCCACGGTCATCGCCATCATAAAATACGTCCTTTATCTGGCTATTGCCGTAGCTCTGATCTATTTGTCCAGCAAAGTCATCATCATAATTGTTCCGTTTCTCATCGGATTTGTATTTGCCAAAGCCTCCAGGCTTCTCGCCAGTCCGATTATGAAGCTTCTGGACCATAGGCGTGAAAGAAATACGAAGCCGTCATCGGATGATACCGGTGCGGTTGACACTTCCGACAAGACCGGCGGCAAAGCGGATCTGGATGTTCCTGCTTCCCGAAAAAGCATCTTCGCGAGAATTTTTCTGTTTCTCTTTCCCGTGAAGACGAGAAGAAAACAGTCGCGCCGCACCAAAGTATCGGTCGTGATTTATGTGCTCCTCCTGATCATCACGTTGGCGCTTCTCGTCATTGCGGCAGCCGCGCTTGTTGTACAGGCGAATCGCGTACTGTCTTCTTTCCCGAAGTGGCTAAATCAGTCCGATTACATGTCCGTTATCCTTACCTGGATCCAACAGTTTTCCGTCGGGAAAGGCGGATTTCTTTCCGCGGATCAGATCGCCGGGATCACCGATTATGTAACGAACCTGCGCAGCGGAATCACAGATATGCTTCCCGGATTCGTATCAGGCGTTCTTAGAGGAATCATTTCCTTCGCCGGCAACATTCCGATGATTCTTTTCTATATCATCGTAATCATCATGTCGGGATTCTATTTCCTGACCGACAGCCGTCTTGTGTTTGATTTCTTGTCCAGGAATATCAAGAGCCGCACTTTCCGGCACAAATCCATTCTCCTGGTCGACCGGCTTTCTTCGACACTGTTCCGGGTGCTCGGCGGATATCTTCTTCTTCTCATCATCACCTTTTTCGAGGCACTGATCTCGTTTATGATTGCGGGCGTTCCCTATGCGGTTATTCTCGCGCTGATCACCGCCGTGCTCGACTTCATGCCGGTCTTAGGCGTAAGCGCGACCATGATACCCGTGATGATCTATCTCGGCTTACAGGGCAACTTCACCGGCGTTCTGATCCTGATCATCGGCATGGCCGTCATTACGGTCATCCGGAGGTTCATCGAACCCCCCGTTCTCGGCAACGCGATGCATATGCATCCCCTTGCGACACTTTTCGCGATGATTTTCGGCGTGGCCGTCTGGGGAGCCATCGGTTTTCTAATGGGCCCGGTTGTGCTCCTGGTCGTACAGGAAGCGATCAAAGGCTTCGCACTCGACAAAAAGATGCGTGTTTTTGCCGGAAATATTTTGAATAAATTCTCGGAATAACGATGGAGCGCTTTTATATGGATAACTTGTGCATAAGAAAAATGGAAGTCGTAACAACTTCCATTTTTTTGTTCTATCATACGCATTCATCTTCAACAGAGCAGATCAGATCTTTATCCTTGCCTGGTCCTTGTCGCCGGCACGGCTTAGGAACGTATACAACGGCATTTCTACGGGAACCGGCAGATAATACGTCATTTCCGCCCGCGGCGTCGACACAATCGGATTACCGTCGGCATCCAGCATTCCGGATACCGTAATCGGCGGGAAATAGCCTTCGGGTGACAGAACTTCCAGGACATCTCCTTCGGAGATCTTATTGCGCTGGCTGATGACCGCCATACGCCTCTTTCGATCATAGCCGATTACCATACCCGCCACAAAGGCGGGACGCAAATAGGTATTATCCGCGAAAATCTGTGCTTTTTCAGCCGGTTTGTCATAATAGAATCCCGTTCCGAATACGCGATGGACGGTGCGTTCAAGCATCTCTTTCCACTCGGCACGCGTGTCGCAGGCGCCGGAAAGATAGGCGTCGGCCGCTTCCCGGTAGGCTTTTGTCGTCGAAGCCGCATAGAAGGCGCCCTTGATTCGGCCTTCGATCTTAAAGCTGTCAATTCCGGCCTCGATCAGCTCCGGGACATGGTCGATCATCGAGATATCCCTGGAATTGAACAGATAGGTTCCGCGTTCGTCTTCTTCCACGGGAAGCGGTTCGTCCGGTCTTTTTTCTTCCGAGACCTGATATTTCCAGCGGCACGGCTGTGCGCATTCGCCGTGATTGGCGTTTCTGCCGGTAAAATAATTCGACAGGAGGCAGCGTCCCGAATACGCCATACACATGGCTCCGTGAACGAAGCACTCCAGTTTCAGGTCCTCGGGGATTTTCTTTTTTATATCTGCGATTTCTGCAAGAGTCAGTTCGCGCGCAAGTACAATACGTCTTGCTCCCTGTTCGTACCAGAATAGGCACCCGTCGGCATTGGTTACACTCGCCTGTGTGCTGATGTGTATTTCCATATCCGGGCAGAGGGATCGAATCCTTCTGAAAACACCGGAATCGGATACGATGAGCGCGTCTGCTCCGGATTTTTCAAAAAAAAGTATTTCCTCGTCGAGGATTTCCATATCTTTTGCATGCGCGAAAATATTCACGGTAACGTAGCACAGAACACCGTGCGCATGCGCGTAGGCGATCGCCTCCGTCATTTCCGCACGTGTAAAATTCCCGCTTCCGGCGCGCAGTCCGAAAGACTTGCCGGAAAGGTATACCGCGTCCGCACCGTACGCGACGGCAATCTTCAATTTTTCCATGTCCCCGGCCGGAGACAGGATCTCAACCCGCTTCATTGGCAATGGCAGATTCATCTGCGGGACTCGGTGTCGAAGTTACCATATCGTTCCAGAACTGGCTGTACTTAGCGACATTCGCGGCCTGCTCGTCCGCCGTCATGGCAAAGGCGGTCCCGCCGTCTCCGGTGGAGCAGAAATACATATAATTCTCATCCGTCGGATAAAGGGCCGCGGTAATCGCATCGATACCGGGCATGCAGATCGGTCCCGGAGTAAGCCCCGCATACAAATATGTGTTGTACTTGCTGTCGCGGAGCATATCGGAGGAGGACGCAGCCCATACCTTGTCGAGCCCGTCCTTCTCACGCAGATAATTGATCGTCGCGCAGGAATCCAGCTTCTGAAGGGACGGATCGGTCGACTCAAGCCGGTTGTGAAATACTGTAGAAATGGTCAGCATGTCCGTCGCCTTGTTGGACTCCATCTGAATGATCGAAGCAAGAGTCATAACCTGATCGATGCTCATACCGATTTTTTCGGCACGCGCGTAGACGTCCTCATATTGATACAGCTTGCTGTTCATATTGTTGAGGAAGGTTTCGATGATTTCCTGCGGTTTGGCGTTAATATCGAAATTATACGTATCCGGATAGAGATAGCCGCTTAAGACAAAATCCCGGCCGTCTGTCGGTGCGATCTGCGATACAAATTTATAATCGACGAAATAGTTCGGGCTGTTCATATACATATCGAGCTCGTCCGGATCAAATTTGAGACCGCTGTCCAGAAGCTTCTGCTTAATCTGCTGATACGTCATTCCCTCAGGGAACGTAATCTTAACGACTTCGGGCTCCTGACAAAGCATATACATAAGCTCATCATAGGAGAGGTCCTTTGTTACAAAGTGCGTGCCGGCGAGATACCCGCCGTCAAAACCGTTGAACTTTGACATCAGGGTAAATACCAAAGTGTTATCAATCAGCCCATTGCCTTTAAGCTTGTCTGCAATCGCCGACGTGTCATCGCCGCTCTCGATATAAATCATCACGGCTCCGGGTGTGTCCTTGTTGATGACAAGAGTCCCCGCGGACAGCGCGGACGCAAGATTCTCAAAACGCTTGTTCTGTGAAGTGACGTAATTATAACCGAGGAAAATGCCGGATACACCGGCGGCAATAATAAGGAGCAGGATTATCAGTACTCCAATCATCCGTTTCAGTTTGTTTGAAAACATATCCTGCTCCTCTTTAATTTTACTTCTTGTTGCGCGCCTTCATCCGCATGTCCGTATTGAGAATTCTCTTGCGCATGCGAATGTTCTTGGGCGTTACTTCGCAGAGTTCGTCATCCGCGATGAATTCAAGGCACTGCTCAAGGCTGTACTGAAGAGGCGGTACGAGACGCAGCGAATCATCACTTCCCGATGCACGGGTATTTGTCAGGTGCTTTCTCTTACAGACATTGACTGAGATATCTTCGTTCTTCGGGTTCATGCCGACAATCATGCCTTCATATACCGGAGTACCGGAACCGATAAACAGGAAGCCTCTCTCCTGTGCGTTATAGAGGCCGTATGTGATTGCTTCGCCGGCTTCAAAAGCTACGAGAACACCGTGCGTACGTGTTTCGATCTCGCCCGCATACGGTTCAAAGCCACAGATAACGCTGTTCATTATACCATTGCCCTTTGTGTCGGTCAAAAATTCCGAACGGTATCCGATGATACCTCTTGTCGGAACCTTGAACTCCATACGGGTATATCCTTTTTCGGGCGGAAGCATATTGACCATCTCCGCCTTTCTGGAACCGAGCTTTTCGATAACGGCGCCGACAAATTCTTCCGGTACATCGACCAGAAGCATCTCAACAGGCTCTTCGAGAACACCGCCCACTTCTTTCAGGATAACTTTCGGTCTCGATACCTGGAATTCATAACCCTCGCGCCGCATGGTCTCAATCAGGATAGAAAGGTGAAGCTCGCCTCTTCCTTTTACGACGAAAGCCTCTGTCGTATCGGTCTCTTCAAGACGCATCGACACGTTCGTCTCCATCTCTTTGAAGAGACGGTCACGAAGATGACGGGAAGTAACGAACTTGCCCTCTTTGCCCGCAAACGGGCTGTTGTTGACCGAGAATGTCATGGAAATTGTCGGTTCATCGATGTTGATAAAGGGAAGCGGATCAATGCAGGAGACGTCGCAGACGGTATCTCCGATATTGATTTCCGGTATGCCTGCGACACATACGATTTCACCGACCGTTGCCGACTGTATCTCCTGGCGGCCGAGTCCCTGAAAGCGCATCAGTTTAACGACACGTGCCGATTTGTTCGTATTGTCATCAAATCCGCAGACGATGACATTCTGAGCCTGACGGATTGTGCCGCGCTCGACTCTGCCGATCGCGATTCTTCCGACATACTGATCCGAGTCGATGTTTGAGATAAGAAGCTGGAGCGGCTCATCCGGTTCGCCCTCCGGACAGGGAATCGTATCGATGATGGATTCAAGAAGCGGATGAAAATCCAGAGCCTTGCCTTCTTCATAATCCTTTAAGTCCATGCAGGAGATTCCGAGCTTGCCGGAAGAATATACGATCGGGAAATCGAGCTGATGGTCGTCTGCACCGAGCTCAATGAAGAGTTCGAGTACCATATCGACCACTTCCATCGCACGCGCGTCGGGACGGTCGATCTTATTGATGCAGACTACTGGCTTAAGGCCAAGTTCCAGAGCTTTGCGAAGAACAAAGCGCGTCTGCGGCATCGGTCCGTCATATGCATCGACTACAAGAAGAACACCGTCAACCATCTTTAAGACACGTTCCACTTCGCCGCCGAAATCGGCGTGGCCGGGAGTATCCACAACGTTAATGCGGTAATCTTTATAGGTTATGGCCGTGTTTTTCGCAAGAATCGTAATTCCGCGCTCTCTCTCGAGTGCGTTGGAGTCCATAACCTGCTCAATAATCAGCTCGTTGTCACGGTAGACACCCGCCTGTTTCAGCATGGAGTCAACGATCGTTGTCTTACCGTGGTCAACGTGTGCAATGATGGCGATGTTGCGTAAAAAATCGATTTTAGTCATAAAAAGTCTTACCCCTTTTCCTATTCCTTTTCCTTTTCGCGCAGATAAAAGCGCAAAGGCGTTCCTTCAAATCCAAAGTTCTTGCGGAACTGGTTCTCCAGATACCGCTCATATGAAAAGTGCATAAGCTCCTTATCATTTACAAAAAGAACAAACTGCGGCGGATACACGGCCACCTGAGTGCCGTAGTAGATCTTCAAATGCTTACCCTTATCCTGCGGCGTGGGAACCATAGCCGTCGCTTCACCCAGAATATCGTTCAGCATACCTGTAGGAAGACGTTTTCCGGCCTGTTCGTGGACATGGTTGATCAGCGTGAAAAGCTTGTCGACGCGCTGTCCCGTTTTCGCAGAAATAAAGAGAATCGGCGCATAGGACATAAAAGAAAATCTCTCGCGTATCTCCGCTTCCTGTTTCTCAAGAGTGCCCGTCGTCTTATCGATCAGATCCCATTTGTTAACCGCTATAATCGATGCCTTGCCCGCGTTATGCGCTAATCCGGCCACCTTGGTATCCTGTTCCGTTACACCTTCCGATGCGTCAATCAGAATGACGCAGACGTTGGCGCGCTCGATGGCGGCCAGAGAACGGATCATGCTGTACTTCTCGATAGAATCTTCAATGCGGCTCTTCTTCCGAAGTCCTGCCGTATCGATAATCGTAAACGTGCCGATGGGGTTCTCGATGATCGAGTCAATGGCGTCTCTTGTCGTACCGGGAATATCCGACACGATAGAACGTTCCTCGCCCGTCATCTTGTTGGACAGCGAGGATTTGCCCGAATTCGGTTTGCCTATAAGCGCCACACGGATCGTCTCTTCGTCTTCGGGAGCCTCGGAGACTTCGGGAAAATGGCTGTAAATCTCGTCAAGGAGCTCGCCGATACCGAGGCGGTGCGCCGAGGAGATCGGGAAAATATCACCCAGACCGAGATTATAGAATTCATACAGTTCGGCCGGAATCGTGCCGACTTTATCTACCTTGTTGACGCATACGACAACCGGCTTCTTGGACTTTCGAAGCATAATGGCAATATCGTGATCAGAAGCCGTAAGGCCCGATTTGATGTCGCAGATAAACAGAATGACATCCGCCGTTTCCATCGCGATTTCTGCCTGATCGCGCATGCTTTTCAGAAGAAAATCGTCGGTTACCGGCTCAATACCGCCGGTATCGATCAACAGAAATTCGCGTTCGCGCCATGTGGCGGTCGCATAAATCCGGTCGCGTGTTACGCCCGGCATATCGTCGACTATCGAGACTCTCTCGCCGATCAACGCATTAAAAAAGGAAGACTTTCCAACATTGGGCCGTCCAATTATTGCTACTACTGGTTTACTCATTGATCCTTTTACCCCGTATTGGTGATGTTCTTTGTCCGCTCTTATTAAAAATGCCGGTGTACTCGTCCAAGGTCTTTAGGTATCCTTCACCGCTCGCAGGACTTATCAGAACCGGCCGTTTAAGCCGATTCTTCAGATCCTCAAGCGTCATGTCATCCAGAAATATATCCTCGTCTGCTTTAAGTGTGCAGTCCGGAAGCATAATGACATCCGGAGGCGTCTTCCCTTCGGCCTTATCCTCTTCGAAAGCACGAATAATGTCCTGTCCGGTAAGCAGTCCCGTCACGGTAATCGTCTCTCCGAAGAAATGATTTACAACCGGTCTGACTTCCAAATTGATATTATAGAGCACCGATAACTGATCCGCAAACGAATTCATGTAGGGACCCGCATCAATTCCGGAAATCACCATAATGCGGGGCTTTTTGTCCGTTGTTTTTGTGCTTATTGACACGTTTCTTCTGCGTCTGGCCGCAAGACCCCTGCGCATCTGACGCCGGTGCTCGCTGATAAGTCCCACGCCGTTCTCCAGCTGCGGAAAACCTTCGTACCAGTACGGTCCCGGAACCGGTCTTCCGGCTTTCAGGAAAAACTCGTCGGCCGCAAAGAAGATACGCTCGCCTCTTGCTTTCATGAAGTACTTCTGCCAGCGGTTCACCTGATCGAGAACAGCCGATGCCGTCAGGGAATCGAAAAGTTTAAGCTCCGGAAGATGATTTTCTTCGCGGAAACGCGTGATACCGACCGGCACAACGGCAACGGAGAGAAGATTCTCACCGAGCCCGGAAAGATCTTGAAGCGTCTTTTCGAGCACTTCACCGTCGTTGATACCGGGACAAAGTACAATCTGACAATTCAAAGAAATACCCGCCTCCGTTATCCGGCGAAGGCGCTCCAGAATACCGCCCGCAAAACGGTTGTTCATCATCCTCTTTCGAACTTCGGGAGGTGTCGCATGAACGGAAACGTTCATCGGTGAAAGACGGTACCGGAGCAGTCTCTCAAACTCATCGTCGCTTAAATTGGTCAGCGTCACATAATTACCGGTCAGAAAAGACATTCTCAAATCGTCGTCTTTAAAATAAAGAGATGGTCTTAAGCCTTTGGGCATCTGATCGATAAAGCAGAAAATACACTTATTCCTGCAGGAAGAACACGTGTCGAGGAGCGGTTCCTCGAAGCTTAAGCCCAGTTGGTCGTCTTCCTCCTTCTCAATCTCGGCTTCAAAAAGAGAACCGTCGTGAAGGCGAAAGGTCACGGTTAGGGCTTCGGTCATGAGTCTCGTACGATAATCGAAAATGTCACGCACTTCTTCGCCGTCAATCGAAAGCAGAATGTCTCCGGGAACAATCCCGAGATCATCCGCAATACTGTCTTTTTCAACTTCGGAAATGCGGCGGTTGTTTTCTTTTCGTATCGCCAAGATTAGACTCCTTTTTCATAAAATAAAAGATTGATCATCGATCGCATAAAAAAAGCAGTGCGTTCCTGAAAAGAGATCCGCACTGCCATTCTTGAAAGCTGTCTTATCCAACCTGAAATCAGGCTGTTTCTTCGATCTTGACAATTTCCTTGCCATCCA